>ERZ1370068.5473-contig-45_pt1 | contig 41245 bp, 69 predicted proteins | sample MGYA00561227_ERZ1370068 | MGnify/ENA primary metagenome ERZ1370068 (study PRJEB38410, sample SAMEA6850437) | metagenome | study: Metagenomic assessment of the ecological functions of the soil: analysis of the soil microbiota associated with the... | reverse complement strand
CGGTGTACTTCGTTCGGTTACGTATTGCTCAGCAGGACGTGCGGTTCACGGCGCAGGTTGCGGGCGGCTTCCGCCTGGGCGGCATCAACGACCCGCTCAACGTCACGCTGTGCTCGGCCGCACGACCTCGTCGACCTACTGCGGGCCATCGAGAACTGGGACGACGAAACGGTCACTCAACTACGAGCTCGGCGCCAAGACGCGCTTCGGCCGACGGCCGCGTCACGCTTCAACGCCGCGGTGTTCGTGACCGAGATCGACGGGCCTGCAGGTGATCGCCGATGCCGGCACCTGCTCCTCGCGCATCATCCTCAACGCCGATGCCGAGACGCCGAAGGCGCGGAGTTCGAGCTGTATCGTGCGGCCCGACGAGCAGCTGGGACTTCGGCCTCTCGGCAACCTGCGTTAAGGCCGAAATCACCGAGTCGCAGCTCGGCCAGCCGCGGCAGCCCGATCGGCCGGCATTCGTGACGGCAATCAGTCTGCCGACGTCGCCCGGAGCTGCGAGGCGGTGCGGTACCGTCGCGTACAACTGGGCGACTGACGCCGTCGACTCGCGAGGCTACCTGCGCTTCACGTTCGCAGCACGTCGGCTCGTCGTACACGCAGCTCGGCGACCAGGAGCCGAACTTCGGCCTGATCTCGGTCTCGCCCGCGCGACCGCCGGGCTCCGCGCGTCTCATCGATCTCGGTGTCGACGTGACCCGAATGCGTCACGCAAGCATCCGATCGTTCGATGCCGAGCTGCCGTCGTACGAAATCGGCAACCTGCGCTGGGGCGTGCAGCACCGATCGCTGGGAAGCCGGCGTTGTTCGTCAACAACCTGTGGGATGAGCGCGCGTTCCTGTCCGTGGATCGCGAACGCGGCCGCAGCGCCGCGTGGGTTATCTGACCAATCCAGCCGCGCACCGTACGGCGTGAACTTCCGCATGAACTTCTGGTAGATCCGGGGGCAAGGGTCCCGCGGGACAGTTCCTATTCTACGTAGGCCCCCGATCTGGTAGCGCTCAGACGTGCCCTCTCAGTGCACGGCGCCGGTTCTGCTGCTCCGCCTTCGTCGCGAGACTGAACCGCGGCTCCACGGCTTCTTGAGCTTGCCCGTCACGCAGCTCCGCCGCGTAGCGCCCGACTTCCGGCCCATGCTTGAAGCCGTGGCCCGAGCCCGCGCCGACTAACAACACATTGTTCGCCGTCGGGATGGCGATCGATCAGCAGGTCGCCGTTGCAGCTGTTCTCGTACTGGCAGACGCGCTCTTCGTTGAGCGGCGCGTCCGGCGAGCGCGGGAAATCGCTTCGCGAGATATGCGCGCGCATCGGCCAGCGAGCCCGGCGACGTGACGCGATCGCCGCGATCCGGATCGATGGGCGGGCCGTGCTTGTCGTTCGCGATCTTGAAGCCGCGGCTCTCGAGATCGGGCATGCCGTAGAAGATGTCGCCGTTGTTGAAGTCGGCCCAGCCGGGCAGGCGCGCCGGCGCCGAAGCGCGCATCGCCCGCGGGCGGCGCGAAGAAGAACACTTCCTGGCGCGTGGGAAAATGCGCGGCCCGAGCAGATGCGCGAACACCTTCGGCAGCCACGGCCCGCAGGCGAACACGTAGTTAGCCGCGGACACGGTCGATGCCATCCGAAAGCTCGATCCGACGTCAGCGGCTTCGACGCATCCGGCGGCTTCACGGCGGCGACGCGATACTCGCCGCCGGCCTTCACGAACTGCTTCACCAGCGTCTGCACGGCGCGGCGCGCCATGAGCACGCCGAACTCGGGCTCGAACAACCCGACCTCGATGTCTTTCCAGAACACCTGCGGATAGCGCTGCTCGAGCGCGGCGCGATCGAGCTCGACGGTCGGCAGCTTGAGCCGCCGATGCACTTCGAGCGACTGATCGACGTACGGCCTCGCGCTTCTGGAAGAAGAACAGCACGCCGATCTGGTGCAGGATCGGCAGCCCGGACGAGATCCGACAGCCACTTCCACTGCGGCAGCGAATCGAACGCCATGCGCGTGTAGATCTCGTCGCGCGCCGTAGACTGCCGCGCGTGAGCCGCGACTCACCGCCGGACGAGGCGCGCGCATGCGCGGCGCCGAAGGCGTCGAGCAGCAGCACGCGCTGCCCGGCCTTGCGCAGGTGCCAGGCGGTCCAGGCGCCGAACACGCCGGCGCCGATGACGACGGAGTCCCAGCGTTGCTGCCTTGCTCACTTTCCGCTCCTCGCCCTGCACGCGTGCTCGCGACGCCGGCCGCGAGCGCCGTCGCGATGACGCCGCGTCGCGAAACCTTCACGGATGCCCACCGGCGCTGTCGTCTCCTTCGCGGTCGAGCTCATCGCGCGATTGCTCTGGCCGAAGGGCGCCTCGCCATCGGGTCGCTGCCGCGCGCGTCAGCACGCCGAGGAACGCGACCGAGGTCGCGCAATTGCGCGCGCGTGCAGCACCTGCGCGTAGATCTCGGGCATCGACGACGGCGCGGTCGACGCGCTCCTTCACCTGCTTCGGATCGATGGTGGTCGTGCGTGCCGTCGGCGTGCTTGAGCACGATCTCGCGTGGGCGTTTCGCTGGCCACGGAGCCGGTCTCGGTCGCGCCGTTCTTGAGCTGCAACGTCACGCATGTCGAAACCCGCGGCGATGTGCGCGCTCGGCTTGATGATGGACTCGAGCAGGTACTCCTTGCTTCTTCTGCGCGCCGATGAGCGAGAGGTCGGGACCGGCTTCGCCGCCTTCGCCGCCGACCTTGTGGCAGCGCGCGCAGGGCAGCACCTGGTTCTCGAAGAACTGGCGCGCCGCCGCGACGAGGATTGCCACCGGCGAGCGCGAACGAGTAGGGCGCGAGCGCGTTGCCGCTCGCGGCCCACGCCGCCTGCTGCTTTGCCCAGCGTGCCTTCACCGCCGGCGCGTCGCTGGCTTCCGACCGACTCGATGAGCTCGAGCTGCGCGCCGGGCTGAACCTTGCCGGCCGCGAGCTGGTCGAGCGCGCGCGACCAGCAGCTTGGGCGTGTCCGGCGGTCTTGAGCTGCCCCATGCGCCTGGAACGCGGCCTGCTGTTCGGCCTCCGACCCTGTCGGTCGACAGACGCTTGATGATGGGCAGCGCGCGTTCGGGCGCACGGCGCGCCACGATCTGCAGCGCGGCGAGGCGCAGCGCTGGCGACGCTGGATTTCTCGGCGGCGTCGACGCCGCGCATCACGTCATCGCCGCCGAAGGTGTCGAGCGCCTTGAGCGCGCCGACGCGCACGGCTTCCGGCGCCTGCTCGTTGGCCACGGTCGCCAGCAGCGTCGGCGCGCGTTCGCGCAGCTGCAGGTTGCCGATGGCTTCGAGCGCCGCGAGCTGCACGGCTTCCGGTCGCCTTGCCGAGCACCTTCGGCAGCACGGCGGTCAGCGCATCGGCAGCCGGCTTGCCATCGCGCGGCGCCAGCGGCCGGTAGATGCCGACGACGCGGTCGCGCTGCGGCGTCTTGCCCCACAGCCCGAGCTGCAGCAGCGCTTCGGCGCGCATGGCTGCTGTTGGCGCCGTTGCGCGTGGCGTATTGCGCCAGCGCCTTGCGCATTGGCGGCGCGTGCCCAGGCGGTAGTTGGCGTTGATGGCGCGCTCCACGAACGGCTTCGTCCGCCGACCGGCGCGCTGTCGAGCTTCGCCGGCGAGCGCCGCGTACGCGCGCTGCGATCGGCGCATCGTTGATGGCGCTCGGCCGCTTCGCGCGCGATGTACGCATCCGAGTCGTTGAGGAACCACGCGATCGTTCGCGTCGCCGCAGCTTCGCGATACGCGAGCACGCACGCCGAGGCGCACGGCGGCGGAAGGATCGTCGCACGCCCGCATCGAGCGCGGCGTTCTTGCCGATGCTCGCCAGCGCATGCGCGGCCGCGTGACGCAGGTACGCGATCCTTGTTGTCGTTGGTGCGCAGCAGCGCGAGCAGCGGCTGCCGTGGACTTCGCGTCCTTGAGCTTGCCCAGGCTCTGCGCGGCGAAGAACTGCACGCGCGGCTCGGCATCGCTGAGCGTTCTTCGACGAGCGCGGCCTGCGGCCTTGGCGAACTTGATGTCGCCCAGGCCCTTGGCGGCCTGCGCGCGCACTTCGCCGTCCGCGTCGGCGAGCAGCTTCAGCCAGCGTCGGGCCGACGTTCGCGTTCTTGCGGCCGAGCTGCGTCAGGCCCCACACGGCGTGCAGGCGCGCCAGCGGCGTCGCGGACTTGTTGTTGGCGACCGTGGTGAACACGCTTCACGCTCGTCTCGCCGCGCGACGCCAGCTCGAGCTGCGCTTCGAGCCGCGCGCGCCGGTCCGGGATGCGACAGCAACGCCGCCAGCTCCTGCGTCGCTGCGCTGCGTGAATCCATCCTCGAGTAGTTTGGCGAGATCGGCGCTGATCTTCGACCTGCGCCGGATCCGGCTTCACCGGCGAGATGCCGTAGACGCGGCCCTTGTTGCGACTTCGGCCAGCCATCCACCCAGTCGAGGATGTACAGCTTGCCGTCCGGACCGAAGCGTGACGTCCGTCGGCAACACGCCGCCCATGAACTGCTGGCTGCTGGTGGGCGCGAACGTCGCGCCGTTCTGCTTGAGCGTGTAGGTCTGGACGCCGCTGCGCGCGATGCTGCCCTTGAAGTGCGTGATGAAGAAATGCCCGGCGTACTTCGGGATCGAGGCCGGTGCCCGGGTAGTAGGTGAGGCCCGACGGGCCGTCCTCGATGTTGCAGATGGGCGGCAGTAGATAGGCGGGGCGCCCGGCGAACGCGCGGCTTCCACAGGCCTTCGCGCATCCACGGGCCGCCTTTGCCGAGCGGCGCGTGCTGGTAGCCGACGCGCCAGCCGCTGTCGCCGCCTTCGACCAGGTACACCAGGCGCTCCATGTCGCCCTGGTCGCTGTCGTTGTCGCCGGTGAACAGGTTGCCGTGTTCGTCGAACACCAGTTCCTGCGGATTGCGCAGGCCGTGCGCGACCATCTCGAGCTCCGGTGCCGTCGGGATTGGAGCGGAACACCGCGCCTTCATCCGGATAGTCGACCGACCTGGCCTTCCTTGCCCTTCACGTGCGTGCCGCGATCGCCGATCGAGAAGTAGATCTTGCCGTCGTGGCCCATGCGCCAGGCCGTGGAAGTCGTGGCCGGTGAAGTTGTAGCGCACGCCGAAGCCGCGCAGCAGCTCGTCCTTCTTCACCTTGCCGTCCGCGCCTTCCTCGAGCAGCCACAGGCTCGGGATGTTGGTGAACCACACCTTGCCGTGGCGCGCGAGCACGCCCGAGGCGATGCCGTCGAGCTCGGTGTTGAAGCCGTCGGCGAAGACGCGCGCGCTTGTCGGCGACGCCGTCGCCGTTGGTGTCTTCGACCAGGCGCACCACTTCGCCCTCGATGGCGAAGTCCTTGGCCTGCGCGCCGAACACCTTGTGGATGCAGGGCGGCGCGATCTTCGATGGTGCGCGCAGGCCAGGTCGAGCTCGAGCATGCCCATGTAGTCGCGGATGTCGAGCACGCTGGTGCGATAGCGATAGGTCTCGGAGACGAACAGCCGGCCCTTCTCGTCGAAGTCGAAGGCCACGGGATTGGCGAGCATGGGCTCGGCGGCCCACAGCTTCGCCTGCAGTCCCTGCGGCAGCGAGAAGCGCTTGATCGCGAGCGTCGCGTCGTCGGACGCCGGATCGATGACCGGGCGTCGGCAGTCGCTCGACCGGCTGCAGCTCGAGCGTCTGCGAGGACACCGCCGATGACACCGGCAATGAACAACACAGCGAGACGGGAAATCAGAACGGAAGGTTTCATGGGATCCCGGTAATGAAAATGGAAGGGCTTTCAGCGGCGCGAACTATATAGGAGTCGCGCGTATTCTCGCGGCCATGAATCGAATTCGAAGGGCAAACGCACTGGGCCATCTGCATGCATGGCGATCGTCTTGAGTGGCGCGCTGGTTGGCGTGGTTTTCGCGGCGGCGATGCGGCCAAATCAGCCGCCAGGCCGGACAAAACCGAAGCAGCGCGCAGCGCACGGCGCGCGGCAGGCGCCACCTTCGACTTTTATCTAATGGCACTGACCGTGCATCCGGCGTTCTGCGCCGACGGACACTCGCGACAGCCAGGAGTGCCGTACTGGCAAGCCATCGACCGCTGGTGATTCATGGCCTGTGGCCCGAGCGCAATGCAACCGCGCACGTATCCGCACGATTGCCCGGCGCCGCCGCCTCGATCTCGATGCCGGCGCTCGCGCTCGCAGCTCGCCGACTTCATGCCGGGCATGGCCGACGGCCTGCATGAACACGAGTGGCGCGAGCACGGCGGCTGCAGCGGTCTCGATGACGACGAGCTATTACCGCCACGCGCTCGAGCTGGCGCGCGTGTCGATGCGCGCGCTGGGCGCCCGACTAACTACTCGCGCGGGCGGCGAGACCACCGCCGGCCGAGCTGCGCGAGCATCGCCGACATGTTCCACCCAGGGCTCGGCGCCACGCTCACGTTCCACTGCCGCACGCTGCGCGACGCGACGCCGCGCGGCCGCTATCTCATCGAAGTGCGCCAGTGCGTCGACAACGACGGGCCGGATGGCGCGCCGCGGACGCCGCTCGACTGTGCGCGCCGTGAAGCGGCGCGACCAGGGATGCGGCCGCGTCGTTCCGAATCGCCGGCGAGGATGCGCGATGAACTTCTCATCGCAGCTGCGCGAGCTGTTCGATCGCCTACGGCATCACCGCCGTGCGCGATGCTGATCGGCCTGCTGCTGATGCGCGCCGACCGGCGCGCGTATTTCCGCTGGCCTGTCTACTCGGTCATGGTCGATGGCGCTCGGGCGTGGTGCTGTGGAACCTGCTGCGCAAGCATCTGCTGCCTGGCGAGTGGGCCGCTCACGGAACGACGTGGTATTACGCGCACTCGGCTCACTTCGTCGATGGGTTCGGAATCGGGCCTTGCTCGGCCCGGCGCCTCACGCGGCGTAAAACCGCGAGTTCGATTCACCAATGGAGTGATACGATGCCACCTGGCGTACGACCGCCGCCGAAGAACGTAGCGGCTACTTCGGGATCTCGATCCCCGCCATCGAAGACCTCGCGGCGCAGCGCGCCACGAAGTGCGCCAGCCCGTTCTGCCAGGCGGTATTCAAGCGCCGCCTGCGCTTCGTCCGTCTTGCCCTGCAATGCCAGTGATTCGGCGCGCAAGGCGGTACAACCCGAAGTGCTTGCCGCCATTCTCTTCGTATCGGTCGAGCATGCGATCGAGATCGTTCAGGATCTGCATCGCCTGTGCCTGGTCGCCACCGCCCTTGAGCTCGATGCCGGCGCAGCATCAGCGCCGCGGAATATTCGATGGCGAATCTGGCCGCCGTCGAACATGTCCGCGGTCGACAGCGGCAGGATGCGTTCGGCATGCGCCAGCGTGGCGCGCGCCGCGACCGCGATCGCCGCCGATGAGCTGCAGTGCGCGCGAGTTCGACGAGTTCGGCGCCGGTGCCGGCCTTGCTTGCCAGGTCCGTGCTCGACCAGCCAGGCCTTCATGGCATCGGCGCCGCCCTCCGCATAGGACGATCGTTCGACTCGCGCGCCAGCGCGAAGAAGCCGTCGTCCGGCGGGCAGCTCGCGCATCACCGCGCGCTTCGGCGGTTTGTCCCTGCGTCGAGCAGCAGTTCGATCTTCTGATCGGCGAGATAGGTGTCCTGCGGCTGCAGCTTGCGCGCCGCGTCGATCCACTGCATTGCCTCATCGGTCTTGCCCTGCGCGCGCGCGATCCACGCGGTGGTCAGCGGCCCCACATGTTCGTCGGGATCGAGCTCGCGCGCGCGCGTGCAGGCGGCCGGTGGCCTCGGCGTATTCGCCGAGATCGATGAAGCTCCATGCAGCGGAACACGTGCGAGATGAAATCCATCGGATCGAGGCTGCGCGGCCGCCGAGAAATGATTCATGGCCTCGCTCGGCTGCGCGCAGCGGTCGTACAGATTGCCGAGGAAGCGATGACTCGCGGCGTCGTTCGGATTCAGCTTGGTCGCGCGCAGCAACAGCGGCAGTGCTTCGTCGAAGCGGAATTCCTCGGTGAGCAGCCAGCCCTTCACCGCGAGCACCTCGGGCAGATCTCGGGCTGATCTGCATGGCGCGATTGATCAGCGGCTCGGCCTCCGCCTTCACGTCTTCGAGCGGCGCGCGATTCAGCGACAGTCCGTTGAGCAGCGATTCGGCCAGGCCGACGAGCGCCGGCGACGTACTGCGGATCGGCGTCCACGGCGCGCCGGAAATATTCCACGGACTTGAGGTTGTCTTCGGCGGTGCGCCGGCTCTGGCGTGCGCGGCCCAGCAAGTAGAGCTCGTAGCGCTTCCATCGTTTCCGGCTGGCGCTGCGCCCACAGCTCGGCGGTCTCCGCCGTGCAGCGTCAGGTGCAGCGCCTCGGCCACCGCGCGCGACACGGTGTCCTCGATCTGGAAGATGTCGCCCGATCGGGCAGGTCGAAGGATCTCGACCAGATGTGCAGCCCGTCTATCGGCCGCGATGAGCTGCATGGTGATGCGCAACTGATCGCCGGAACGCCGCAGGCTGCCTTCGAGCACATGCGTGGCGCCGAGCGTCGGCCGCGATCTTGCGCACGTCGATGTTCTTGCCCTTGAAGGCGAACGCCGAGGTGCGCGCCACGACGCGCAGCGTGGGGATGTGCGCCAGCCAGTTCGACAATTCTTCGGTCAAGCCGTCGCACAGCGCCTGATTCGCTCTGATCCACGCTCATGTCGACCAGCGGCAGCACCACGATGGTGGGCAGGTGCTTCGACGCGTCGGCATCGGCCTGGAACAGCCTGCCGGGCATGTTCCAGGCGACCACCGCCAGCATCGAGCGCCGGCGAGGATGCTGCCGAACCCGAGCGCCAGGCGTTTGAAGGGCGCGCGCCGGTCGGAAGCCCGGCGTCCGATGACCGCGCCGGTTTCGAATGAGGTGGGGACGTACTGCGGCGGGCAGGGTCGGAATGCCGCAGTTGATCGGGGGCATCGTCCTCGATCCGGCCGATGAACCGGTATCCCTTGCGGGGCAGGGTCTCGATGTAACGGGGGTCTCCGCGTCGTCGCCGAGGGCGATGCGCAGCTTGCGCATGGCGCTGTTCAGGCCGGTGTCGAATTCCACCACGCCCGTGGGCCAGAGGCGGGCAATGAGCTGTTCGCGCGTGACGACCTCGCCCGGGTGCTGCACCAGCTCATCGAGGATCTGCAGCGGCTGGTCCTGCAGGCGATGGGTGTTGCCGTCCCTCGAGATTTCTCCCGAATCGAAGTTCACCTTCCAGCCATCGAACCGGATTTCGCGCTTGTCCATGCTCCGCACCTGGGCGTGGATCATAGACAAGTCAGCGCCGGATCAGCGTCCGTCCATCGCGCTCGCGGCCGCCGCAGGGCGAGTCTCCGCCCCGAACGAACGCACAAAAACGACGCACGGAGGTACAACAATGAATGTCACTGCGCATCGCAGCATCGGGCCAGTCGAATGCCGAATCCCGATCCTCAGCCGGATGCACCGGGTCAGCCCGGGCCCAAGCCGCCGCCGAAGCATCTTTCCGCTCGGGCATTGACGGCGTTAGTTAGCCAATTGACCACCGGGTATCCCAATCCTGACGGCCCGGAGAATCCTCCGGGCCCCCTGGATCCCTACATCCGCAGGGCGCTGGAGCGATCCGGTCATCGGAGCCGGCGCGAGCGGATATCTCTGGCGTGTCATCGCGGAGAAACATCCGGAGATCTGGGATGTCATCGGCGGCGACCCGCAGTCGCAGGTGGCGCTGAACCCGCAGCCGCTGCCGCCCAGGTCCGCGTTCCTCGCGGCCGTCATCCTGGAATTCACCGAACGCATGACCATCGTCGCGGAAATCGCCGACATCATTCCGCGTCCGGGCGGCGAGCGCGGAATCATCATTGTGGGCGGCCACGTGGCGCGGTTCGTCGACGACATCTGCGGCAATGGCATGCACGTCACGTGGCCGCTGCCCTGGCCCGCGCCCCCGTGGTTCTCGGACACGTTGAGCGGCGCCGACCTCATCGTCATGGGCACACAGTTTCAACAGTCGGCCGTGATTGCGATGGACCGCGATCTCGGCCGCACTTTCGCCGACGCGGCGCACGCGCTGCTCGAGGCGGGAGCCGCCAGACTCGTCTAGCGGAAGGAGGAGGGCAGGGATGCCCTCTGGCCTGCCGTCACGGTGTTCTATCCCCCGGGGCACCGTGGCGCGCTGGCCGCCTCGCGCTCGCACGCTAACTACTTCGCCGGCGCGCGTCTGGATGTAGACGTACTGCTTGCATTCATTCATCGCCGTGCACGCGGGCGCGCACACGGCATCGGCGCCGCGCCCGCAGGCTTGCGCATGTTAGCCGCCATCGCCACTAGGCTTGCGCCGACTTCGGGAGGTGCGCATGGCGTGGTTTCGTCGGTCGTTGATTGCGTTGTGGTGTTCGCAGCGTGCCCGGCATCGGCCACGTCCGTGACGCCGTCCAGTCGACGTGGCGAGCCCCGACGGACGCATCGTCGTCGGCGTTCTCGCTCGCGGATGCGCGCGCCAGCTACACCGTCAGCGTCGGGCGGCAAGGAGATCCTGCGGCCGAGTCGCGACCTCGGCGTGGTGCGCGACGATGCGGACTTCACCGGCGGCATCGACGCTCACCGCCAACTTCAGCAAAGCGCGTCTGCGCAGCTCGAGAAGGTCGAAGACCAGCTACGAGCTGCTGACCTCCAAGCGCCGGCAGCAACGTGTATCGCGCCAACCGGCGCGTGCTCGAACTGCAGACGCAGTCCGGCGCGCGCATGGACATCGAGTTCCAGGTGTCGAACGACGGCTTCGCGTTCCGCTACGTGTTCCCGGAGACGGACGCGAAGGTTCACAAGATCAGTCGCGAGACGTCGTCGTTCAATTTCCTGGCCGGCACGCGCGGCTGGCTGCAGCCCATCGCGCCGCCGCGCTCGGGCTGGAACGAATCGAATCCCTCCTACGAGGAGTATTACGAGCGCGACATTCCCGGTGGGCCAGCCGTCGCTGCAGGGCGGCGCGTGGGTGTTCCCGGCGCTGTTCCGATCCTCGTCGGAGGGGTGACACGTGGCTGCTGGTGAGCGAGACCGGCCTGCGCCGCAACTACTGCGGATCGCGGCTGCTGGCGGCGCGCCGCAGCAGCGAATACTTCATCGATTTTCCCGGGCCGCTCGAGACCAGCAACGGCGGCGCGGTGACGCCGGAATCCACGCTGCCGTGGATCACGCCGTGGCGTCTCGTGGTCATCGGCGATCTGAAGACCATCGCGGAGTCCACGCTCGGCACCGACCTCGCCGATCCGCCGGCGAAGGGCTTCAAGACCACCGCATCCGGGCCCGGCAAGGCGTCGTGGAGCTGGCCGTTGTTGGGCGACGACAACACCGTCGTCAAGGTGCAGAAGCGGTTCATCGACTACGCCGCCGAGATGGGCTGGCAGTACACGCTGGTGGATTCGGCCTGGGACCGGCAGATCGGCTACGACGGCTTGAAGGAGCTGGTCGAGTACGGCCGCCCGAAGAACGTGAAGATCCTCATCTGGTACAACTCGGCCGGCGAGTGGAACACCACGCCGCTGACGCCGCGCGATCGCATGTACGACCCGGCGACGCGGCGCGCCGAGCTGCAGAAGATCAAGGACCTCGGCATCGCCGGCGTGAAGGTGGATTTCTTCGCGGGCGATGCGCAGTCGACCGATCGCGTACTACCACGACATCCTCGAAGACGCCGCGCGCATCGGGCTCGCGGTCAACTTTCACGGCGCCACGCTGCCGCGCGGCTGGCAGCGCACCTATCCGAACCTCATGACCATGGAGTCGGTGCGCGGCCTCGAATACAACACCTTCGAGCAGCGCAACGCCGAGGAGTCGGCCACGCACGACGCGATGCTGCCGTTCGCGCGCAATGTGTTCGACCCGATGGACTTCACGCCCGTGGTGCTCGATCGCCTCAACAACATCGTCGAGCGGCGCACCTCCGCGGCGTTCGAGCTGGCGACCGCGGTGCTGTTCACGTCGGGCATCCAGCACTACGCGGAGATTCCGCAGGGCATGGCGAAGGCGCCCGTCGTACGTGCGCGATTTCCTGAAGCGGGTGCCGGCGGTCTGGGATGACGTGAAGTTCATCGACGGATTTCCGGGCCAGTACGTGGTGATCGCGCGGCGCGCCGGCAAGACCTGGTACGTCGCCGGCATCAATGCCGACCGGCAGCAGCCGCGCAAGGTGAAGATCGATCTGAAGGCGTTGGGCGTGACGAAGCAGGGCACGCTCATCACCGACGGCATCGACTTCCTGGGATTCAAGAGCGAGACCTTTCCGCTCGAGAAGCGCGTGACTGTCGGACGAGATCACCATGCGCCCGCGCGGCGGATTCGTGCTCACGTTCGAATAATCACCGCGAAATCAGGCCTCGAAATCGCTGGCTTTGACATGTGACCAAATGGTCACATATAGTCCGCGCCATGATCAACGACGATCTGGTGTTCAAGGCTCTGGCGGATTCATCGCGCAGGTTCCTGCTCGATCTGCTGCACAAGCGCGACGGCCAGACGCTGGGCGAGCTCGAGTGGGAACTGGAGATGACCCGCTTTGGGGTCATGAAGCACCTCAAGGTGCTGGAAGAGGCCGGGCCTCGTCATCACGCGGCGCGAAGGCCGCGAGAAGCTTCATTTCCTGAATGCCGTTCCCATCCGTCTTATTCACGACCGCTGGATCGACAAATACAAGGAGCGCGAGCTGTCCGCGCTCGCGGACCTCAAAACCACATTGGAGAAAGCCAAATGCCCCCGTTGCGCAAGCGAGCCTGAAGCCGGAGCTGAATTCGACCACCCACATCCACCAGATCTACATCAAGGCGGAGCCGCGGTCGATCTGGGATGCACATCACCAGTCCCGAATGGAACGGGAAGTACGGTTATCGCGGCGTCAGCCACTACGAGCTCAAGCCGGGCGGAAAATTCCGCTGCATCGCCAATGAGCAGATGCGTTCCTTCGGCTTGCCCGAGGTCATCGTCGACGGCGAAGTCATCGAAGTGAAGCCGCCGTTCAAGCTCGTGCAGACCTATCGCTTCCTGTTCAACGACGCACACAGGAAGGAAGGCTTCACGCGCATCTCGTTCGAGATCGAACAGACGGCAGGCGGCTTCTGCCGCCTCACCGTCACGCACGACACCGCCGGCGCGCCGATGATGGATCGGGCGCCACCAAGTCCAACTTCAGCACCGACGGCGGTGGCGGATGGGACTGGATCCTCAGCGACCTCAAGTCGCTGCTCGAGACCGGCAAGACGATGTCGGGCTGAGATACTGGTTCATTCGCGCGGGAGTGAGGAGCTGCCCTCACTCCCGCGCGAACTCGTCGATCTCATCGAGCGACGCCTGGGCGCCGGCGATGCTGTAACCCACGTACATGCTGTCCATGGCGGCGCCCAATCGCGAGCTGTGCCGCGCCCACAGGTCGAAGAGATACGACAGACCCACGCCGACCACGCTGCCAATCGCGGTGTAGATGATGGCGTTGGGCGCGACGCTCCACAGGTTGAGCGTGGTCGAAAGCTTTGCGCCGACCATCAACAGTGCCGGCGGAGCGAGCCAGACCGCGACCCAGGCCCACTTGAACGAGCGGATCTCCCAGCGGCGCAGCAACGCGAGGTAGCGCTGAATCGTCACCACCGGCGCGGCGTAGTTGATCCGCACGATGAGCACCGTCCGCATCACGGCATCGATGATGAGCCCGACGCTCAGGGCATGCAGAAACAGGCCACTGATCACGAGCGGCCACGTGCCGAGATTCGCGATCCAGAAGCGGGCGAAAAAGATCGTCAGCGCGAGGCCAATCACGATCTGCACTGGCTGCAGCAACAGCATCGGGACCAGGCGCAGCTTGGTCCAGCGAGTGCGCTTTTCGGTGAGCAGGCGCAGATTGAGCGCGATGCTGCGGTCGAGCTTGCGGTCCATCTCCTGCCACTGCTGCTTGAATTCATCGAGTTCCATGGGTTTCTCCAAAGCGCCGCACGCGCTCCTTGAGTCGATTGATCTTGGTGGACACGTTGGTTTCGCTGATGCCGAGAATTTCGGCGATCTCGCGATAACCGCGTTCGTCCAGGTACAGCAGCAGCAGCGCGCGATTGAGCGCGTCGAGCTGCGCAATGAATTCGGCTAACAAGCGCGGCGCTTCGTCTGCGTCCGGCTCGTGCGCGACAGCGGATCGGCGGTCTCGTGCAGCTCGAGCTCGAGCGGCACCGTCCGGCGCTCGCGGGCCGCGTGCCGCGCAGATGCGAGATCCCCACGTTGAGGGCGATTCGATACAGCCAGGTGGAAAACGGCCGGACGGATCGTAGTCGGAAACGCGCGCCACAGTTGCGCCGCGATTTCCTGCGCCAGATCTTCGCGGTCCGAGGCCGCGCGTAGGTGTTGGCGACCTTGAACACCATGCGCCGGTGCTGTTCAGCAGTCGGCGATTGACGCGCGAGGCGTCGGATAGGGCGGTGGCGGCATTCATGCTGTCTGCACCATGATTCGCCAGCCGACCATTTGTCACAGCCCGGTGCATCGTTCATAATGCGGCCCGATGGCGGGCACATGGAACTCTGCGACTGAAAGTGAAACCTGGCTCGCGCGAGGAAGGGCTGACCGAGCTCGATGACGGCAGCTGGCTGGCGCGCGTGAAGGCGCCTCCGGTGGATGGCAAGGCCAACGCGGCGGTGATTGCGCTGGTGGCGCAACACTTCGGACTGCGCAAGGCGCAGGTGCACATCAAGAGCGGCGCTTCCGGCCGCTCAAGCTCGTACAGCTGGAGGACTAACCAGAATGATCACGCTGTACACCTTCGGCCCGGCCTTCGGACTGCCCGATCCCAGTCCCTTCGTGATGAAGGCGCAGATGCTGCTCAAGCTTGCGAAGCTGGAATACCAGGACGAACACCAAGGGCTTCTGCGCGCGCCGAAGGGCAAGCTGCCGTTCATCGATGACAACGGCACCATCGTCGCGGACTCCACGCTCATCCGGCTGCACCTCGAGCAGAAACACGGCATCGACTTCGATCGCGGACTCTCGACGCGCGAGCGCGGCATCGCCTGGGCGACGGAGAAGATGCTCGAGGATCACCTCTACTGGGTGATGGTCTACTGGCGCTGGATGAACGACGCCAACTTCGAACGCGGGCCCGGCGAACTTCTTCAAGCGCGCGCCGGCCTTCATCCGGCCGCTGGTCATGTGGAAGGTGCGCGGCAACGTGCGGCGCAACCTGCATGGCCACGGCATCGGCCGCCACAACGAGGCCGAGATGACCGCGATGTCGGACCGCGCGTTCGATGCGCTGTCGCAGATGCTCGGCGACAACCAGTACCTCATGGGCAACGAGCCTTGCGGCGCCGATGCCACCGCGTTCGCGTTCATCGCCGGGTGCGCTGTGCCCGATGTTCGAATCGCCGTGCGCATGCCAAGGCGCGCTCGCTGCCGAATCTCGTCGCGTACCGCGATCGGATGATGGCGGAGTTCTACCCCGGTTTAAGGGGACATTCCTGTTGCTAGCAAAGGACGCGCCTCGATGAAGCTACATTCAGAGTTCGTTCGCTGTTCGCAGTCGGCTGCTCGCGCTGCAGATTTCGCTCGCGCGCATTCGCCGATGGTTCGGCGGCGGATACGCGCGCCGCGTTCCTGCAGCGTCATCGACCGGCCGCGCGTGGCGCTGAAGCCCGAGCTCGCCGAGATTGCAGCCGGTCGAGGGCCTGAAGAAGTACCACCTGTGGTTCTCGTCGGATGCCACCGAGCGTGTGCCGGGCTATCTACTGCTGCCCGATGCCGGCGCAGTTCAAAGGCCGGCGGCCCGTGGTCATCGTGTTGCACGGCACGGGCGGCACCAAGGACGGCGGCGCAGATCGTCGAACATCGCGACTCAGGCCGCGCAGGCCGGGTTCATCGGCGTCGCGCATCGACGGCCGCTTTCACGGCGAGCGCACGAAGGCCGGCACGGGCGCGGCGGAATACAACGACGCCATCGCGCACGCGTTCAAGACCGGCGAGGGCCATCCGTTCTACTACGACACCGCGTGGGACGTGATGCGGCTCATCGACTATCTCGGCGACGCGCAAGGATGTCGATGCGACGCGCATCGGGCTCACCGGCATCTCCAAGGGCGGCATCGAGACGTACCTCACCGCCGCGGCGGATCCGCGCGTCGCGGCCGCCGTGTCCGTACATCGGCGTGCAGAGTTTCAAGTGGGCGCTCGACAACGGCCAGTGGCGCGCGCGTATCGCGACGATTCAGGATGCGTTCGATGCGTCGGCGGCATCGGCCGGCAAGTCGCGCGGCAGCGTGGACTTCGTGCGCGAGTTCTACGCGCGCGTGGTGCCCGGCATCGATGGGCCGTTTCGACGGGCCGGCGATGCTCGCGCCATCGCGCCGCGGCCGCTGCTGGTGATCAACGGCGATTCGGATGCGAACACGCCGATTGCGGGCGTGCGGTTGTCGGTGCGCAGCGGCGAAGCGCCGTCTACGAAGCGGCGAACGCATCCGACAAGCTGCAGCTCATCGTGCAGGAGAACACGCCGCATCGCGTGAACCCCGAGAGCATCGACGCCGGCATCGCGTGGTTCGTGCGGTGGCTCAGGCCCTGAGCGCGCTGAGAAACGTGCCCATTATTTCAGGAACACCACGGCCATCGGCTTCAGGCAGCGCACACGGGCTCACCCTTCGGTGCCAGCTCTCCCGTCTTCGCGTCCACGCTGAACACCGGCCACGTTGCCGCCTTCCTGGTTGCTGACGATGAACCACTTGTTAGTCGGGTCGAACGTGAAGTAACGCGGCACCTTGCCGCGTGACGGCACGCGCTGCTTGAACGTGAGCTCGCCGCGTCGTCGCGATCGATGCGCATACACCACGATGCTGTCTTCGCCGCGATTCGAGGCGTACAGGAACTTGCCGTCCGCACGCACCGCGATCTCCGCCGCGGTGCTCGGATCCTTGAACCCGTCCGCCAGCGTCTTCACCGACTGGAACTGCGTGAGCGCGCCCTTGCTCGCATCCCAGTTGAACGCCATCACTTCGTTGGCGAGCTCCGCGATGCCATACACCCACTTGCCGTTCGGATGGAACGCCAGGTGCCGCGGCCCCATGCCGCCGGCCACCTTCGTGAACGGCGGATCGTTGCGGCGTGAGCTTGCCGGTCTTGTGCGTCGAACTTGTAGATGACCACCTGGTCCATGCCGAGATCCGCGACCAGGCCAAACTTGTTGGTCGGATCCGTGCGGAACCAGTGCGCGTACGGCTTCGATCTGGCGCTGCGGATGCACGCTCGAACCGATGTGCTGCACGAACGCGGTCTGCTGATCCAGCGATCCGTCCTTCGCCAGCGAATACACCTCGACGAAGCCGCCGCCGTAGTTCGCATCGAGCACGTACTTGCCGCTGCCGTCCACGCTCACGTAGCTCGGGCCGCGACCCTTCGACTCCTTGTAGTTCAGCAGTCGCAGCGCGCCGGTCTTCGTCGTCGACCGCGAACGCGCTGACGCCGCCGGGCGTGCCCGTGTTGCACATGTATAGGTGCTTGCCGTCGTTCGACAGCGTGAAATGCGCGGGGTCGCGCGTCTCGATCGACCATCTTCGGCGCCGACAGCGCGCCGGTGGCCGAGTCGAACTCGGCCACGGTGATGCCCATGCTTGTCCGGATTCTGGGTGGCGATGTAGAGCAACGTGGTTTTGGCCATGGCGATGGTGGAGTGCTTGAGAGAGGAGAAGAGTCGCGAAGAGTGATTGTGCGGCGAACCGCGGCGACGCGAATTTCATTGCGTACGCATTCCTTGTAGCTGTCCGCCGGCGCCGGCGCCGCGGGAGCGCAAGCATGCCACATAAGGTGATTCCGGCGGTCGCGAAAGCCGATACCGGGCCGCTGCTTTCGGCGACGTGCGCGAGTAGGTTGTGAGGCGCGGCTGCATACTCCACGCGCGGATGCAGCCCAAGCTGAAACGTAGCGAGCTCGACGGTCTGGCGGAGTTCTATTCGCTGACCCCGACCAAAGTCGAAACTCTGCTCGAACTGGCCGACGCGCGACCCTCGCGCGCCGAAGGACTGCGCTTCCTCGGCACCTGCCTGCGCATCGCAGGCGTCCTTTCGCTGGCGGCGGGCCTGGTGTTCTTCGTCGCCGCCAACTGGAGCGAGATCGCGGTGTTCGGCCGCTTCGCGCTGATCGAGCTGGTGCTCGTCGCCTGCGCGGTGCGTCGCCTTCGTGAAGCCGCCGCCGACATTCTGTCGGCCGCGGCGCCATCTTCCTCGCCTTCATCGCCACCGGCGCGCTTGCTCGCGCTCTTCGGCCAGACGTATCAAACCGGCGCGGACGTCTACGAGCTGTTCCTGACCTGGGCCTTGTTAGGCCTGCCGCTGGCCGTCGCGGCGCAGTGGAGCGTGCGCATCGGCCGCCTGGGTGCTGGTGCTCAACGTCGCGCTGCTGCTGTTCTGCGGCTGGCATCCGACGGGCGGAATGTTCTGGGCTGTCTTCGGCAGCGCGCACTTTCAGCCCGCGCCATCTGATCATGGGCGCCGCCTGGCTCAACCTCGCGTTGTGGTTCGCGTTCGAGTTCTGGCGCGTCGACGCCGTGCCCGACTGGGTGCGGCGCCTCGTGCTGTCCTGCGCCTTCGGCTTCGGCACCTGGGCGGGCCTGATGGCGATCACCGAACTTGGCTATGACGATGCAGACCCGCGCGAGCGACTCCGGCATCCGCTGACGCTCGCCGCTCGCGATGATCGCGACCACGCGTGTATGCGCTGCGCCGGCGCGACGGACATCTATCCACTCGCGGTCGTCATGGGCACGTTCATCATCGTCAGCCTCATGTGGCTCGCGCAACTGAATGGGTTTCCAGCGATGAAGGGCATGTTGCTGATGCTGGCGCTCTGGCTCATCGGCACTTCGACCGCGGCCGGACGCGTGCTCACCGCGCTCAATCGCCGCTGGCGCGCGGAGGCGCGGCATGAGCGCAGCAGTGACAGAACATCGATCGGATCAGCTGCGCGCGCAGCGGAGTGATCCCCGAGCGGATGCACCGGCGCCGCCGGCGGATTCGACGGATCGCCCGTGGTTCGTCTCGCTGCTGCAGGGTGTCGCCGGCTGGCTGGCGGGAATATTCCTGCTGGTATTCATCGGGCTCGTGTTCAAACCCGAATCCGGTCCGGCGATCTTCGGCCTCGGCGCGGTTGCTGCTGGTCGCCGCCTGGTTCATGTATCACGCGGATCGCCACGGAGCGTTTCTCGATCAGCTCGCGCTCGCGATCTCCATCGCCGGACAGATCGCGGTGGCGGGCGTCGGTGCTCAAGGACAATTCCTCCGGGCTGAGGCATCTCCGCGACGGCGCTGGTGCGTGCAGGTATTCGGTGCTGCTCGTCATGCCTAACAAGACTGCGCGCACGCTGGCGGCCGCTGTTCGCCACGCATCGCCTGGGTGTACACCGTGCGCTTCCTGGTGCGGCCGGGAATGCCGAGCGCATCTTCTTCGAGGAGCGGTACGCTCAGCGACGTCGTGCCGCTCGGCGAGTGGACTCTTCCGGTCGCCTGGCTGCTCACGTGGCTGCCGCTGCTGGCGCTGACCGCGTGGCTCGATCCTGCGCGAGCCGCAATGGATGGCGAGCGGCCTGCGGCGCATCGCCCGGCCGCTGCTCACCGGCTTGTTGTTAGGGCTGTCGATCGGCGCCATCGCCGCCGAGCCTTTCACGGTGGTGATCTGGGGCGCCGAGGCTGGGGCAGGGGCATCGACTGGCTGGCGATCTTTCCGCTGCTGTCGATCGCGCTCACGCTGTTCGCCGCCTATGGCGCGTTCCGCGTGCGCAGCCAGCGGGTTGCTGGGCTTCGCGGTGTTTGCCGCGCTGGTGCACCTGTCGCGCTTCTACTATCTGTACGGCACCACGCTGCTGTGGAAGTCCGTGATCATGCTGTGCGTCGGCGCCGCGCTGCTGCTCGCGGGCGTCGCGCTGCGCAATCGCAGGCCCGAATCAGGAGTGCGGCATGAGCACCACGCAATCACGCGCGTTGCTGGCCATCGCCGTCGTGCTGGTGCTCGGCGCGGTCAACTGGTCCATCGTCGCCAAGGAGCGCATCAAGACGCAGGGCGAGCGCATCTACCTCGCGCTCGCGCCCGTGGATCCGCGCTCGCTCATGCAGGGCGACTACATGGCGCTGCGATTCGAGCTCGCCAGCAACATCTCCGCGGAAGCGGAGGGCAGCGCGCCGTTGTTCGTCGATGCACGCGGCATCGCGACGCTGAGATCCCGAGTCCCGCCACCGCCGAGTTGCGCATTCGCTATCGCGTGCGCAATGGCCAGGTCTGGCTCGGCACCAATGCGTACTTCTTCGAGGAAGGCACGCGCCGAGAGATACCAGGGCGCGAGGTACGGAGAATTCCGCATCGATCGCGACAGCGGCGAGGCGGTGCTCGTGAGTCTCGCGGACGAGAATCTCAAGAGCCTACGGTAGATAGCCGATCTCGCGTTGATGGCGGAGCGCCAGCTACGCGCACCTGTATCTTGCGGTACGTCGAATCGATAGAGTGCGATGTAGCCCGTGTCGCCGAAAGAGATGACCAGCTCGCGCAGATCGTCCTCGACGCGCCGGCCCACGAGCGGGTGCGCGGCAAGATTTTCGACGGCGGATTGGATCGCATCCACGCGGCATTGCGGCGGGCGGATTCTCGGATACAGAGATTCGATGCGCGGGCGAGATTCTCGAGCGCACGCGCCGAATAGACTATTTCCGCCACGGCTTCGGTCGCGGACTCGCGACGCCCTGTGCGATGCGCCGCGCCCAGGCGTGCACGCTCTTCGGCACGGTATGCCTCGCCGGTACGTTCGATCTCCGCGTCCGCCGCCAGCGCTTCCTTCACCAGGCTTCGCAGCTGCTCCTCGTAAGCGGTGTGCTTTTCCACCGCTTCGACGATGATGCTGTGAACCGAGCGATCCGGTGTCTTTTGCGATGGCGCGCAGACGGGCGCGGAGCTTCGGCGGAAGCCGAATGGTGGTGGTTTCTGTCATGGCGGCACAAACGTAGCACGCAGACGCTTTCACGCGACAATCGCCTGATCGGGTGAGTCCTTCCGGCGCGGCCGCAGTCGCCGCGTCAGCCCGTTGACTCCTCTATATAATGCGCCCCTCACCGAATTCCTGGCCTGGAGCCAATCGCATGAACAACACGATCCTCAGCGCCCTCGTGGCCGCGCTCGCTCTTCCGTCCATCTCGGCGTAGCGCAGGCTCCGCCCACGGCTGCCGAAGCAGTCGCGGGCACGACGGTCATTCCGCGCTCGGCGTTGTTCGGCAATCCGGAAAGACCCAGGCGCGCCTCTCGCCCGACGGCAAATACGTGTCGTTCATCGCGCCGCGCGATGGCGTGCTCAACGTCTGGGTGGCCGAGCGCGGCAAGCTCGACGCCGCCAAGCCCATCACCAACGATCAGAAGCGCGGCATCCGCCAGCACTTCTGGGCGTACGACAACCAACACGTGCTGTACATCCAGGACGAGGGCGGCGACGAGAACTTCCATCTGTATGCCGTCGACGTGGTCGCCGGCACGCAGAAGGACCTCACTCCTTATAAAGGTGTCGCGCGCCGAAGTCGCGGCCTGTCGTGGAAGAAGCCCGGCGTCGTGGCCGTGGGCCTCAACGATCGCGGTGCCCGAGTGGCACGACCTGTGGGAAGTGGATCTCACCACCGGCAAGCGCGTGCTGATCGAACAGAACACGCAGGAGTTCGCCGGCTACGACCTCGACCTCGATCTCAAGCCGCAAGCTCGCGCTCGAAGAACGATCGCCGACGGCGGCGGAGCTTCTGCGCACGCGTCGGCGACAAGTGGGTGAGCCTGCTCAAGTATCGGCCAGGCGGATTCGCTGACCACGGCCTCGATCGGCATCGAGGTTCTCGGCAAGACCGCGCTGCTGCAGTCTTCGGTGGGCCGCGACAAGGCCGCGCTGGTGCGCGTGGATCTCGCCACCGGCAAGACCACGCGTGCTCGGCGCCAGCGAGCAGGCCGACGTCGAAGACGGTCTGGCTCGAGCCCAAGTACGTTCACGCCGCAGGCGTACATCGGTCAACTATCTCAAGCCCGAGATCACCGTGCTCAATCCGGCGGTCAAGAAGGATGTGGACCTTGCTCGACGAAAGAACTCGGCGACGGCTTCGACGTCACCAATCGCACGCTCGACGACACGTTCTGGACGGTGGTCGACCGACGACGCGCTGGCGCCGGCGTCCACCTATCTATACGACCGCAAGGCCGGCAAGGTCACCAAGCTGTTCGATCAGCGCCCGGCGCTCGAGCAAGGCGCCGCTGGTGCCCATGCAGGTCGCTCGAGCTCAAGGCGCGCGACGGGCTCACGCTGGTCTCCTATCTATCGCTGCCGCCGGGCTCGGATGCCAACGGCGACGGCGTGCCGGACATCGCCGGTGCCGCTGGTGCTCAACGTGCACGGCGGCCCGTGGGGCGCGACACCTACGGCTTCGACAACGAGCACCAGTGGCTGGCGAATCGCGGCTACGCGGTGCTGTCGGTGAACTTCCGCGCCTCCACCGGCTTCGGCAAGAGCATTCGTCAACGCCGGCAACAAGGAGTGGGCCGGCAAGATGCACGACGACCTGCTCGACGCCATCGACTGGGCGGTGAAGCAGAAGATCACCACCGCGGACAAGGTCGCGATCTACGGCGGCTCGTACGGCGGCTACGCCACGCTCGTCGGCGTCACGTTCACGCCCGATACCTTCGCCTGCGGCGTCGACATCGTCGGTCCGATCGAACCTCAACACCTTGTTAGCCTCGATCCCGCCGTACTGGAAGAGCTTCTACGAGGAGTTCGCGTCGCGCGTCGGCGATCCGCGCACCGAAGAGGGCAAGAAGCTGCTCAACGACCGCTCGCCGCTTACGCGCGTCGATGCCATCAAGAAGCCGCTGCTGATCGCGCAGGGCGCCAACGATCCGCGCGTGAAGCAGGCCGAGGCCGACCAGATCGTGAAGGCGATGAAGGACAAGAACCTGCCCGTGACCTACGTGCTGTATCCGGATGAAGGCCACGGCTTCGCGCGGCCCGACGAACCGCACGTCGTTCTACGCGATCGCCGAAGGATTCCTGGCGCAGTGCCTCGGCGGCCGTTACGAGCCCGTCGGCAATGACTTCAAGGGCGCGACGCTGAAGGTGCTCGAAGGCGCGCAGTACGTGCCCGGCCTCGTCGAGGCGCCTGAAGTAGGAATAGGGTCCGGGTGTCAAAGGAGCCGCTGCCCTGACGCCTTACCCGGCACCCAGCAATCGCTCGCTGCGCTTCGGCGAAGCAGGGCTGATCACGCAGCGGATCCATGCGCGGGTCCAGCTTCATCCAGCCTATCCACTGCGAATGGTCGGTGAGCGAACGTCAACAGCGCCGCGCAGCCCTTCTCCTTGTCGCCGAGCGCCGCGTAGATCACCGCGATCTCGTATCCCATCCCGTAGCCTTCGCTTTGCGCGCCGCTCGAGCCGCTCGATCTGCGCCAGCGCTTCGTCGCGCCGGCCGGCGTGCGCGTACACCAGGCCATCTTCACTCGTGAACGGCACCTCGGAGAATCTCAGCGGCAACTGTTCGAGCGCGGCTTTCACGTCGCCGCTCGCGACCAGCGCGCGGATCAGCAATCACGCGCGCGGCGTCGAACCGTCGGCTGTGAGGCGAGCAACGCAGCGCGCGTGATCGATGGCCTCCCGGAAACTGCGCGCGTGTGATAGAGCAGGTTGCCATAACTACCCGTGTAGAGCAGCTGCGTGGACTCGAGCTCGCGGGCGCGCCCGAAGTACGTGAACGCCTCCTCGACGCGACCCTGGTAGGCGCGCAGCAATCCAAATCCGTGCCACATTCGCGCGACGCCTGGCGTCGCTCGTCGCGCGCAGCGTCGAAAGTGCTTCTCCGCCTGCGCGTAGTCGAGGTCGTAGTTCATCTCGATGACGGCAAGCTCCGCGAAGCCCCGTCGCGTTCTTCGGGTCGAGCTCGAGCGCATGCAGCGCCGCGGCGCGGCCCTTCTCCATCGCCTCGACGACGGGCATCTGCTGATTGATGCCTGCGCCGACGTAAGTGCCCGCCAGCGCCGCCCAGGCGTCGACGAAGTACGGGTCTTCCTTCAGCGCGGCTTCGAAACTCTGGATGGCCAGCGGGCTGCCCGCGATATCCCGACGCGAGCGATGGAATTTGCCGTTCAGATAGAGCTCGTACGCGCGCTGATTGCTGGTTCGTCGCGGTTCCGCTGATCAGTGCGCGCGCCGCCCTCCAGCGGACGAACAACTCGATTGCGGCGCGCGCGGCCACCAGAGCGAGCGCCGCCGATTCCCGCGACGACAGCGAGCGCCACCGCGACGATGTGGCGCGCGCTTCACGCGGCGGACTTCCGTGCGGCTGCGGCGGCACGACTGCATCGGCAGCCGATGCGGCCGGCGCGTCCATCTTCCCGACGAACCGGTATCCGATGCGCGGCAGCGTCTCGATGTAGCGCGGCGTCTCCGAATCGTCGCCCAGCATCGCGCGCAGCTTGCGAATCACGGCATTCAGGCTGTTGTCGAAATCGACCACGCCCTTGGGCCACAGCACTTCGACCAGCCGCTCGCGCGTGACGACTTCACCCGGATGCGACAGCAACTCCACGAGCACACGCAGCGGCTGCTGGGGCAGGCGCTGCACATTTCCATCGCGCGCGAGCTCGCCCGAACGCGTTCGCAGCGTCCAGCCATCGAAGTGAAATTCCGTCGTCTCAGTCACTTACGCGCGATCATAAAGAAGTAAGCCGCTTTTAAGGCGTGCTTTCATTGTCCCCGGCGCCGGGCGCGTCGATAGTTCGGCCCATGAACACCACAATCGCCCGCAATCGATTTCCCCAGCTCGCCATCGCCGCGCTCGCCGCCGTGACGGTCGTCAGCTTCGCCCGCACTTACTACCTCAAATTCCTGTTCGGCCTGCCGCCGCTCACGCTCGCGGCGCACCTGCACGGGCTCATCGCCACGCACGTGGCTCGCGCTGCACTACACGCAGGCGCGGCTCATCGCCGCGCATCGCGTCGCGCTGCACAAGCGGCTCGGAATCTTCACGGCCTGCGTGGGCGCGGTGCTCGCGATCCAGGCGTTCCACTTTGCGGTCGCCGGCGTCGCCGCCGGGCACGCGCCGCCGGGACGCAATCCGCTGCAGTTCCTGTCCGTGCCCATGGGCACGATCATCGATGTTCTCGCTGTTCCTCGGCGAGCGCGCTGGCGCTGCGCAGAAGGCGTGAGTGGCACAAGCGGCTGATGTTCCTCGCCACCCTCTCGCTGCATCCTGCCCGCGGCCGGGCGGTCTGGATTCGCTGATCATGGTGCCGCTCGGATTGCCGCGCGCGGTGCTCGGCATTCTGGCTCACGTTCGCGTTCGTCGCGTGGGCGTGGGCGAACGACTGGCGCAAGCTTGGGCGGATTCATCCCGCGTATCGTGTACGGCGGCATCGCGCTGCTGGTGTCGGTGCCCGCTCGCCGGGCGCTTGGATTCACGGACGCGTGGCTGCCGATCGCGCAAGTGGCTGATCGGTAACTAGTCTCGAAAAGTCACGCAGAAGCAACCGACTTCATTGTCGCGTGGTACTGGGCATGCGTCGTGGCTGCCGTGCTTCGCAATCGATTCTATGCTGCCTTCTCTGCACTGGTGATTGCGGTGTTCACGCTCGTCGCCTTCGCGCGACTGACACCTGCGCTACTGGTTCGACGTACCGCCCATCACCGTTTTGCTGCATCTTCACAGCATCGTGTTCACCGCCTGGGTCGTACTGTTCTTTCATCAGATTCCGTCTTCATCGCTGCGCAAACTATCGCACATGCAGCTCCGGCATTGCCATATTTTTGTTGCGGTATTTGGTCGTCGTCTTTGGCTTCCCCGCCACCTGCCATTACTTGGCGAGCGCGCCTCGCGTGCGGCCCATGGGCTGAACTCGCAGCAGTTCGTGCTGGTGCCGCTCGTAACATCTCGTTCTTCGCCATCCCGGTCACTGCCGCGGTGGTGCTGCGCAACGCGCGCAAAGCCGCCAAAATCATTGATGACGCTGATAGATCTCCGTGTTAAATGCCGATCGGCGCGCTCGGATCTTCGTCACCAACACGAAATATCGCCGCGATCTGATCGCGGTGCCCGCAGTGTTCTCCTCGCCTGGTGCCCGATCAGCGACTGGCGCAGCCACCGCATCGCATCCGGTCTATTCGATTGGCGGCGCGATCCTGCTCATCAGTCTGCTCGTGCGCTTCTTTCTCGCGCAGACGACGGCATGGGAGAACGTCGGTCGGTGGCGAAGTGATGTGAACTGGCGCGCCGTGCCGCAGGCCAACCTCCTGCTCACGGCGTAACACTGGCTGCCGCGCAACGGATCCAGCCGCGGCTCCAGGCGCATCCAGTTGACCAGCAGCGAATGATCGGTCACCGCGCGTGCCAGCGCCGCGCAACCTTGCGCGATGTCGCCCAGCGTGGCGTAGATCTGCGCCTGCTCATACGCCACGGCGAAACCACGGCGCGCGCGTTCGTCGAGCCGCTCGAGCTCGCGTAGCGCGTCGTCGCGCCGACCGAGTTTCGCGTACACCATGCCGAGATCTCCCTGGTTCGGCCCGGAATCGCCATTCGCCTGTGCCTGCTCGAGCGCGCCGGCCAGATCGCCGGTCGCCATCAGTGCGCGCGCCAGCACGCTGCGCGCCTGGTCGAACCGGGTATTGCGCTCGATCACCTGCTTTGCCATCGCCGATGGCCTCGTCGTAACGCCGGGTTTCATAGAGCAGCAGGCTGTAGTTAGCCGTATAGATCGGGCGAGTCGGCTCCAGCTCGCGTGCACGGCGGATGGCGGTGAACGCTTCCTCGACATGTCCGAGTTGCCCGTGCCACATGGCCAGGTGGTGCCACACCAGCGATTCGTGGTCGTCGAGCTGCATCGCGCGGTCCAGCTCGCGCTTCGCGCCGGCGAAGTCCTTGTCATGGTCCATGAGGATCTGGCCCAGCAGGACGTAGCCGAGCGGTTCACCGGGTGCGAGCTCGATCGCTCGCGCGGCAGCGGCGCGCGCCTTGGGTATGCCTTCGGCGGGCGTCAGCTTCTGCCGGATGACGGCGATGGAGATCGCCGTTCCATACGCCGCCCAGGCTTCGGAATAGTTGGGATCTTCCTGCAGCGCTGCCGCGAACTTCGCGATCGACTCGTTGGTTGCGTCGATGTCGCGGCGCGAGCGCAGCTGCAGGCCGTCGAGGTACAACTCCTGCGCGCGTTCGCTGGGAATGTGCCGCGACGTATCGCGCCCGGACCACAGCCACCAGGACAGCCCACGCCGGCGGCGAGCGCAACGAGCGCCAGGGCGAGGGCGATGCGGGCAGCGTGGCGACGCCGAATCTCGGTCGATGGCGCGACTCGCGGCCGTAGCACGCTGGCTTGCCGATGAACCGGTAGCCCACGCGCGGCAGCGTCTCGATGTAGCGTGGCGTGTCGCCCACGTCGTCGAGCGCCACGCGCAGTTTGCGCATCGCGACGTTGAGCCCATTGTCGAAATCCACGATGCCGGCCGGCCACAAGGCCTTTACGAGCTGATCGCGCGTGACCACCGCGCCGGCGTGATCGAAGAGCTCGATGAGGATGCGCAGCGGTTGCTGAGGCAGGCGCGCGGCATGGTCGCCCCGCGAGATTTCTCCCGAGACGCGGTCGACCTTCCAGCCGTCGAATTCCATGGCCGCATGCCGTATCCATCAATGAATAATAGAGAAGTAAGGCGAATCCAAGCGGCCGCTAATGGCTTATCGATGCGGCGAAGGCGGATGGTCCCAGGCGCCGTCACCACTGGGAGCCTCGCCATGTCCGCCGTCGCTCGTCCGGCCTTCTATCGCCACATGGCGATTGCGCTGTCCCTGTTCGTAATCATCGGGTTTTCACGCACTTACTACCTGCGTTTTCTCACCGACCTGCCACCGCTGGACACCCTGGTGCACCTGCACAGCGTGGTATTCAGCGCCTGGCTGCTGGTGTTCATCGCGCAAACCAGGCTGGTGGCCGCCCAGCGAGTCGATTTGCACATGAAGCTCGGGATCGCCGCGCTGGCGCTGGCGGTAGTCATCGTGGCGATCAGTTTTGCCACCACGGCGGTCAAGGCCACCATCCCGCGCATCCACCCGTCCGGCCTGACGCCGCCGCAATTCACCATCGTGGGAATCATGAGCCTGGTGCTGTTCGCGGGCTTCCTGGCGCTCGGCATCGCGTTCCGGCGGCGCGCTGCGTATCACAAGCGTTTCATGGTGCTGGCGATGATCGCCGTGCTGACGCCAGCCGCGTCGCGGATCGTCACGCAGCTCGGGCTGCGCGAGCACTGGACGTACCTCGTGCCCATCGTTCCGGCGCTGTTCGTGGCGTGGTGCCTCGCCTACGACTGGCGCAAGCAACGCATCGTGCACCCGGTGTACGCCATCGGCGGCGCGGCACTCATCGCCTCGTGGCCGCTGCGCGTGATGATCGGCCGCAGCGAGTGGTATCAGCCGGTCGGCGAATGGATCGCGCACGTGGGCGCAGCGATCTGCATGAAATGAGGGTCAGGCCCCGTTTTCTGGCAAACGGTGCCAGACCTCAGGGCGCGACGTCGGAGTAGTTGCGGTGCTCGCCCGGCTTCTCGTCGTGGTGCAGCCACCACGTCATTCCCAGCCAGGCGGCAAGCACGGCCAGGATCAGGAGCAGGGGTGTTTGATTGTGGGGTTGCGCACCGGCCCATCTTAAGGAGTGTCTCCTGGCCCGCCGGGGCGTCCGGTTTCACAATTACCGCGCCCAAATGCGCAGTTTCTCGCCGATTTCTTTGACTTCCGGCCGCCCATCCCTACACTGCCGCCCATCCAACCTCTGGCAGTAAGCCGCCTCAAAACGGCCGACCCTCGAGGCGCTCCTGAAGTTCAGGAAATGGTGTTGCCGGCGTAAGTTCCGGTGCGAGTTTCGAACGCTATGGCCTCCGCCGTCTTGCGCTCGGACTCCAACCCATTTCCGCAATGAGGTTGTTAGATGTCCGCCGCCGCTCCCAAAGAACTCAACTACCTACCGCAAGTACTGGGCCGCCCGCTTCGGCACCGCGCCGTTCCTGCCCATGTCGCGCGCCGAGATGGACGAGCTCGGCTGGGATTCCTGCGACGTCATCATCGTCACCGGCGATGCGTACGTGGATCACCCCAGCTTCGGCATGGCCATCATGGGGCGGTTGCTCGAGGCGCAGGGCTTTCGCGTCGGCATCATCGCGCAGCCGGACTGGCAGAGCGCCGAGCCGTTCAAGCAGTTAGGCAAGCCCGAACCTGTTCTTCGGCATCACCGCCGGGCAACATGGATTCGATGGTGAACCGCTACACCTCGGACAAGCGCATCCGCAGCGATGACGCGTACACGCCCGGCGGGCAGGGCGGCAAGCGGCCGGATCGCAGCCGTCGTCGTCTATGCGCAGCGCGCGCGCGAAGCGTTCAAGGATGTGCCCATCGTCATCGGCGGCATCGAGGCCTCGCTGCGCCGCATCGCGCACTTCGACTACTGGAGCGAGAAGGTGCGCCGCTCGCGTGTTGCTCGACGCCAAGGCCGACCTGCTCGTGTTCGGCAACGCCGAGCGGCAGATCTGCGAGATCGCGCATCGCCTCGCGGCCGGCGAGAAGATCACCGAGATCAACGACCTGCGCGGCACCGCGTTCGTGCGCAAGTCGCACGACTTCATCGAGATCGACTCCACTCATATAGATACGCCCGGGCGCCTGAACCCGCCCATCGATCCGTATGCGATGGAGCCGGAGATCCGCAAGGCGAACGAAGAGGCCGCCGCAGTGGAAGCGGGCGAGCGCCGCCGCCGCGTCGAAGGAAGTGCGTGGTCGAAGTTCGCGCGCGCGCGTGAAGAGCGAGGACCGCGAGCGCAGCGTCATCCGCATGCCGAGCTTCGAGCCGGTGACCAGCGATCCCGTGCTCTACGCGCACGCCAGCCGCATCCTGCATCTCGAGAGCCAACCCCGGCAACGCGCGCGCGCTCGTGCAGCGGCATGGCGATCGTCGACGTGTGGCTGAACCCGCCGCCGATCCCGCTAACTACGCAAGGACATGGACTTCGTGTACGAGCTGCCGTACGCGCGCAAGCCGCATCCGGTCTACGGCAACGCCGAGATCCCCGCGTACAAGATGATCAAGTTCTCCATCGCCATCCAGCGTGGATGTTTCGGCGGCTGCACGTTCTGCAGCATCACCGAGCACGAGGGACGCATCATCCAGAACCGCAGCGAAGGCAGCGTGCTGCAAGCGAGATCGAGAAGATCCGCGACGAGGTGCCCGGCTTCACCGGCGTCATCAGCGATCTCGGCGGCCCCACCGCCAACATGTATCGCATCGCCTGCAAGAGCCGCGAGATCGAGAAGCGCCTGCCGCAAGCCGAGCTGCGTGTATCCCGGCATCTGCCCCAATCTCAACACCGATCACAGCGCGCTGATCCAGCTCTATCGCAAGGCGCGCGCGCTGCCGGGCGTGAAGAAGATCCTGATCGCGAGCGGCGTGCGCTACGACCTCGCCATCGAGTGCCCCGAGTACGTGAAGGAGCTGGCCACGCACCACGTCGGCGGCTATCTCAAGATCGCGCCCGAGGCCATCGGCGAAGGGCCGCTGTCGAAGATGATGAAGCCCGGCGTCGGCGCGTACTACAAGTTCAAGGAGCTGTTCGACAAGTACAGCAAGGCTCGCCGGCAAGGAGCAGTACCTCATCCCGTACTTCATCGCCGCGCATCCCGGCACCACCGACAAGGACATGCTCGAGCTCGCGCTGTGGCTCAAGCAGAACGGCTTCCGCGCCGACCAGGTGCAGGCGTTCCTGCCCGGCCCGATGGCGACCGCGACCGCGATGTATCACACGCTGAAGAACCCGCTGAAGCGCGGTCACGCGCGACAGCGAAGAAGTGATCATTCCGAAGGGGATCAAGCAGCGGCGGCTGCACAAGGCGTTCCTGCGGTATCACGACCCTAACAACTGGCCCGTGCTGCGCGAGGCATTGCGAAAGATGGGCCGCGCGGACCTCATCGGCAACGGCAAGATGCAGTTGGTTCCGGCGTACCAGCCGGCCGGTACTGGCGATGCCGCTGAAGGAAAAGGGGCGGCGAGCACGCACCGTCCGTTCAAGACACAGCACCTCGGATTGCCCAAAGTGCCGGCGAGGCCTCCGCGCCGTAAATAGAGGAATCGCCAATGAGAACTCGTGAGTTCCCGAGATCGCAGAAGATTGGCGCCGCCTGGACCATTGTCTACGCGCTGCTCACCGGCTTCGGGCCCACCGCGTTCCGCAACAGCGATGTGGAGTCGGTGCTGATTCTCATGGTGCTGCCAATAGCGTGCCTGATCGCCGTATTCGCGTACTTCCGAAATGGCGGGTACCTCGCATTCGGCACACTGCGCGTTGGCGACGCTGACCTTGTCCATTCCCTTTGGTCTGGTCGGGCGCCTGCCGGATTTTCCCACGCTGTACTCCATGCTCGCGTTGCTTGCAGGCGGTCCGTTGGCCTTCGCCTGGAGTCTGTGGCTGGCGTATCACGCGAGACAGAATCCGCGTCCGATCGGGCAAGCGTAGCGGCAGGCGGTGCGCGGCCGCTCGCCGCCGAGCGCCGTCAACCTCGGTAGTTGGACTGACGGCGCTCCTCGATCAAAGCATCAGTCATCGTCATTCTCGTTGTCATTGTCGTTGTCATCGTCCGGTCGCGGGTTGGCGTAGATCGCCGTGAGATCGAGGTCGTCATCCTTCACGAGCCCGACGCCACGGCAGTAGGTCTTGTGCCCGATGTCACCGGGCTCCAGCAGCGTGGTCTCTTCGACCTCAGGCAGTTGTCGAACCGGCCGGCCGGTACCCGCACCGCGAATCCCGTGCGCTTGTGCTCGGCGCGATCGAAGCGCGACGTCAGGCGCAACTTCCTGAGTAATAGCGCGATCCCGTGATGAATCCATCCTCCGGCATCACGATGCCGGGTCAGCGCGTGCCGTGGCGGCCCGCCAGCCAGGCGCCATCGTGGCTCACCACCTTCCCGTTCTTGTAGATGTCGACGTCTTCGCCAAAGTAGCAGACATCACGCGTGACGGCTAGCAGTTGGCGAAGTAGTTGCGCGAGATCTTCGACGAGCTCGCCGTCTTCCGTTTCCCGTTCTTGCACTACGCGAGCGACGACGGTGCGCGTCTTGCCGCCGATGGGAAGTGAAATTGCGCTTGGTCTCGCGCTCCTCGGTGATCCATAGTTCGTTGAGCTCATCGCATTTGCCGGCGGCAGACACAGCAGCGTTCGAGTAGTACAACTGCCGGCCCGGGTTCAGTGGGAAGTACCTGTTCCCGCCGACGCTGATGAACTGGCATGACGCGAGCGGGAATTTCTTTGTGAATCCATCGTCCTGTGCGACTGCCGCCGCGGTCGCCAGCACGAGGGCTGCGACAGCGGCCAACTTTGTTACCCCGATCATGGTCCTCTCCTTGAACAGGTGATTTACGAAGTGGATAGACGTGCACGGCGCGCGACCTCCGTCGCGGTCCGTCGCATCGCGATGCATTCCTACAGGGCGGTTGGACGAGCCTGCTGCAGCGCGTTCATGGCGGCCTGGTCACACACCCCGACCTGGCAGCGCGGCTCCACGCTGGCCGGGACCTAACCTTTTCCCGCCCCGCACCGTCCAAGTTCCGTGCTTACCCTTCTCAAGTCCTGGGTCCAGCCGGACGCCTTCCAGACCGTGCTCAACGAGCGCAGCGGGCGCTGGTACAACGCCTGCCTGCGCATCACGCGCGACGCGGACCTGGCCGCGGACGCGGTGCAGGAAGCCCTGCTGAAGGCCTGGAACCGTCGCGACGATTTCCGCGGCGAGGCCGCGCTCGATACCTGGATTCATCGCATTGCGTTGAACGCGGCCATCGATCTGATCCGGCGGCGCAAGACCCGGGCCGAGGATGAGCTCGACGTCGACAGCTCATGCTGCCGCGCCCTCGGCCGCGCCCGAAAGCGAATACGTCCAGGAGGCCCTGGGCAAGGACCTGGCGGCCGCGATGCAACGCCTGACGACGCATGGAGCGGCAGAGTCTTCCTGCTCAAGCACATCGAAGGCTGGCGTCTCGACGAGATCGCCGAAAGCCTGCAAACCAACATCAACAGCGTGAAGAACGCCCTGTTCCGCGCGGTGCGCAAGCTGCGCGTCGATCTGCACGTATGGCGAGGCGAATCATGATTTCCGACGACGAACTGCTTCTCTATTACTACCGCGATGGGCTCGATGCGGCCGAACGCGCGCGCATCGGCGCGGCGCTCAGCGAGCAGCCCGAGCTCGCCCAGCGGCTGCAGGCTCTCGTGGCGCGACTCGACGCGGCCGCGGCGATGCCCGAAGTTCCAGTGCCCGCGCACACGCAGCAGCGCTGGCAGGCGGCGCTGGAGCGCGCGGCTAACAATGCAGACGACGCGTGCCGCGCGCGCCGGTCGTCGACCGGCTCGTCGCATCGGTGGCTGGCGGCCGCGGCGGCGCTGCGGTCGTCGCGCTCGCGTTGATCATCCAGGTCGCGATGCAGCCACGCCGGACCGAGCGCTGAAGTCGCCACGCGCCGGACAGCCACCGGCGCACGCGCGACGCGTCCGCCTATGAGCGCGGACTGAAAGTCGCATCTCGCGAGCACCGAGCGAGCAGCTCGCCGCGCTCGACAGCGCAACGCCCGAGCGAGCGCGCGCGTCTCGTCGAGACCATCATCGCGCAGAACCGGATCTATGCGCTCGCGGCCGAGCGCGCCGGTGAGCCGCAGCTCGCGCGCGTGCTGCGCGCGTTCTCGCCCATCCTCGAAAGCCTGGCGCAGGGCGGCGGCGACTCGTCCGCGAGCATCGCGCAGCTCAGCTTCGAATTGAGAGTCATGCAGGGCCGGCTGGGCGCCGAGCCGACTGCATCCAGCACCAATCCACCACGCTTTAGTTAGAGGAAATCATCATGCGATTCGTAATCACAATGCTGGCCGCGCTGCTGATGGCCGGCGCGGCACGCCGCGCAGTACCCGAAGGAATCCGACGGCGGCAGAACGCGCCCCAACGCCGACGAAGAGCTCGCGCTCGCGGCGCTGGAAGGCCTGATGGCGCAGCCGCCGGAGCGCGCCTTGCCGATCATCAAGAAGGTGCTGGCCGGCTCGCAGACCACGCTCGTCAAACAGCGCGCCCTGTTCGTGCTGAGCCAGATCGATTCGCCGGAAGCGCGCGAGATCCTGGCCCAGACGAGCGCGCTCAACGGATGCCGCCATGCGCGGCGAAGCCATTCGCAGCATCGGCATCGGCGGCGATCCGAAGTCGCTCGACGCCTTGCAGGCGATCTACAACGCCGGCGGTGCCGACGTGAAGGAGGAAGTGCTGCAGGCCTGGATGATCGCCGGGCACAAGGAGGCCGTGTACCAGGCGGCGCTGAACGCCAAGACGGAAGAGGAAGCGACCGAGGCGATTCACATGCTCGGCGTCATGGGCGCCACCGATGAGCTGCGCAAGCTCGGCGATCGGCCGAACGCCGCGCAGCGGTTTGCTGGATGCGTATGCCATCAGCGGCGATCTCGCGAGCCTGCGCAAGATCGCCGAGGGCAGCGGCGAACGTTCCGTGCGCGTCGATGCCGTCCGCAGGATCGGCATCATCGACAGCGATGCGGCGCGCGCCGCGCTGCGCGAAATCTACTCGCGCAGCACGGATGCGGAGATCAAGGATGCCGCGCTGCAGGGCATGCTGATCGCGGGCGACGAGCAGGGCGTGCTGGCGCTGTACCGCGCCGCGAAGACCAGCGAGGAAAGCGGTCGCTGCTGCGCACGCTCTCGATGATGGATGGTGATGCCGCGCTGCAGGCCATCGACGCCGCACTGGAGAAGAAGTGATGAACGTCCAGACCATTCGCATCGTCGCGCTGTGCGTTGGCAGGTTCGCGCTGCGTCGCAGGCGCATTCGGCCGAGCTCACGCTGCCGCGCGACGGCTGGGCGAGCTGGCAGGTTGACCGCCGTCGAAGACGCGCCGGACTGGTGTTGCTGGAGCAGCTGGGACGATCGCGACGCCATCGCGGACGTCCTGCCGACTCGATGACGGCCGCAGGCAATTCGGCAGTCGCGACAATCAGCGACCACCGACGCCGTGCGAGTGTATGCGCGCGTGGCCGGCGGCAAGGTCGAGCGCCTGCGCGTGCTTGTCGGCAACGTGCCCGGTGGAAACCGCGACGCCGATTCGCGATACTCGGCAGCGTGGCTGCGGACGACAGCGCGCGCTGGCTGATCGAGCTCATCGAAGCAGGCGTGCGATTCGGACAAGCGTCGATGATCGGCGAGGACGTGCTGGCCGCGCTCGCGATGCATCGCGGCGACCTGGCGCACAACGCGCTGACTGCCATCGCGCGCGACGACGGCGCCGTCGAGACTCGCAAGAAGGCGGTCTTCTGGCTCGCCATGCTGCGAGGCATCGCTGGCGCCGACGTCGCGAGCTCCGTGATGTTCAACGACAAGGATCCGGACGTGCGCAAGCACGCAGCCTTCGCGATCACGCAATCCAAATCGCCGCGCGTTGCAGCGGATCTGATTCGACTGGGCAACACCGACACGGATGGCGACGTCCGTGCGCAGGCCTGGTTCTGGCTCGCGCAGACCGGGCTGCCGAAGTGCGGAAGAGGCGATCGCCGCGGCGCTCAAGAAGGACAAGGACGATCATGTTCGCGAGCAGGCCATCTTCGCGCTCTCCCAGCTGCCGGATGAGCGCGCGACGCGCGCGCTCATCGCGACTGGCGGAAGATCGATCGCTGTCGAACGAGCAGCGCAAGCGCGCCGTGTTCTGGCTGGTCAACAGTCGGAATCGAAGGGCGCGCAGGCGTACCTGGAGAAGGTGCTGGCGGGCAACGTCACCCGCTGACTCCCTGTCGGAGCGCTTGCTCATGATCCGGCGCGGCACCGCCCGACAGGCGCAAGTGGACGCGACAACGGCTACTGTAGTCGCCGTCATGAAAGCCATTCTCAGAGCCACACTCGGCGCGGCGGTCGCCGCCGGTGTTTTCAGTGCGCTGCTCCGCCGGCATGGTCGCGCAGCAGGCAGAGGCCTACCGCAGCCTGAGCGATTCGCGGATCACGTGGCCACGCGTGCCCACCGTGCACCCGATCGCCGATGCCGAACCCGCCGTGGAAGAACCGCTGGAGGCGTACGGATTCGCGGGTCGCGCAGAACACGCCGCTCTGAAGCTCACTCGACGTCAGCAAATGCTCCAGCGCCGCGGCAGCTTCGCGGCCCGGCTGTCCGGCGGGAACCCGCCGCCGTCTGGCGACTTCATACACCGGACTGGTTACTTGAGCGGTCTGCAACACCTGCACCCGTCGAGTACCGCGTCACGCTCTGGCAGCCAGATCAGTCATGCGCTTGTCGCGATGCTGCGCCGTGGAAATATGCCGCGAAAGCGGCCAATCCTGCCGTGCCTCGCGACCAGGACGCCGTGAATCTGCAGCGCATCCGTCGAACCCGTTGGCATGTCGACGATCCTTGGATGACGCCCCGTCCATCGCACCGCGATCGATGTTCGCTGCATCGAGAGTCGACGTGGGCCAGCCGGCGTCAGAGCGAGCGGGCGATGGTAGGCATAACGACCTGATTCTTGCCGCGTGAGTAGAACTCGCTGTCGTCACCGTCGCGCCGAAAATCATAGCTGCCGCCGCGTGACGGGAAGGTGAGGGTGAGTACTTGACCCTCGGCGTCGTAGCTCCCAACGCCAACTTCCCGCGCTCCTGATCGCGGCGCTCTTCCCGTCAGCTTCCAGGCGGTTGCTGCCGAGCCATTTCATGTAGTCGCTCGACACCTTGCCGAGTGCGCACGAAGTGCGAACTCAGGACTGCGCAGCACCGCGCGCATCGATATCCGTCGGGCCGCGTCCTTGGCCGGATAAAGCAAGAAGGTGCAGTCGGCTAACGCGGTAACACTGGTGCAAGCTTGAGCAGTACGGGAGAAAGGACGACAGGCCAGGTGGAATCACGCCGGCTCACCGCCGGAGTGCCGAGACCGGAAACCAATGGCCCAGGATGCCATCTCTCTGAGCTTGCCGTTTCGGAAGGAAGACCTATCCCATCCGGGTCCGGAAGTTCGAATCTGAGTTCACCGGCTTCCACGCGAACCGACGCCCGGCGTCCCAGCACGTCGGCGCTGTAGTTGCGCCGTCCTTCTGGATGATGAGTGGCCCGCGTGCGTCGGGGCCGAAGCGTCCCTTACTTTCCAGAGCCCCGTCAGTTCTTCCGATTGTGCGGCAGCGACGCAGGCAAGAAGTGCGTACGCGCTGCGAACGCACGCACGGGCTATAGGGCGTATGGTCCCCGCCAGAGGTGCTCTCGTGTTGCGAAGCAGAACATTTCTTGGCTCCGCATCCGCGGCGACGATATCGGTGGCTCTCCTTGCGCGATCGCGCGTGGGCGGACATTCCCATCCCCGCGGACTCGGCGCGGTGCGGCTCGACGCGGTCAGGCCACGGCACTCAAGCGCAGCGACATCGAAGACTTCCGTGCCGGCATGCGCGGCCGCTGCTGCTGCCTGGCGAAGCAGGCTACGACGACGCGCGCGTTGTCTGGAACGCCGCGTTCGATCGAGCATCCCGCGCTGATCGCGCGCTGTGCGGGCGCCGCCGACATCGCGCGTGCGCTGCAGTTCGGCGCGGCGCACGAACCTGCTGGTGGCGGTGCACGGCGGCGGGCACGGCTCCTCGGGGCAATCGGTGTGCGAAGGCGGACTGATGATCGACCTGTCGCTCATGAAGAGCGTACGCGCATCGATCCGAATCGCAAAGACGGCGCGCGTCGAACCTGGCGTGTTGCTCAGGTGCGCTCGATCGCGAGGCGCTGGCGTTTGGTCTCGTGACCACCACCGGCATGGTCTCGCACACCGGCGCAGCCGGGCTCACGCTGGGCGGCGGCTGCGGCCGGCTCGCGCGCCGCTTTGGCCTGGCGGTCGACAATCTCGCCGGCGTCGACGTGGTGTCACCGGATGGAATCCTGCGCGCGGCAACGGCGAAGGAAAATCCGGATCTGTTCTGGGCCGTGCGGGGTGGCAGCGGCAATTTCGGCATAGCCAGCTCACGCTCGAGTACGAGCTGCATCCGTTCGACCCGACGGTGTATGGCGGCCAGCTTCACTATTCATTCGAATGCAGCGCGCGACGTGCTGCGCTTCTTCTGCCGATTTCATGGCGGACGCGCCCAACGAGCTGTGGATCACCACGGCAATCGGTGACGTCCAGAAAGGTCAGCGCGCGCTGACTTTCGATGTTTGCTACAGCGGCCCGGTCGCCGAGGGCGAGCGACTCACTGAAGCCGCTGCGTGATTTCCGCAAACCGCTGCGGGACGAGGTAGGTCCGGTTGCGTACACGACGCTGCAGACGCATGGCGACAATCGAGGGGCCGGTTCGGGCTGCGCCGCTACCGAGACCTCCGGCTATCTACTGAAGTTTGAGCCGGCGCTTGGTGGAGGCGGTCCTGGCTCAATTCGCGGACGCGAACGCGACACCTCTGCGTATTCTCATCATGCCCTGGGGAGGCGGAGCCATCGCACGCGTCGCTAAGACCGACTACCGCCTACTGGCATCGGGACGTTCGCTGGAACGTCAATGCGGCCACGAGCTGGCAGAACGACGCCGACAGCGACGCCTGCAAAGCGCGCGTTCGCGAAGCCTGGAAGGCGATCGAGCCGCTCACGCACGGTTTCTACGCCAATTCCATCACCGGGCGCGCCGCGGAGAACATGCATGGCGCCTATGGCGGCAACTACGAGCGCCTGGCCCGCATCAAGAAAAGTACGACCCCGCGAATCTATTGCGGATGAATGCCAACGTATTGCCGATGTAAACCGTAGCCAGGCGTTGAAGCGCGGCGAGGGTAGTCGACACTCCATAGCCCAGTCCTAACGAAACTTCTGTACCGCAGCGGGTTCCGTGACACGCCGCACCCGTGGCCCGCGCCGCATGCGTTTGTCGCGTACCATGCGCGCCTCGCATGAAAACCCCTCCCGGCCTGCAGCCGCTCATCGACGACGGCGTCATCGACGAAGTCCTCCGCTCCCTCAAATCCGGCAAGGAAGCCACGGTTTACACCGTGCGCACCGGCACGCAGATCCGCTGCGCCAAGGTCTACCGCGACATGGGCCAGCGCAGCTTCCAGAAGCGCGCGCAGTACCAGGAAGGCCGCAAGGTGCGCGGCAGCCGCCAGGCGCGCGCGATGGCCAAGAGCACGCGCTACGGCCGCAAGGAAGCGGAGTCCGCCTGGAAGAACACCGAGGTGGATGCGCTGTACAAACTAGTCGAAGCGGGCGTGCGCGTGCCGAAGCCCTTCGGCTACTTCAACGACACGCTGGTCATGGAGCTGGTGACGGACGCGGCGGGCGATCCGGCGCCGCGCCTGGGCGAAGTGGATCTGACTCCCGAAGTCGCGCGCGAGTACCACGCCTTTCTGATTCGCCAGATCGTGCGCATGCTGAGCATCGGGCTGATCCACGGCGATCTGTCGGAGTTCAACGTGCTGGTCGATGCGCGATGGCCCGGTGATCATCGACCTGCCGCAGGCGGTGAACGCGGCGGGCAACAACGCGGCCTTCGCGATGCTCGAGCGCGACGTGAACAACATCCGCGGCACGCTGGGGCGCTTCGCGCCGGAGCTGCTGGACGACCGAATTCGCGCGCGAGATCTGGGCGCTGTTCGAGGCGGGCGAGCTGCAGGCTGGAGAGCGTGCTCACACGGGAGTCTTCGCGCGGAAGAGAGCGTCACCGATCCGGATGCGGTGATGATCGTGCATCGACGACGCGCGCCGAAGAAAACATCCGCCGCGAGCTGGGGCGGCTGGAGTTAGACCCGCGACGGTCCTTGCGGCGCACCGGCGCCTTCGCACGGCCGGTTCAGATTGCGCTCGCGCAGCCACGCGATCACCGTCGACACGTTGCTGAAGCGAAACTTCGCAGCGGTGGCGGCCAGATCGCCGACGCGCACCGAGTATCCGCCCAGCGCGTTCACTGCTTCGAAGCCGTCTTCGTCGGTGACGTCGTCGCCGATGAACACCGGCGTGCGGCCCGGCGAACGGCGGCTTCGCGCATGAACGCCTCGATCGCGGCCGCGCTTGGAGTAGCCGCGCGGCGTGAGCTCCAGCACGCACTTGCCATCGCGCAGCACGAACTTGTCGCGCAAGTGATCCGCGAGCTCGGCCATGACCACCATCACCGCCCGCTCATGCTGCGGAGCCTGCCGGAAATGCACGGCCAACGCCGTTCCCTTGTCTTCCAGCAGCAGGCCCTTGTAGTGCGTGACCAGCTCGCTTGAGTACATCGCGCGCGCCGGATCGAGCTGCTTCGCATCGATGACGGGGTGCGTCACATCGCCCTTTCGAATCGCGCATCTCCACGCCATGCTGGCCGGCGGCCGGGAACACATGCGGCGCGAACAGCTGGTCGAGTTCGGCGATCGTGCGCCCGCTGATCAGGGCCAGCGCGCCGTCTTCACGCTTGGCCGCGAGGTGCAGCGTGTTGCGCAGCGCCGCCGGCACGCGCACGGCCGCGGGCGTGGCCGCGATCTCCAGCAGCGTGCCATCCACATCGAGGAACAAGCGCGACGTCGGTTTGCGGGATGAAGGATCCGCGAAGGCTCATGCCGCAACCTTAACCAATTCCCACCGCGAAGAATGCGGAGAGAAGCGCCTCCGGTCATGGCAAGCGGGGCGCTTGAACCGCCCAGCCGCAGAGCGCCTTTCTGAGTGCCGGCAAACAGGTGCGCCCGCCCATGATCGGAGAAGTCCCGCCCAAGTTGGCCGCGCTCATCTAAGCCTCCGCTGTCAGGAAGGCTCACATAACAATGTGCAGACTGCCGACTTCATCGCGCCGGTACCTTGCAATAACAGGTACCGTGCTTTATAAGGTTCCGCCAGCGAACCATGACCGAGCCCATCGACATCCAGCTCAAGAAAGGCGTGCTCGAGTTATGTGTACTCGAACTGCTGGCGAGGAAGACGGCTATGCCTACGACATCGCGAGCCGCCTGGCGGAGGCCATCGGCATGGGTGAGGGCACCGTCTATCCACTCATGCGCAGGCTGCATACGGAAGGACTGGTGGAAACCTACCTCGTGGAATCGAGCGTCCGGACCATCGCGCAAGTACTACCGCATCACGCGCGCAGGGCGCGCCGAGCTCGTGCGCGAGCGCACCGCGTGGCACGCCTTCACGCGCGCGGTGAATGGAATCGTCGGAGGCCGCAAGTGAGCACACGTGCGGAGTTTAGCCACGCTGCGTGCGGGATTAGCAATACGTAACG
>ERZ1370068.2027-contig-11994_pt1 | contig 41252 bp, 62 predicted proteins | sample MGYA00561227_ERZ1370068 | MGnify/ENA primary metagenome ERZ1370068 (study PRJEB38410, sample SAMEA6850437) | metagenome | study: Metagenomic assessment of the ecological functions of the soil: analysis of the soil microbiota associated with the... | reverse complement strand
GCGGCGTTGAGGCGTCGAAGTCGGCTTTAGCGACAGTCGCGCCTGCGCGACGAACGCGCGCCGGCGGTTCGAAGATCCGCCGTTCGTGCGATACCGATTCGATCGTGGACGCGCTTCTCGTCTCCTCCCGAGGGTCGGCCGCGGCACGACACAGTTCGCTGCGTGGGCTAGCCTGTGCGCAGTCTAACCAGACGCAGCGCGCCGCCGGCGATCTCGCATCGCCGCTCGCGACGGCGGCGGTGAACTAGCATTCTCCTTCAATGCTTTAGCCGCTTCCGAGCCTTGCGCGGACCTTCAGCGCAGATGACCACGATCCGCCAGCAGGATTTCATCGCAGAGCGTCGCCGACGCGCTGCAGTTCATCTCGTACTACCACCCGCAGTCGACTACATCGAGGCGCTGGGCGAGGCGTATCGCGCCGAGGAGTCGCCGGCCGCGCAAGGACGCGATCGCGCAGATCCTCACCAACTCGCGGATGTGCGCCGAGGGCCATCGGCCGATCTGCCAGGACACCGGCATCGTCGTCGCGTTCGTGAAGGTCGGCATGGACGTGCGCGTGGGACGGCGCGACGATGTCGATCGCCGACATGGTCAACGAGGGCGTGCGCCGCGCCTACATCGATCCCGACAACACGCTGCGCGCGTCGATCGTCGCCGACCCGGCGGGCGCGCGCAAGAACACGCAGCGACAACACGCCGGCGGTCGTCCACTTCGATCTCGTGCCCGGCGACACGGTCGAGGTGAAGATCGCGGCCAAGGGCGGCGGCTCGGAGAACAAGTCGAAGTTCGTGATGCTGAATCCGTCGGATTCGATCGTCGACTGGGTGCTGAAGACCGTGCCGACGATGGGCGCGGGCTGGTGCCCGCCGGGCATGCTCGGCATCGGCATCGGCGGCACCGCGGAGAAGGCGATGCTGCTCGCGAAGGAAGCGCTGATGGAGCCGATCGACATGCACGAGCTCTGCGCAGCGCGGGCCCGCGAACCGACTCGAGGAGCTGCGCATCGAGCTCTACGACAAGGTGCAACGCGCTCGGCATCGGCGCGCAGGGCCTGGGCGGACTGTCGACGGTGCTCGACGTCAAGATCCTCGACTACCCGACGCACGCGGCGTCGAAGCCGGTCGGCATGATCCCGAACTGCGCGGCGACGCGTCACGCGCATTTCACGCTCGACGGCTCGGGCGCGGCGAAGCTCGAGCCGCCCGATCTCGCGCGCTGGCCCGACGTGCACTGGACGCCGTCGCCGACCGCGCAGCGCGTCGATCTCGACACGCTGACGCCGCGCGGAAGTCGCGACGTGGAAGCCCGGCGAACCGCTGCTGCTCAACGGCAAGATGCTCACCGGCCGCGACGCCGCGCACAAGCGCATCGCCGATCATCTTCGCGCAGCGGCGAGCCGCTGCCGCCGGCGTCGACTTCACGCAATCGCGTCATCTACTACGTCGGGCCGGTCGATCCGGTGCGCGACGAAGTCGTCGGTCCCGCCGGCCCGACGACGGCGACGCGCATGGACAAGTTCACCGAGATGATGCTCGCGCAGACACGGGCTGCATCGCGATGATCGGCAAGGCCGAGCGCGGGCCGGTCGGCGATCGAGGCGATCCGCAAGCACGGGCGGCCTATCTGATGGCGGTCGGCGGCGCCGCGTATCTCGTGTCGAAGGCGATCACGCGCTCGCGCGTCGTCGCGTTCGCCGACCTCGGCATGGAAGCGATCTACGAATTCGACGTGCAAGGACATGCCGGTCACCGTCGCGGTCGATGCGCGAGGCAACGTCGGTGCACCACACGGCGCCCGCGCGAATGGCAGGCGAGGATCGGCAAGATCCCGGTCGTCGACGGTCGTCAGCACCGGGCACGACGCGTGACGCCCGGAGATCGCTCGGCACGCCCGGATTGCGTCAACCGCGGTGCCACCAGGCAGACCGCCATCGATGAACCCGGTCCAAGAATGAAGATCGTCAACCGCCTGCGTCGCCACCTGTCTCCGCTGCCGGCGATACCGCGTCGACGCTCAACCTGCCGCCGGTGCGGATGGGCCTGCTCACCAAGCTCAACCTGCTGACCGTCGGTCTCATCTTCCTCACCGCGGTCGCGATCATCGGTGTTCCACTTCGCGCAGCGGTGGCGCGACGACGAGCAGCAGCTGCGCAGCCAGGGCGCGCACGATGCTCGGCGTCATGGCCCAGCTCGCGGAATACGGCGCTCGCGACCGGCGACAAGGCGCGTACCTCGAGCAGATGCTCGACAGCGTGAGCGCGGACCCGGATGTCGCCTACGTCGACGCGTGCTTCGACAGCAAGCGGCGACGGTGCTGGTCGAGCGCCGCTTCGCCCCGGGCTCGCGAAGGAGCAGCTGCCGCCGCTCAACGTGCCGCAACGCCGCCAGACAGCCCGGACACGTCGCCGATCACGCAGGTCATGTCGTCGACGGCCAGCGCTACATCGAGCTCGATCGCGTCCGTCGACACGCCGCGGTCAGCGCTCGGCGTCGACGGCCGACGCTATCGCGCAGCCAGCGGCGCCGAAGGCGCAAGCCGACGACGCCGGCCGGCTACCTGCGCCTCGGCATGTCGCTCGACGTGCAGCGCCAGCAGTTCCGCGAGCAGATGGTCGGCGCGATCGGCCGTGGTGCGGCCTGCTCGTGGTCTTCGCGATCCTCGCCACGCTGTCTGCTGACGCGCCGGCTGGTGGCGCCCATGCGGCGGCTGATGCGCGCGGCGCGCGCCGTGGGCTCGGGCCGCCTCGACGTCTACGTGCCGGCGCATTCGTCGGACGAGCTGGGCCTGCTGACGCACACGTTCAACCACATGACGCAGAAGCTCGCGCGAATCGCAGTCCGAAGTCGCGAACTACCAGCGCACGCTGGAGGACAAGGTCGCGCAGCGGACGCGCGAGCTCGAAGTCGCGACCGCCCAGGCCTACAAGCTCGCGCAGCACGACATCCTGACCGGCCTGCCGAACCGGTCGCTGCTCAATCAGCGGCTTGAAGCAGATCCTCGCGCAGGCGCAGCGCGACGGCACGCACGTCGGCTGCCTGTTCCTCGATTTCGACCATTTCAAGCGGATCAACGACACGCTCGGGCCACGACGCCGGCGACCAGCTGCTGCAGGCGATCGCGCAGCGGCTGACGCAGCGCCGTGCGCGAATCCGACACCGTCGCGCGCCTGGGCGGCGACGAGTTCGTCGTGATCCTGCCGGGCCTCGATCCGGAGCCGCGCGACGTTCGAGGTCGATGACCGTGCTCGACGCGCGTGCGCGACGTGTTCCAGGCGCCGTTCCGGCATCGCCGACCAGACGCCGACGCTGACCTGCTCGATCGGCGTCGCGATGTATCCGGCCGACGCGCAGGACGGCGATCAGCCTGATCAAGCAGGCGGACACGGCGATGTACGCGGCGAAGGAAGCCGGCGCGCAACGCGTATCGCTTCTTCACCGCCGACATGAACGCGCGCGTGCAGCTGCGGCTGCAGCTCGAGACCGACATGCGGCGCGGCCTCATGGACGACGAGTTCTTCCTCGTCTATCAGCCGCAGATCGAGATGCAGACCGGCCGCGCGTGCGGCGTCGAGGCGCTGCTGCGCTGGCGCGACCCCGAGCGCGGCGTCATCGGTCCGAACGAATTCATCCCGGTCGCCGAGGAGTCCGGGAATGATCCAGGCGCTGGGCGCGCGCGTGCTGCGCGACGCGTGCCGGCAGGTCGTGCAGTGGCACCGGCAGCAACATGCCGCTGCGCCTGTCGGTCAACCTGTCGGTGCAGCAGCTGCAGCACGACAGCTGGCTGTCGGTCGTCGAGGAAGCGCTGTCGAGCAGCGGTCTCGCCGCCGCGGCACCTCGATCTCGAGATCACCGAGAGCGTGATCATCACGCATCCCGAAAAGGCGGTGGCGACGCTCGTCAAGCTGAAGCAGATGGGCGTGTCGATCACCGATCGACGACTTCGGCACCGGCTACTCGAGCCTTTCGTATCTCGCGCGCCTGCCGATCCAGGGCGTGAAGATCGACCAGCGCTTCGTCCACGGCCTCGAGAAGAACCGCAACGACGAGGCGATCACGCAGGCGATCATCGCGCTGTCGCATTCGCTCGGACTGCGCTGCATCGCCGAAGGCGTCGAGACGCCGGCGCAGTTCAACTTCCTCCGGTCGCACGGCTGCGAAGAGGCGCAGGGCTACCTGATTGCGCATCCGCTCCGGACAGCGAGCTGCGAGTCGTGGTGGCGCATCCAGGAAGAGCTGCGCCACGGCGGCGACCGGCAGGCCGATCTCTGGCAGCGTACGAGCGCGACGGGTAGTTCGTCAGGCTGCGCTAGATCGCGATGTCGGCACGCGTGTCGACGTCGCGCACGACGCCGGATCGTCGACGTCCACCAGCTGCAGCGCCCACTTGCGCGCGGCCAGCGATGCGAGCGCGCGCCTTCGTCGCCCGTCAGCGCCGACAGCAGCGCGCCGTATGTCGCGCGCGAAGCCCACTGGATGCCCGCGCTCGCCGCTGAGCGACCGGCGCGGCCATGTTCGGCGCCGCCGCGCAACGCATCGGCGACCGTCAGCGATCGACGACGGGCGCAATCCACGGCATGTCCGCGAGCGCGACGATCCAGCCATCGGCGTCGGCCGGCGGCGGCAACGCCGCACGCCAGGCTCGCGCCCATGCCTTCGTCGGCGCGCTCGCACATCGACGAATCCGCGCGCCGGTCGCCCGCGAGCAGCGTCGACGCAGCACCGAATCGCCGGGACGCACCACCGCGACGACTCGTCGGAGCGCGGCGACGAGATGCAGGCAGGCGGCCACGCCCACCGCGGTACCGCCGCCGACGCCATGCGAGCGGCGGCCGGTATCGGCGCCAGCAGCTTGGCGCCGCCGAAGCGCGCGCGCCACGTCCGGCGGCGAGAAGGAGTCCGATTAGACGCATGCGACGGTGCGCAATGGCGAGCCGGCGCTTGCGCCGGTGTCGACGTCATTCCGGCAACAGGCGGAACTTGCCGTCGCGAACGGTGACCAGCACCCGCGCGCGCTCGTCCATGCCGTTGTGGTTGGTCGCCGACATGTTGAACACGCCTTGCGTGCCGACGACGTCGCGCTCCTGTTCGAGCGCGTCGCGCAGCGCGACGCGGAACGCTTCGGTGCCCGGCTTGCCGGCCTTGAGCGCGACGGGAACGCGCGCGCGAGCAGCAGGCCGCCGTCCCACGTGTTGGCGCCGAAGGTCGCCGGCTTGTTGCCGAACTGCTTTTCGTAGGCGGCGATGTACGCCTGCGCGACTTTCTTGGTCGGATTCGAATCCGGGATCTCGTCGATCACGAGCATCGGTCCCGCCGCCAGCACGGTGCCTTCCACTTTTTCCTTGCCGAGCTTGATGAAGTCCTCGGTCGCGACCGCGTGCGTCTGGTAGATCGCGCCCCTTGTAGCCCTGGTCGAACAGCGTCGCCTGCGGCAGCACCGCGGGTCCGCCGACGGCGGCGATCAGCACCGCATCGGGCTTGGCCGCCATCGAGCTTCAGCGTCTGCCCGGTGACGCTCTGGTCGGTGCGCGCGTAGCGCTCGTTGGCGACGACGCGGATGCCGGCCTTCTCGGCCAGCGCCGAGAACACCTTGTACCAGTTCTCGCCGTAGGGATCGTTGAAGCCGATGAAGCCGACGGTCTTCACGCCGTTCTTCACCATGTGCTTGATGAGCGCGCCGGCGATCAGGTCGTCGTTCTGCGTCGTCTTGAACACCCAGCGCTTCTTGGCGTCGAGCGGCTCGACGACCGACGACGTGCCGACGGTCGCCATGCATCGGCACCTTGCGCTTCCGCGATGACGTCGAGGATCGCGAAGCGCGTTCGGCGTGGTCGACGGGCCGATCATCGCGTCGATGTTGTTTTCCTGGATGAGCTTCTTGATGTTCTGCACGGCGCGCGTCGTGTCGCCGCCGTCGTCGAGCTGGATGTACTCGACCGTCGCGTCGCCGATCTTTCCGCGGCAGCAGGTCGCCGGTATTCTTCTGCGGAATGCCGATCGCGGTCGTGGGGCCGGTCGCGGAGACCATGAGGCCGATCTTCACTTGCGCGTGCGCGATCGCGACAGCGAAGCGACATTGCAGCAACATGGAGCAAGCTGACACGCGAACGAACACGGTGACTCCTCGAGGACTGGCGAGCGAAGCGGTGCATGCAATGCCGAACTCCGGCTGCGGCACAAGTCGGACGCCTGCGATCAGACAGCCGCACCCGCCGCGTGTCCCGACGCCCACGCCCACTGGAAGTTGTAGCCGCCGAGCCAGCCGGTGACGTCGACCGACTTCGCCGATGAAGTAGAGGCCGGGCGCGCCGACGCGCCGCCATCGTCTTCGACGACAGGTCGCGCGTATCGACGCCGCCCAGCGTCACTTCGGCCTTGTTGTAGCCGAGCGTCCCCGACGGCAGCACCGGCCATCGATGCAGACTCGCGCGCGACGTTGCGCAGCCAGCCGTCGCCGAATGCTCCTGCACCGGCAGCGCCGCATCGTGCGCCGCGCACCACTGCTGCGCAAAGCGCTTCGGCAGCTTCTCGGCCAGCAGCGTTGGGCAGCAGCGCTCGGTGCGCCGCGCGCGAACGGCAGCCAGGCGTCCGCGTCGATCGCCGGGCAGCAGATCGATCGTCAACGGCTCGCGCCCGTCCCAGTACGACGAGATCTGCAGGATCGCCGGACCGGACAGGCCGCGATGCGTGAACAGCAGGTTCTCGCGAAAGCGGCCGCCGTTGCACGCGATTTCGGCGTCGACCGAGACGCCCGGCCAGGTCGCCGTAGCGCGCGAGCGCGTCGGGCGCGAAGGCCAGCGGCACGAGCGCCGGCCGCGGCGCGCACGACGCGCAGCCCGAACTGTTCGGCGATCCGATACGCCGAACGGCGTGGCGCCGATCTTGGGCACGGTGAGCCCGCCGGTCGCGATCGACCAGCGACGCGGCGCGCACGCGGCCCTGCGCGCGTGGCGACGACGAAGCGATCGCGCCTCGCGCGACACCGCGTCGACCGCGCACGGCATCCACCACGTCGACGCGGCCGCGCGTCGCATTCCGCCTTCAGCATGTCGGATGATGTCGCGCGCCGGTCTCGTCGCAGAACAGCTGGCCCAGCTTCTTCTCGTGATAGGCGATGCCGTAGCGTTCGACCAGACGCAATGAAATCGCGCGGTGTGTAGCGCGCGAGCGCCGAGCGGCAAAAATCCGGATTCTGCGAAAGGATAGTTCGCCGGGCCGGCGTCGATGTTGGTGAAGTTGCAGCGGCCGCCGCCGGAGATGCGGATCTTCTCGCCGAGCACGTGATAGTGCTCGATCAGCAGCACGCGGCGGCCGCGCTGGCCCGCCTGCGCGGCGCACATCATGCCGGCGGCGCCGGCGCCGATGACGACGACGTCGTAGTCCCGCATCAGGATCTCGGACGTGGCCGTCTGCGGAAAGCCCATGCGGTCGACGATGGACTGAAGCAGCGCGCGTTGCCGGCGAGCCTCGAGGTTGATTCGGCGGACCGATGAGCGCGTAGGCCATGTTCGGCGTCCGGTCCAGCGAGGCCTTCTCGTACCAGCGCAGCGCCTCGTCCATTTCGCCCAGCGCGCTGTGGATCTCGGCGAAGGTCACCGGGTCGACGTACTGCTTCTTCTTCCAGCGCGTGGAGCGCGTCGAGCTTCTGGCGAGCGCGCGCGGTCTCGCTGCAGATCGCGTAGGTGGCAGCCCAGCCATGACCACGACAGCGGGCGGCGCCGCCCGCGAATTCTCCTCTCGGCGATCTCGGCCTGGGGCGAGCGCTTCTTCGGGACTTTTCCTGGATGGCCAGAGTCCGGCGCCAGCTTGATGTAACCCCAGGTCCAATTAGGGTCGATGTCGATCGCGTGGCGGAAGCCCGCGGCCGCCTGCTCGTAGTCGCCCCTGACCAGGTGCGTTGATTCGCGACGTCATGGGCTGGACCGACCGAGAGCGGATCGAGAATCGGCGGCTTCACGGCACTGGGCGAGCCCCGCGTCGAGGCGGCCCATCGCGGTCAGGAAACATCCCGTAGTCCTCGTGTACGGCGCCGGCTGCCGCGGTTAAGCTCCAGCGCCCGACGGAACGCAGTCATCTGCGCCCGCCCAGTCCCACTCGAAGTAGAAGCGGACGAGGCCGAGCGCGGCGTGGGCCTCCGCCAAGTCCGGATCGAGTTCCGAGCGCGCGGGTCACGGCGGCCCGCGCCTTTCCCACCAGCGTCCGCGCGATCGACTCGCGCGGAGGAAACGCCTGACCTGGGTGTAGGCCTCGGCCAGGCCGGCGTGGGCCATGCGCGTAGTCGGGCGCCAGCGGGCCACGGCCTGCTGAAAGTAGTCGACGCTCTTGTCCATCTCCCTGCTGGTTGCCCACGAGGAAGTCGCGCCCCTTGAGGTACAGGCGATAGGCCTCCGGGTCGGCGGTCTCGGCGCGGGCGAGCTTGACCTTCTCTCTCCCCGCTCAGCTGGCGGCGCAGGGTCCGCGCGATGGTGGCCGCGATCTCGCCTTCGACCTGCATCATGTCGTCCGCCTGCCGCGCGTATTTCTCGCCCCACAACTGGGTTGCGTCGCCAACGCTCACGAGCTCCGCGGTGATGGACAGGCTCGGGCCCGCGCTGGGCGAGGCTGCCGAGGACGAGGGCGTCCACGCCAAGACGTCGGCCGATCTCCGTCGGTTCCATCTTCTTGCCCTTGAAGGCGAAGGCGGACGTTCGCGAAATGACACGCAGCCCAGTTGAGGCTCGAGAGCTTGTTGATGAGGCACTCCGAGATTCCGTCGCTCAGGTACTCGATCGCGGAGTCGCTCGTCGCATTCTCGAACGGCAGTACGGCCACCAAAGCCGATCGCGGCGATGGACGCGCCGCCGGCGGCGCCGTTGATGGCGGGTCGCTGTCGGGGATGTCGCGAGGCTCCGCCGATCCGCCGTGCGCGAGTGCGATCATCCGGCGACAGCAGACGAGCCACTCGCTCGACGAAATTGGCGCGGAACCTCCCCGCCAGCAGGTATGTCCACTGCACCTCGCGGAATTTGTCCGGAACGAGCGCATCGGCGTCCCTGGTGTCGTCGATGACGATCGGCAGCAGAAACGCCCTCTCGGCAGCCATCAAGGTGCGAGCGGTCGACCGCAAGCTTCCATTCGAGCCGGAAATACCCTTCGGCGCGAGCACGCGTATTCGCCGAGATGATCGGCATGAACAAGGCGCAGGCCTTGATCTGCTTCCTGATCGCGGCATCCCAGCGGCGTCGCCGCCGCGCAGTTCGCTCTGGTCCAGCCAGACTTCGATGCCGGCGTCACGCAGGGCTCTGGCAGATGCGGCTGGCCGCATCGGCGTCCTGCGACGCATAGCTCAGGAACACCGCGCTCGCTCGATTCGCTCATATGCGCCGCATTGTCGTGCCGACTCCGCTAGGTGCGCGACGGCAGGATATGACCTAACGCCTATCGCTCGGCTCCTGCGGCGCGGAACAGGCTGTAAATGCCCGCCGTTCGCTCAACCGAAACTCATTGCCCGAAGCTCATTGGCTAAAGAAGTCTCTGACTTTGTCGAACCAGCCCTTGGCGCGCGGGTTGTGCTTGCCGGGGTCTTCCTGCGTTGATTCGCTTCGAACTCGCGCAGCAGTTCCTTCTGCCGCGCCGTGAGCTTGACCGGCGTCTCGATCGCCACGTGGCAATACAGGTCGCCCTGCACCGATCCGCGCACCGGGCGTATGCCCTTGTTGCGCAGCCGGTAACGTCTGGCCGCGTTTGCGTCTCGGCGGGAATCTTGATCGTCGCGTGTCCGTCGAGCGTAGGAATTTCCAGCTCGCCGCCCAGCGCGGCAACCGCGAAGCTGATCGGCAGTTCGCAGTGCAGGTCGGCGCCTTCGCGCTGGAAGACCGGGTGGGGTTTCAGGTTGACGACGACGTACAGGTCACCGCTGGGCCCGCCGTTCAGGCCGGCCTCGCCCTTCGCCCGTCAGCCGGATGCGATCGTCCGGTGTCCACGCCCGACGGAATCTTCACCGACAGCGTCTTGTGTTTCTTCACGCGCCCCGCGCCATGGCAGGTCACGCACGGATCGGGGATCACCTTGCCGCGTGCCGTGGCACGTCGGGCACGTCTGCTGGAGCGAGAAGAAGCCCTGCGAAACGCGGACTTCGCCGCGGCCGCCGCAGGTAGGCCGCAGGTCTTCGCCTGGGTGCCCGGCTTGGCGCCGGTGCCGTGGCAGGTCTCGCACGCCTCCATCGTCGGAATGCGGATCTTGACCTCGGTGCCGCGCGCGGCGTCCTCCAGCGACATCTCGAGGTTGTAGCGCAGGTCCGGCGCCGCGATAGACGCCGCTGCCTCCCGCCCCGGCCCTGTTGCGCCGAAAATTTCGCCGAAGATATCGCCGAACGCATCGGCGAAGCCGCCGAATCCTTCCGGACCCATGCCGCTGCGACCGCCGCCGAATCCGGCCGACGGGTCCACGCCTGCGTGGCCGAACTGGTCGTAGGCAGCGCGCTTTTTGGCGTCGGTCAGGACTTCGTAGGCTTCCTTGCTTCCTTGAATTTCTCCTCGGAACCCTTGTGTCCGGATTGCGGTCCGGGTGATGTTTCATCGCGAGCTTGCGATAGGACTTCTTGATGTCCTCGTCGGTACGCGTCGCGGCTCAATCCCAGTGTCGTGTAGTAATCCCGCTTCGCCATTCGATTCCACTCGTGCCCCTTGATTGCGTACTCCGATCCCCGACGGCCGTTGCAGCTAGAACTGCCGAACCTGTCACGGATTGAGGCCGGATTAAGGGGCGCCGGCAGGCGACCCTTCAACTCGGCCAGATAGTCACGTCGCGCGTTACCGCCGCAAATCCGCAGTCACTGCGGCGCGACGGAATATCGTTATCTTGTCTTTGACTTCCGTGAACTCCGCGTCCGACCACCTTCTCTCGTCCGCCTGGTGTCCGCCGCGCCGCCGGCACCGCCGCCCGTGCCGCTGCCTTGCCCGCCAGCCGCGCCCGCGCTGCCGCCTGCGCTTGCGCGTACATCGGCCTCGCCCAGCTTCTGCGACGTCCTTCGCGAGCTCCTGCGGCCTTGGCTCTCGAGCTGCTCCTTCGTCGGCGTCCTTCTGCTTCAGCAACTCCTCGGCGTCCTTCACCGCGGCCTCGATCTTCGCCTTTTTCGTCGGCGCCGACCTTGTCGCCGTATTCGGCCAGCGACTTCTTCACGCTGTGCACGAGCGCGTCGAGCGCTGTTGCGCGCCTGCACCAGTCTCGAGCATCTTGCGGTCGTCCTCGGCGTGCGCTTCGGCGTCCTTCACCATGCGTCTCGATCTCGGCCTCGGACAGGCCGGAGTTCGCCTTGATCGTGATCTTGTTTTCCTTGCCGGTCGCCTTGTCCTTCGCCGACACGTGCAGGATGCCGTTGGCGTCGATGTCGAACGTGACCTCGATCTGCGGCATGCCGCGCGGCGCCGGCGGAATGCCTTCCAGGTTGAACTGGCCGAGGCTCTTGTTGCCCGACGGCGACGTCGCGCTCGCCCTGCAGCACGTGGATCGTCACCGCGCTCTGGTTGTCGTCCGCGGTCGAGAACACCTGCTGCGCCTTGGTCGGGATCGTCGTGTTCTTCTGGATGAGCTTGGTCATCACGCCGCCCGAGCGTCTCGATGCCGAGCGACAGCGGCGTCACGTCGAGCAGCAGCACGTCCTTGACGTCGCCCTTGCAGCACGCCGCCCTGGATCGCCGCGCCGACCGCCACCGCCTCGTCCGGGTTCACGTCCTTGCGCGGCTCCTTGCCGAAGAATTCCTTCACCTTGTCCTGCACCTTCGGCATGCGCGTCTGGCCGCCGACCAGGATCACGTCGCGAATGTCGGACAGCTTGACGCCCGCGTCCTTGATCGCGATGCGGCAGGGCTCGATCGTGCGCTCGATCAGCTCCTCGACCAGCGACTCGAACTTGGCGCGCGTGATCTTCATCGCCAGGTGCTTCGGGCCCGACTGGTCGGCCGTGATGTACGGCAGGTTGATCTCGGTCTGCTGCGACGACGACAGCTCGATCTTCGCCTTCTCGGCCGAATCCTTGAGCCGCTGCAGCGCCAGCACGTCGTTCTTCGAGATCGACGCCGGCTCTCTTCTTGTACTCCGGTGACGATGTAGTCGATCAGCCGCTGGTCGAAGTCCTCGCCGCCCAGGAACGTGTCGCCGTTGGTCGACAGCACTTCGAACTGGTGCTCGCCTTCGACGTTGGCGATCTCGATGATCGAGATGTCGAACGTGCCGCCGCCCAGGTCGTAGACGGCGATCTTGCGGTCGCCTTCCTTCTTGTCGAGGCCGAACGCGAGCGCCGCCGCGGTCGGCTCGTTGATGATCCGCTTGACGTCGAGGCCCGCGATGCGTGCCGGCGTCCTTGGTCGCCTGGCGCTGCGAGTCGTTGAAGTACGCCGGGACCGTGATCACGGCCTCGGTGACTTCCTCGCCGAGGTAGTCCTCGGCGGTCTTCTTCATCTTGCGCAGGATTTCGGCCGACACCTGCTGCGGCGCGATCTTCTTGCCGCGCACTTCGACCCAGGCGTCGCCGTTGTCGGCCTTGACGATCTTGTAGGGCATCAGGTTGATGTCCTTCTGCACTTCCTTCTCCTCGAACTTGCGGCCGATCAGCCGCTTGACCGCGTAGATCGTGTTCTTCGCGTTGGTGACCGCCTGCCGCTTCGCCGGCGCGCCGACGAGGATCTCGCCGTCGTCCTGGTACGCGACGACCGACGGCGTCGTGCGCGCGCCTTCGAGTTCTCGATGACCTTCGGCGTGCCGCCTTCCATGATGGCGACGCAGCTGTTGGTCGTGCCGAGGTCGATGCCGATGATCTCGCCCGCGATGTTCCAACCTCCGCGATCCGAAATGCGAATGAATGCGAAGCGGCTCTGCTCGGCGATGGTAGATTTTCGCGCCGCCCGACGCAACCCAAACCAGGAGAACCCAACCGGAGAACCCAACTTCGGAGAAACCCAACCGGAAACTTCTCGCCAGCCCAGGTATCCGCCTTTGTCCCTTTCGCTAGCTGGTCACTCAACGCGGGACGCAACACGCGGTCGCTTGACGGCGATAGCGCCTCTCTGGAGACCGTCCACCACCGTGCTCGGCGGCTGGTCAGAACGACCATCTTTGCATCGCCTGGAAAGCCGATGCGGGTCGAACTTTCGCCCAACGCGGATTTGATCTCGATAGCACTCCGCGCACGGTCGGCTGGACGCCGGCAAGCGCCTTCTTGAAGCGGTCAACTCCACGCCGGAGCGCAGCGTTTCCAGCGACACATCGTCCAGCGGGCCAATCGTCTGCTCGAGCGGCGACCTTCCACCGGCAGCGCAAGAACCTCGGCAAAAGCGCTCCACGGCGTATTCGTGCGCCTTGGCGACGTTGACGTCCGCCTGCCAGCGGATCGTTGTCGGCTTCCGCCTGGGGCGACGCAGCCAGTGTTCCGAGCCTCGGAGACACCGGACTCTGACTTTGGCCGTCAAAGCTGCGTCGACAGATCGTCAGTCGGCGACGCGTACCCATCCTCGAACCGGATCGGCCACGGCTCATGGTGCACGGCTGGCCGGCAGGTGTCGCCGCCTGGGGTCCGGCGCTTGGCTCTCTTGTCCATGCGGGTCTTCCCGAACTGGTCTGCTATCCAGTGCGCACGTTAGTCAGTCAGCAGCGATCTCAAGCCCGCATTCGCCTCCGACAGAAAGCTGCGCCAATCTTGCAGCACGCCGAGCCGTATTTTTGGTTAACCCGCTGCAGCCGCGCAGCCGGCGCAGGTACGGCTCCGGCGAGTCCCGATGCTATCCCAATCTCTGTTCTTCGCCGCGCGCCGCCATGCCGCTGCTGGCTGCCGGCGGCAGCGGCCCCTTGCTGCGTCCCATTCCCGTACTGGAGATCGAGCGCCGGCCAGCCCTGGCCGCACCGGGCCTCGCTGCCGTACGCGCTGGACGACCTAGTCGGTGATCGGGCGCACGTGGCCGGACGTTGCCGCCAGCGTTTACGTTCCTGATACCGCCGGCGGGGTAGCAGCGTTCCCGCGGTATTTTTCCTCGCATGCGTACCCGCTGGCGGATCGCGCGAAGGCGGCGCGGCGTGGGGCCGGCACTGGGCAAGTCACGGCATCGTGTCCATGCACCTGCAGCATCCGGCAGCGACGAGGGCATTTGGCGCGAACGGATCGCCGCCGGAGACCGCGCTGGAACCTGCGCGAAGCGTTGCGGGCCGGTATCAGCGTGCGTTCCAGCGCAGAACCGCGTGGGGCGACGTCACCTCGTTGGACGAAATCGCGCGGTGCGCGAAAGTCGGCGACACGCTGGCGGCGCGTATCGACACCCGGCGCGCATCGGCATGAGCGGGCATTCGTTCGGCGCATGGACACGCTGGCGGTCAGCGGCGAGCGCTTCCCGTTGGCGGGCCTCATTTTCCCCGTCACGTTCGCGAGCCCCGCATTCGTGCATCGGTCGCATCCAGTCCGTCCGCCCAGGACCCGCGGCCGAGCATCCGCGCGCTGGCTGCCGTTCCTGGGCGTCGATCACCGGCAGCCGACGGCGATGTGCTGGAACGCGGGACCACGCCGGAAACCGCACGCAGCCATTCCGCGCATGCCGCCACCGGACAAATAATTGCTCGTCGTCGACGGCGCCGACCACATGGTGTTCAACGGCGGCGCGGAACCCATGATTGGCGCCCCGACCCCGCGACGGCGCATTACGTCAGTGATCGCGTATACACTGGCGTTCTGGAAGGCCTATTTGCAGGAAGGCGTGAGCGGCGCAGCGCTTCCTGCGCGACGGCGGCATGCGCGCGGTATCACTGGGCGATGGCGAACGGGAGAAGCGGCGAAACGAGGTCGTTAGCGCTTTGCGCCCAGCGCCTCGCCCGCACCTGCGTCAACCCGCGCTCATGAGGTCTCTCAGCGGTCTCGACCCAGCCCCCCAGGTCTTTAAACACCATCCGCCAGCCCCACGATCCACCGCGGTGTTCGTTGAGGCAGGGATCGTGGAATTCCCGCTCCTGACTTATGCGAACGTCACCTGTGCCCTGGATGGCGATCTCCTCCAGCGTTTCCAGGCAATCGGCGACGAATCCCGGGCAGAACACGTCGACGCGTTGGCGTACGCCTTCACTTGCCCAGTGCCTTCATGCACGTCGGCCGTATACGGCTGCAGCCACGTCGCCGTTGCCGAAGCGGGACTGGAACGCGAGCGTCCATTGCTTCGGCGTCGAGGCCGCAGCTTCGCGCGCGAGCAGCAGCGGTCGGTCGCCTGGCAGAAACAGTGATACGGATCGCCGCAGTTCGAGCGTCGGCGCGGCGGGACGTCCGTGGAACGACAGCACGAGCGTCGGTCCGCCGTGCTTGACCCAGTAGTCGTTGACGTTCTGCGCCAACGCCTTGATGTAGCCGTCATCGGCGTGAAACGATCTCGACGAAGCGCACCGCGGGCAGCCTGCCGCACGCGCGTGCAGGTGCGCCGCGACGGCGTCGAACGCCGGAGGCTGTCGTGCTCGCCGCGTATTGCGGATACAGCGGCAGCACGAGGATTTTTCGCAATGCGCGGCGCGCAGCTGGTCGAGCGCGCCGCCGATGCCCGGATTGCCGTAGCGCATGCCCAGTTCGACCGGGCACAGGTCGCGGCGGGAAAACCCGCCGTCTTGCAGGCGCTGGCCCGAGATAGCCCAGCAGCAGCGTCTGCTGCCGCTGGCTGTGGACGAGCAGCGGCGAACCGTCCTTCTGGTCCAGATCGCCGCGTATCTTTCGCCGATTGCGCCGGGCCGCTCGGCAGGATCACGCCGTGGCAGGACTGGCAGTCCACGCCCGGCGGGATCTCGATCACCGCGCGGGTCGCTCAGAGAACTGCGCGAGGTAGCGCGCGCACCGCCGACGGCGTCGCGGCATCCGGCTGCCGAGGTTGGTCAGCAGGACGCCGATGCGCGGCGTGCGGTCGTGCGTGAACGGAGGTTCAGGCGCGTGTGCCACTGCCACGGGAGACGCACGCGATGACAGCCGTTTGGCGCCGGCCTGCGGATCGGCGTTGCGCCATCCAGCCGTCGAGAATCCGCGCCGCCGCCTCGCGCACTTGATCGTCGCTTTTTGGCACGGGCGGCGTCCAACATAAGGCAGCACGCCCTTCGGCGCCGAGCGCCATCCGGCTCCATCGCCACAGGTCGAACGTGTCGCGTGTGCGTGACGATCAGGCCGTCGCGAAACGTGAACCGCGAGTCGATGATGTTGTGCACCTTGACGGCCCGGTGACCGAGAACGTGTAGCGCGCCTCCCAGTGCGCCGACGCCCGTCGGCGTCGTTCGCGCTGCACGTCGCGCCATTCGACGACGAGATCGCGGCCGCGCTCGCAGAGCATCGCCCACATGGCGGCGACATCCGCGCCCTTGAGCGTCGAAGATCGGGTCGCGAAAGTGGGCGTCGGGCGCGTAGCAGGCGGCCATCGCGGCGGCGTCGCGCTTGGCGAACGACGCGTAAAAGTGGTCGATCAGCGCTGCGTTGGCGTGCATCGGATCCGTCTACTCGTCGGTGAGCTGCTGCGACATCGCGTTGGACAGCAGCTTGGCGGTGACGTCGACGATCGGAATGACGCGCTCGTACGCCATGCGCGTCGGGCCGATGACGCCGAGCGTGCCGATCACCTGCGCCGTCGACCTCGTAGCGGCGCGGTCACGACGCTGCATTCGTCGAGCGGCGACCAGCCCGGACTCGCCGCCGATGTAGATCTGCACGCCCTGCGCGCGCTGCGACAGGTCGAGCAGATGCAGGAGCGACGTCTTCTGCTCGAAGAGATCGAACAGCCGGCGCAGGCGCTCCATGTTCGACGCGACAGTCCTCGGCGCTGAGCAGGTTGCGCTCGCCGGTGACGACCAGCGACTCGCCCTCGCGCAGCGCGCCCTCGCCCGCGTCGACCGCCGCGGACATCAGGTGCGCGATGTCCTCGCGCAGCGCGCGCAGCTCGTCGGCGATGCGCCCGCGGATCGTCGCGAACGACTGCCCGGCGAAGTTGCTGGTTGAAGAAGTTGGTCGCCTCGACCAGCTGCGAGTGCGAGTACGCGCGGTCGGTGTGCAGGATGCGGTTCTGCACGTCGCCCTCGGCGTGACGAGGATCAGCAGCACGCGCCGCTCGGCGAGGCGCAGGAACTCGAGGTGGCGGAACGCCGCCTCGCGCCGCTTGGGCGTCATCACGACGCCGGCGAACTGCGTGAGCTGCGACAGCAGGCCGCGCCGCGGCGCTCACGAGCTGCTGCGGCCGGTCGGCGTGCAGCTCGCCTTCGAGCCGGTGGATCTCGCGCTGCTCGAGCGGCTTGACCACCATCAGGCTGTCGACGAAGAACCGGTAGCCCTTGGCGGTCGGCACGCGGCCGGCGGACGTGTGCGGGCTCGCGATGAAGCCCATCTCCTCCAGGTCCGCCATGCACGTTGCGCATCGGTCGCCGGCGACAGCTCGAGGCCGGAATGGCGCGACAGCGCGCGCGAGCCGACCGGCTGGCCGTCGCTCGACGTAGCGTTCGATCAGCGTCTTGAGGAGGTGCTGCGCGCGCGGATCCAGCATGGCGCCGATTCTACCGCCGCGCGTCGCGGCAATGTCGGCCGCACGCGCGTCGACGGACGCGTGGACGGCGCTGTGGTTTAATCGCGGCCATGCCCGCGCCGCCCGCCCGCCCGCTTTGCCCGCGTCGCCCTGGTCGGCCGCCAGGCGAGTCCGAGCTTGCCGCGCCGCTCGCGCGCGCTCGCCGCCTACCTCGGCTGCGCGCGGCCATCGCGTCGTGCTGGACGCGCGAGACGGCGCGCCAGTCGCGCCGGCTGCCCGGACGTATCCGACGGCGCCGGCCGTGCTGCTGGCGCGCGAACGCCGACCTCGCGATCGTGCTGGGCGGCGACGGCACGATGCTCTCGATCGCGCGCCAGCTGGCGCCGTTCGACGTGCCGCTGATCGGCATCAACCAGGGACGCCTGGGCTTTCTGACCGACATTCCGCTGGCCCGGATGGAGGCGCACGCTCGACGCGATGCTCGCCGGCCGCTTCATCGAGGAGCGCCGCACGCTGCTCGCCGTCGGTGGTCGAGCGCGCGGACGGCGAGCGCGACGACGACGCTCGCGCTCAACGACGTCGTGGTCAATCGCGGCTCGCTCGGCAGCATGATCGAGTGCGCGGTCGACATCGACGGCCGCTTCGCCTACGCGATGCGCGCCGACGGCATCATCGTCGCCACGCCGACCGGATCGACCGCCTACGCGCTTTCCGCGGGCGGCCCGATCCTCGACGCCGCAGCTCGCGTCGTTCCTGCTCGTGCCGGTGGCGCCGCACGCGCTGACGCACCGGCCGATCGCCATTTCCGACGACGCCGGCATCGCGATCACCGTGATCGCGCGCACGCGACGCCGGCGTCCACTGCGACGGCCAGGCGCACTTCGCGCTCGCCGAAGGGCGATCGCGTGCATGCTGCCGCGCGCCGCATTCGCGCGCGCTTCCTGCATCCGGAAGGCCACGACTATTTCGCGATGCTGCGCGAGAAACTGCACTGGAGCGCAACGCCGGAGCGCGTGCAGCGGAATCGACTCGAGCGGACTCGCCAGCGACCGGCGCGCGCGAATGAGTCGTCTCGCGACCTAGACCCATGCTTCGCTCGCTTGTCGATCCGCAACTTCGTCGTCGTCGCCGCGCTCGACGTCGAGTTCGGCGCGGGCCTCACGGTGCTCACCGGCGAAACCGGCGCGGGCAAGTCGATCCTGCTCGACGCGCTGTGGCCTGCTGCTCGGCGACCGCTTCGAATTGCGGCAGCTGCGCGCCGGCGCCGAACGCGCGGAGCTCGCGGCCGAATTCGATGTCGCCGATGCGCCCGCCGTCGGCGCGTGGCTGGCCGAGCAGGAGCTCGCCGGCGACGGCGACGAAGTCCTGCTGCGCCGGGTGCTCGACGCGCAGGGTCGACAGCCGGGCGTGGATCAACGGCCGTCCGGCCACGCTGGCGCAGCTCACCGAGCTGGGCGCGACGCTCGTCGCCATGCACGGCCAGCACGCGCACCAGTCGCTCGCGCAGCCGAGGCGCAGCGGCGCCTGGTCGATGCGTTCGGCGGGTTCACGACATTGCCGCGCGAAGTCGCGCGAACCGCTGGCGCGCGTGGCGCGCCGCCATCGAGAAGGCGAGGCGCGCCGCTCATGCGCGCAGGCGACGCCGACCGAGCGCGAGTTCCTCGATGCAGCGCCGGCGCGAGCTCGCGGCGCTCAACGGTCACGGAAGCCGAATGGAGCCGACCTGTCCGCCGCGCAGTCGCGCCTCGCCAACGCCGCCGACCTGATCGACGCCGCCAACGCAGGGCGCGCGGCGCTGCCGAAGGCCGACGACGCGCTCGTCACGCGTCTCGTCGCAGCTGACGCAGCGGCTTGCGCGCGGCCGCCGGCGACACGACCCGGCGCTGGCGGAGGTCGTCGCGCTGCTCGAGCCGGCGGCCATCCAGCTCGACGAAGCGGCGCGCGCGCTGCGCGACTATCAGCGCCGGCTCGACCTCGATCCCGCCGAACTGAAGCGCGTCGAGGAGCGGCTGTCGGCGATTCACGACGTGGCGCGCAAGCACCGCGTGCGGCCCGAGGCGCTGCCCGCGCTGCTCGCGGAGACCGAGGCGCGCCTGGCTGCGCTCGCCGAATCCGCCGACGCCGAAGCGCTCGCGCGCGCGCGGCGGAAGCGGAAGAACAATATCGTCACGGCCGCCGGCAATCTGTCGAAAAAGCGCCGCTTCGCCGGCAACGAATTCGCGCATCGCGTCACCGACGGCGATGCAGGCGCTCAGCGATGGCAGGCGGCCGGCTCGAGGTCGCGCTCGAGCCGCTTGCCGCGCCCGCGAGCTACGGCCTCGAGCGAGGTCGAGTTGCGCGTCGCGAGCGCACCCCAAGCAGCCGCTGGGTCCGCTGGCGCGCGTCGCGTCGGGCGGCGAGCTGTCGCGCATCGCGCTCGCGATCCAGGTGGTCGGCGAGCGAAGTCGGCCAGGTGCCGACGCTCGTGTTCGACGAAGTGGACAGCGGCATCGGCGGCGCCGTCGCGGCGACGGTCGGCCGCCTGCTGCAGACGCTCGGCGCGCGGCGGCAGGTGTTGTGCGTGACGCATCTGCCGCAGGTGGCGGCGATGCGCAGACGCGCACTATCGCGTGACCAAGACCGGCAACGGCGACGAGCGTGACCAGCGACGCTCGCGCAGCTTGAGGCCGGCCGATCGCGTCGAGGAACTGGCGCGGATGCTGGGCGGCGCGGCGGTCACCGCGAAAACGCGCGCGCGCACGCGAAGGAGCTGCTCGAGCTACCTCGCTTGCGACCTTCGCCGGGGCGAGCCTTCGACGCGGCTTTACGCTGCGGCCTTCCGCTCGCCGCTTTGGCGCGTAGCGCAGCGGGCAGCGACTCGCCCGTTTCGAGCCAGTGCTTGACGCGTTGCGCGTCGCCGATCCGCGAGTACTTGCCGAGCGAGTCGAGCAGCACGATCACCATCGGCCGGCTGCCGATCGTCGCCAGCATCACGACGCAGCGCCCGGCCTCGCGGATGTAGCCGGTCTTCTGCAGCTGGATATCCCACGCGCCGTTCTTCACGAGCGCGTTGGAATTGTTGAAGCCGAGCATCTGGCCCGACGGCTGCACTTCGACGTAATGCGCGGGCGTCGTCGAGTAGTCGCGGATCAGCGGATATTCGCGCGGCGGCGCGCACCATCAGCGCCAGATCGTTGGCCGTCGACACGTTGCGCGGCGAAAGGCCGGTCGGATCCTCGTAATCGCGTGCGCGTCATCGCCGAGCGCCGCCGCCTTCGCGTTCATCGCCGTCGACGAAGGCGGCGCTGCCGCCGGGGTAGTGGCGCGCGAGCGCCGACGCGCGCGCGGTTCTCCGACGACATCAGCGCCAGGCGCAGCATCTCGCCGCGCGACAGCGTCGCGCCCATCCGCAACCGCGAGCGGCTGCCCTTCAGGTAATCGAAGTCGTCCATGTCGACGGCGAGCGGCCTCGTCGCAGCGGGAGCTTGGCATCGAGGACGACCATCGCCGTCATGAGCTTGGTCAGCGAGGCGATCGGCGTCACTTCGTCTGCCGCTTTTGCGTAGATCGACTGGCCGTCCTCGGCGTCGAGCACCAGCGCGTTGGCCGACTGCCAACCGCAGCTTGGCCGCGATCGGGCAAGGGCGCCGCGGCCAGCGGCGGCGATCGCAGTCCGAGATGCAAGCGAAAACAAAGATTAACGAACGAATCATCAGATCAGGCCTCAAAAATCCCAACGCCTTATCGCACGGCCCGGATCGCGCGTCAATCCCCGTATGCCATCAAGGACTTACTCGCGAACCCGATGCGGCATAAACCGCAGCCAGCATCGTGCCCGAGAGCCTCGCAGGCCGCGGAGAAGCCATCCGATGGCGACTGGCGTGGGCACTCCGGCCAGCGACCTAGCAACGCTTCGACGCCGCTTTCGGCTGACATCGAGCGGTCGATCCGGGCGCGCGCCGCTCCTCGTCCTGCTGCAGCCGCCACATCCGCGCGTAGACGCCGTTCGCGGCGAGCAGCGCCGCATGGGTGCCGCGCTCGACGATGCGCCCGGATTCGAGCACGAGGATCTCGTCGGCGTCGACGATCGTGGACAGCCGGTGCGCGATCGTCAGCGTCGTGTGGTTGCGCGCGATCGCGCGCAGTTCCGCCTGGATCGCCTTCTCCGACGCGCGAATCGAGCGCGCTCGTCGCCTCGTCGAAGATCAGGATGCGCGGCGCCTTGAGGATCGCGCGGGCGATGGCGACACGCTGCTTCTCGCCGCCGGAGAGCTTGAGGCCGCGCTCGCCGACCGGCGTCGCGTAGCCCTCGGGCAGTCCGGCGATGAAGTCGTGGATCTGCGCCAGCCGCGCCGCCGCGACGATCTCGTCGTGCGTCGCGCCCGGCTTGCCGTAGCGCGATGTTGTACTCGATCGCTGTCGTTGAACAGCACCGTGTCCTGCGGCACGATGCCGATCGCCGCGCGCAGGCTCGCTTGCTGCACGTCGCGGATGTCCTGGCCGTCGATCGTGATGCGCCCGCCGGTCGACGTCGTAGAAGCGGTAGAGCAGCCGCGCCAGCGTCGACTTGCCCGAGCCGGACGGACCGACGACGGCGACCGTGCGTCCGGCGGGAATCGTGAACGACACGTCGAACAGGATCTGCCGATTGGGCTCGTAGGCGAAATCGACGTGCTCGAAGCGCACTTCGCGCGCCGCCGGACCGCGAGCGGCGGCGCGCCCGGGCTGTCCTCGACCTCGGCGTTCTCCTCGATCAAGCCGAACAGGCGCTCCATGTCGGCGAGCGCCTGCTTGATCTCGCGGTAGATCACGCCCAGGAAGTTGAGCGGGATGTAGAGCTGGATCATGAACGCGTTGACGAGCACGAGGTCGCCGATCGTCATCGTGCCGTTGACCACGCCCACCGTGGCGCGCCACATGATCAGCGTCACCGCGATCGGCGATGATGGCGCTCTGCCCGATGTTGAGCGCCGACAGCGACGTCTGGCTCTTCACCGCCGCGCTGCTCCCAGCGCTGCAGGCTTTCGTCGTAGCGGCGCGCCTCCCACTCCTCGTTGCCGAAGTACTTGACCGTCTCGTAGTTGAGCAGGCTGTCGATCGCCCGCGTGTTGGCCTTCGAGTCGAGCTCGTTCATCGTGCGCCGGAAATGCGTGCGCCACTCGGTGATCGAACACGGTGAACGCGATGTAGAGCGACGAGCGCGCCGGCGGTGATCGCCATGAACGTCCAGTCGTAGCGCGCGATGAGGATCGCCGACACGAGCGCGATCTCGACCAGCGTGGGCAGGATCGAGAACAGCGTGTAGCTGATCAGCGTCGAGATGCCGCGCTGGCCGCGCTCGACGTCGCGCGTCAGCCCGCCGGTCTGCCGGTGCAGGTGGAAGCGCAGCGACAGCGCGTGCAGGTGGCGGAACACCTGCAGCGCGATCTTGCGCACCGCGCGCTGCGTCACCTTCGCGAACAGGTACTCGCGCAGCTCGGTGAACATCGTCGTGGACAGCCGCAGCAGGCCGTACGCGACCAGCAGCGCGAGCGGCACGACGAGCGCCGCCGTCTCGCGGTCGAGGCTGTCGACGATCTGCTTCAGCAGCACCGGCACGCCGACGTTGGCGACCTTGGCGAGCACGAGGCAGCCGATCGCCGCCAGCACGCGGCCCTTGTACTCCCAGAGGTAGGGCAGCAGCGTGCGGATCGTCGCCCAGTCGCCGCGCTGCGTGCGCGGGACATGTTTTCGATGGGAGCCGGGAGGGCAGTGGCCGACGAATGGCGCATTCAGGAATCAGATGTCAGGGATCGATGGGATCAGGAATCAGTGCAGCGACCGTCGCGACATGCGACGGCTAGATCGTTCCCGGCCGAGGTTCATTTTAGCAGTCCGCGAGCCGCGACGCGGCACCGTTATGCGTTGCGGCGCCGTTTGCGCGGGAACCACTCGTTGCCGCCATAGCCCAGGACGCCCATGCCGACGCGCACGATGCCGTAGGCGATCCAGGTCAGCGCCCTTGTCGCAGCCGTGAACGTCCCGCCCAGCGCTCGGGCTCGACATGCGCGTCGCGCCGGTCGCCGATCATCTGCAGCAGCTCGTGCCGCAACTGGTCGGCGAAATGCGGGTCGCGCACGAACACATTGGCCTCGCGCGCCATCAGCAAGCGAGTAGGGATCGATGTTCGACGAGCCGACCGTGGCCCAGTGATCGTCGACCACCGCGACCTTCGCGTGCAGGAACGACCGGTGGTATTCCTCGATCGCGACGCCCGCCGTCGAGCAGCTGGCCGTACAGCGCGCGCGCGGCGTAGTGCAGCAGCCGGTATTCGACGCGCGCCTGCAGCAGCGAGCGTCACGCTGCACGCCGCGCTGCGCGGCAGCTGATCAGCGCGCGGCGGAAATGCGACGCCGGGAAAGAAATAGGCGTTGGCGATGACGATCTCCTGCTTGGCCGTCCGGATCGCGGCAAGGTACGCGCGCTCGATGTCGCGCCGGTGGCGCAGGTTGTCGCGAATGACGAACTTCGCCGTTTGCGTGCCCGCGTGCTGCGTCGGGATCGGGACCGGGAACAGCGGCACGTCGCTGCGCTCGAGCTGCGCCAGCTCGACCAGCGCCCACAGCCGTTGCATCGTCATGCACGATCGGCGCGAGCATCGGTCCTTCCACGCGCACCGCGAAATCCAAGCGCGGCGGCTTGTGCCGCGGCGTGTTCATGTCGTCGATCAGGTTGATGCCGCCGACGAAGGCGACGCGCCCGTCGACGTGGCAGAGCTTGCGGTGCAGCCGCCGCAGCCGGTGCGAGCGGAACTGCCAGCGGCGCGACTTCCGGCCGGTATTTCAGCAGTCGCACGCCGCCGTCGCGCGAGCAGCCGCGCGAGCGATGGCGTGAGATAGTGGCTGCGCGCCCCAGCCGTCGACCAGCACACGCACCTCGACGCCGCGTTGCGCCGCGCGCACCATCGCGGCGGCGACCGCCCGCCCGAGGCATCGTCGGCGAAGATGTAGGTCTCGAGCCAGATTTCGCGCTCGGCGCGTCTGATGGCTGCGATGAGCGCCGGAAAGAATTCGCCGCCGTTGCGCAGCAGCTCGATCCTGTTGCCGGTTGCGAAGCGCTCCACGTCGGTCCGACGTTCAGCGGCGCCTGCGCGGTAACGCGAACGTCGCGGCCAGCGCCGCATGGTCGGACAGTGCGGCCGCTGAGGGAAACGCGTAATGGACGTGGGCGTCGACGACGTCGAGGCTTCGCGCGCGTAGATGCGGTCGAGGCGAAACACCGGCAGCACCGACGGGAAGGTGCGCGCCGGCCGGCCCTTCACTTCCTCGAACACCTCGTACACGCCGAGCTCGTCGGTCAGCGTGCGGTCGCCCTTGCGCCGCCAGTCGTTGAAGTCGCCGGCGATGATCAGCGGCGCGTCCTGCGGCACCGTGTCGCGGATGCGCTCGACGAGCGCGCGGATCTGCCACTGCCGGCCGCGCTCGAACAGACCCGAGATGGACGTTGATGCAATGCAGGCTCGGCGCGCTTCGCGCCGAGCTTGATCTCGCAATGCAGCAGGCCGCGGTTCTCGAACGCGTGCGCCGAGATATCCTCGTTCTCCTGCGCGACGATCGGATAGCGCGACAGCACGGCGTTGCCGTGGTGGCCATGGCGGTAGGTGGCGTTGCGGCCGTAGGCGACCTCGCGCCACATCGTGTCGGCGATGAATTCGTGCTGCGGCTTGCCCGGCCAGTCGTGATAGCGGCCGGCGTGCCGGTCGATGGACGCCCTGCACTTCCTGCAGGAACAGGACGTCGGCCGACAGCCCGTGCAGCTTCTCCTTGAGCTCATGGATGACCATGCGCCGCGTCAGGTGCGAGAAGCCTTTGTGGATGTTGTAGGTCGCGACGGTGAATTTCATCGGCGCGCGGCCGCGAATGGGGAGGATCACTACCCGAATGTTACCGCGTCCCCAACTTGCCACAGATTGCCCCAAAGCGCGTAAGTTTGCGCTAGGCCCGTCGACCAACGCTGGAGACAGGCTTTCGACCCTGTCGCACCCAACCCACTCCCACAGGAGCCAACACATGAATGCGCAAGCCACGATTCAAGCCGCCGTCGCCGGCCTCATCGCCCTCGGATTCGCCGCTTCGGTTGCCGCACAACCGGTGGCGCAAAAGGAAGGCACCGAAAAGTGCTACGGTATTGCCAAGGCCGGACAGAACGATTGCGGCACGGCGAAGCACTCCTGCGCGGCGCAGGGCGCCAAGGTGGACAACGACCCGATGGAATGGAAGTACGTTCCGAAGGGCACCTGCGAGAAGATGGGCGGCAAGACCACGGCGCCGAAGTAACTTTTCCCGTGTCAAAATCGGCGCGGCCAGGCCACAGATAGTGGCCGGCCGCGCGCTTGCGCGGCGACAGGCCTTAAGATGAATCCGGTCCTTCCCACTCGCTGCCGGCATCGGCCTGCGCGCGCCCCACGTCGCGCGGGTGTTGGCGGAACGTCCGCAGGTGCCGTGGTTCGAGGTCCACAGCGAAAACTACTTCGCGGACGGCGGCCCGGCGCTTGCGGCGCTCGACCGGATCCGCAGCGAACTATCCACTGTCCCTGCATGGCGTCGGCCTGTCGCTCGGGTCCACCGACTCGCTCGACTCGGCGCATCTTGCCAAGTTGAAGCGTCTCGCCGACCGCATCGAGCCCGCTCGCGTCTCCGAGCACCTGTGCTGGAGCAGCGTGAACGGGCGGCACTACAACGACCTGCTGCCATTGCCATACACGCCGGAAGCACTCGACCATGTCTGCGCGCGAGTCGAGCAGCGTGCAGGACTTTCTTGGCCGCGAGATCCTGGTGGAAAACGTCTCGAGCTATTTCGCGTTCCCGAGTCCACGCTGGCCGAAGCCGACTTCGTCGCCGAAGTTGCGGCGCGTACCGGATGCGGGCTGCTCGTGGATGTCAACAACATCTACGTCAATGCCCGCAATCACGGCATTGATGCCGACGCGTATCTGGCACGCGATTCCGCGCCGCAGCCGTCGCGGAGATCCACCTCGCCGGGTTCGACGCCAGCGGTCCTGTGCCTGATCGACACGCACGGCACGCCGGTGGCGCCGGAAGTGTGGTCGCTGTACGAGCGCGCGCGTTGCGCGCTTTGGGCCGGTGCCCACGCTGATCGAATGGGACACTGACCTTCCGGCCTTCGCCGTGCTGCAACGCGAAGCCGCGACGGCCGCAGGCGTATCTGGAAGCATGCCATGCCGTCGCTGCGTGAGCTGCAGACGCAGTTCGCGGCCGCGGTGCTCGCGGACACCGGCGATCGAGGCGAGCGCATCGCGATCTACCGCAACACGATATTCGCCAACTACCGCAATGCGCTCGGTGCGACCTATCCGGTCGTGCTGCAACTGGTCGGCAGGCCGTTCTTCGACGCGGCCGTCGACGCCTATGTCCTGACCCATCCGTCGACGGGCGGCGATCTCAACGTCTACGGCGATCGTTCTCGGCGATTTCCTGGCAAGCTATCCGCACGCGAAGGAACTTCCCTACTCTGCCCGACGTCGCCCGGCTCGAGTGGGCGGTCGACGAGGCTGTCCGTGCCGCAGACCACGACGGCACGCCCGCACAGGTCCTGGCAGGGCTCGCCGCCATTCCGGGCAACGAAGTCGCGTTGCAACGCTTCGCGCTCGACCCGTCGTGCCGCTTCGTCGCCTCCGACTATCCGGTATTGCGCATCTGGCAGGTAAATCAACCGGGAATTGGCGGTGACGGGAAGGTCGGAGTTCGACGTGCGTCCCGATCGGTTGCTCGTCCGGCGCGAAGCAGGCGCCGTTGTCATCGAGCGGCTGGCGCCGGCAGATTTCTCCTGGCTCCAGGCACTAGCGGAGCATGCGGATCTCGCGACTGCGCTGGAGCGCGCAGTGGCGGCCGAGGCGACTTTCGATCTCGGAACAGTATTGCGTGCCTGCATCGCCAACGGCACGATCGCGGGCCTCGCCGTCGCCTGAAAGCATTTGCGGTGCAAGGCGACTAACTGCCATACCCGGAATTCGAGGAGTGCAGTCATGTCATCCGCCGCATTGTCCGTGCCGCAGCGCGCCGCACGCCTTTATTGCCATGCCGCGCAGCTGATCGACCGCCTGCAGCCGATCTTTGCTCTCTCGCGCTGCGAATCCACGTCGCGCGCGTGTTTTTCCTCTCGGGATTGACGAAGCTTCACGACTGGAGCATCACGCTGGCACTATTCCGCAATGAGTATCACGTGCCGTTGCTGCCCCCGCGTTTGCGGCGCTGTTGGGGACGAGCGCGGAGCTGGGATTGCCCGTCCTGCTGGCTCTGGGTGCTTGGCACACGCTTCGCGGCGGTGGCACTGTTTGCGTTCAATATCGTGGCGGTGATCTCGTATCCCGACCTGTCCGCCGCGGGCCTCAAGGACCATGTCCTCTGGGGCGCCCTGCTCCTCGTATTGTTTTTCTATGGTCCGGAAAGCTGTCGCTCGATCACTTGTTCGGGCGCCGGCTCGACGTGACTCGCTGAACGGAACGACACGGCGGAATCGGCGCCGGGCAAATTGCCGCGCGATACAATGCACCCCGGGCGCCACAACGCCATCCGGGATTACTCTTTGTCCGATACTCCAGCAACCGTAGTCGAGCGCGATAGCGACGCCACTCGTCCGCGCGTACAACGACGTCGCGTACACCAGCTACCCCGCCACCGCGAGCCATCCCGATCAGCTCGCAACCATAGCGACGCTGATGGGGCTCGACGTCGCGCCCGTCGCGACCTGCCGCGTCCTCGAGATGGCGTGCGGCGATGGAATGAACCTGGTGCCCATCGCGCGACGCTGCCGGACGCGACCTTCGTGGGATTCGATTTCGCCGCGCGGCCCATCGCCCGCGCGCAGCGCATGGCGAGCGACCTGGGTCTCGCCAATATCCGGTTGACGCAGCTCGACCTGCGCGAAGTTCCCGCGGACCTGGGCAGTTTCGACTACATCATCGCGCACGGACTCTATTCGTGGATTCCCACGGAGGTGCGCGCCCATGTGATGCCGCTGATCGCGCGCCACCTGGCGCCCAATGGCGTCGCGTTCGTGAGCTTCAACACGTTGCCCGGATGCCACATGCGCCGCGCCGTGTGGGAAATGCTCAGGTACCACACGCGCGAAATTGCGGACCTGCCGGCCAAGCGTCGTCGCCGCGCGCACGCTGCTCGCGCTGGTGTCAGCACCCGTCGCGCGGTGAAGACGCGAGCCAGGAAGCGCTGCGCGCGGAGATTCGTCACGCAGGCGAAGGCAACGACGCATCGCTGGCTCATGACAACATGAGCGAGCCGAACTTGCCGGTGTATTTCCACGAGTTCATGGCCGATGCCGCGGGCGCTGGACTCACCTTTTCTCGCCGAGACGGCGCCTCAACACGATGATGGGTCCCGGCCTGACGCCACCGGTCCGCCAGGCGCTCGGAAAGCTCGACCGGCTGGCGCGGGAACAATATATCGACTTCATCTATTTCCGACGCTTCCGCGAATCGCTGCTGTGCCACGCCGACGCGCTGTCGCGCTTTGTGATCCAGCCGGCCCGCGCACTGGGAATGCATGCGCTACCGTCGTTGACTCTACGGCGCCCGGCCGCGAACGCCGCGCCCGAAGCGGATTCTGACGTCCGGGCGCTCAAGGAGTTTCTGCTGGCGCGTTGGCCGAATTCCGTTCCGGTGGCCGAACTTGCCGACTGGCGCCTGCGGACATGCTGCCGCCCGCGCCCGAAGGCCGCCCTCACCAACCGATCGAATTGCTGCTCACCGAACTGTATGTCGCGGGCCTGATCGACCTGCGCACCTTGCCGGTCGCGGCTGCGGCCACCGCTGGCGAATTTCCCGAAGCTTTCGCCGCCGCGCGCCGGGTCAATCGCGACAGTGACGTGATTCCGAATCTCTATCACGAGCCCCTCCGGCTTCAGGACGCCGCCGGTCGCCAACTCGTCGGGCTACTCGGACGGCACGCGGACGCGTGATGAGTTGATTGCCGCCGTTGGCGGGCCGTTGTCGGGGCCGAATGGCTCGCGGACAACTCGAGAAGGTGCTGGCGATGCTCGCCAAGGAGGCGATGCTGGTGGGCTGAAGTCGCGATGTTATGGACATTGTTATTACGCGGCGACGTTACAATCCACCGCCCCAGCGGTATTGCCACGCCACGCCGATCAGGTCGTAGTTGTTGCCGGTGCGTGCCGACACCCCTTGCTGGCGTAGAACTTGATCGAATTCTCATCGGTTCACCGGAAGCGCCAGGGTCCCCCGACGCGCCAGTTCTGCTGAAGGTCGCTGTTCAGCACGCCATTGACCGTTGTTCGGCCGCCGGTGAAGTACGTGGCGTCGAGCGAAGCCCAGATCCCCGAGCGAAAGCCGTAGATCACGTGTCCCTGCAGCGAATAGAGCGGATCCTGGGACAGCTTGTTGCCGCCGAAGAAATCGTCGTTGTCCGTGTAGAACGTTACCGCTGCGGTGGCTTCCAGCGTCCATGGTCCGATGGCCTTCGAGATCCCGACCTCCGGTTTGAAGGACCAGCGATTGGTGCCGATGTTGACGAGCTTGCTGTCATCGTATTGGCTCCACGGCGCCACCACCCGAAGGCTGGCGCCGATGATCAGGTCCTGCTCCCAATCGGCGAACTCCTTCAGCGTGAGCGCGGGCGCGCCGTAGAGAGTTGACCGACAGCCGAAACGCGGAATTGGCAAAGCCGTCTACGGTCCGCGATACCGTTTGTCCCCGGTAGTCGGCCGTCCCCGAGAGCCAGGTATACGGCACGGTCGCGTCGAACTTGGCCGACATCCCCCACAGGTCCAGCACTGTCGCGTACGCGACGACGGCGCTCGACGTATTGAGGTCTGGATTGGTGATGGGCAACTGACGGGCCGAAAGCCACCCCGCCCTCGTGTAGGCGTAGCCGGCGATCAGAAAGTTGACGCCGATCGGGGCATTGGAATAGGCGCGCGGCTCGATGTCCTGCGCCGCGACGCTCGACGGCATAGCGCCAGGCCCAGCCGAGGAGCACCGCGGCTGGCGGGCGCACCGAGCCAGCGACGACGATCGGCGCGGCATCACGTTTGGCGGCGATGCGCCCTAACCGCAGGCGCCGCCGAGCAGCCCCGACTTGATTTCCGGGATTCGGCGGATCGGCGCCCAGCCAGATCGACAGAAGCGCCTTCGCGAAATCGTCGCCCTTCACCGTTCCCTTCACCGCGCCGTTCATGCTCACCTCGACGCCGGTGCCCGGCTTGTGGACGAACATCACCGTTGTCGCCGGTTTTGACATCGGCCATCCAGCCGTTGAGCATCGCGATGCGGTCCTTCAGCGCCGGCATCTGGTCCTTGAATTCTTCTCGAATCCCTTCGGTCCACCCTTTGCGGATGTCGTCGGCGCCGACATTGCGGACGAACTGGAGAATCAATTCGTTCGGTCCGGGCGATGAAAGCATCACGTTCGGGTCGCTGGACGTCTTGGGAACGTACAACGCCGCGACATAGACGTTGACCTTGAGCATCGTCGCCTGGCGCAAGCCCGAGGCCGTTCAGCGACAGGTTGCTGCCGTCGACCTGCATCTGGTCGGAAAGCTGACGCCCTTGCATTCCTTGCCTTGCGCGACGCGCTGGAAACCAGCGCAGAAGCGACGAGCAACGGAACAAGCATTCGTTTCGCGGATGATTTCATCGTTTCTCCCATGAGAATCCATTTTGGGGCGCCGGCTGCATTTCCGGCGCTGGCCGGCGGAGCGGGCAACGATCGTCGCGCCAAGATCCTTCAGAAGCCGCTGGAATTCCGGGTCGGCGAGGATGATCGTCCCCGCCGCGGCGCGCAGGCGATCGACCGCCTCGGCGCGGCAGGACGAAGGACGTCGGCTGTTCGTTGAGGTAGGCGCGCTCCTTCGTCGTCGGCGAGCTGCGCAAACGACACGTCGATGGCGATAGATCTCCGCCGCCGGCGACGTGTATCGCGGCACAAACGTCGGCGAGTCCTTCCTGCATCGCACCCGGCCAGCCTGCGGACTCCCGCGCCTCGTTCCACCGCGCCGCGATGTCCTTCAACTGCTCGACCGCCTCGTAGGAATAGTGATCGATCGGAACGCCGGTGGCCTTCAGCAGGATGTCGATCGTGCCGGGCGGCGTCTCCGATTCATCCCAGTTGGTGGGGGCGACGACAGCGAATTGACGACGAAGACGATGATCCTCTTCACGTGGTCGAGCGGTGTCGGCACGGCCCTTGTCGTGCAAGGCTTCGAGCAATTCCAGCGCGTCGAGCACGCCGCGCATGCCCAGGTTGTCGGACACGCCGCCGTCCACGAGATGGATATACGGGCGATGAGCGCCGTCGGCGTAGGTCTCGGCATCCTTCAGCTCGCGTATCGCGCGCGCTGCGGGCCGCGGCGGATTCGCGGAGTTGAGTGAACAGTCTTGACCCAGGCCGGCAGCTCGTAGTTGCAGGTGCCGCCGTAGTTGTTGATCGTGACCGGCGACAGCACGACGGGAACGGCCGACGATGCGGCGGCGGCGCGGGACAGCTGCACCGCATTCGAGATCCGAGCACAGCACGTTCGAAGACGTTCTGGTTGAAGGGCATCCGGCCGCCGGTCGAGATGTCGGTGGCCGACGCGATGATGAACGGGCCATCGCCGCGGTCGAGGTCGCCGAAGGTCGCGCCGTTGAACAGGATCTCGTCGTACAGCTGGGCCGCCAGTTCGGAACGGCCCCAGCCCGTCGACGACAGGTCTCCCCAGTAGGTCGGATTGAAGGTCGCGCGCGACGAGCTCGCCCTGGACGTCGCGCTTGAGGAAGCGCTGCTCGTAGTCGGCGAACAGCTTGTCGCCGTACAGGCCATAGGCCAGCGCGGTGAAGCTGCCGCCCGACACGCCGGTGATGACGTCGACGGCGTCGAGCAGGCGGACCTTGTTGCCCTTCGGTCCGACGACCTCGGTGCGCCGGAGGAACTCGAGAACGCCGTAGGAGAACGCGGCGGCGCGCGTGCCACCGCCCGAAGAACGCGAGAACGACGAGGCTTGTCGTCGCCTTCTGAAATGCTTCTGACGCGCGCCTGGAAACGTGTAACCCTTGTCCGGATGCTAGCTGCGTGAGCGGCGGGTTGACCGGACGTGTGCGCACACCGCCGAGACCAAGCAGCGAAGGCAAGCGCCACGGGCAAGACATTTGTGGAACTCGTTCATGGCGCTTTACCGCTTCACGGACTGGTGTCGATGCCGACCCGCAGCGGCGCGAGCCCGCTCACCAGCGGAACGTCGCCCGATCATCGGGCCATTGAAGTTCAGAGACTCGATCGGGCTGCCCGAACTGTCCTTCCAGTCGAGATATCGCCACATCGCGATGACATCGCCCCATTGGTACGAATAGCTGACGCCGGCCGCCGCCTGCCACGTCAACTGCGTCTGACCCGGTGCCGACATCGAGGTAGAACGGAAGGTTCCAGCGGCGATCGTCCGAAAGCGCGAAGCGTCCCTTGACGCCGACGATGCCGTCCCAGAGGTCCTCGTTGAGCTTCTTGCTTCCGCTGCGGCTCCGACTCGGGAATCGGCCCGAGGTCGCCCTGGATCGACCAGTCCAACGTTGGCTTGACGCCCAACATCCGCGCGCCCGCGAGCACGTCCACCGTCCACGCCTTCGGGATCGGAGGCGACGCGATACTCGCCCGCGATCGTCCAGACAATGCCCTTGAGGTCGAGGTTCAGGTCCGCCGTGGTGCTGGCAGGAATCTCGCGATGCACGATCGAGAAATCGCGCGTTTGCGACTTGGATCCGCCGACATTGAGGTAGAGGACGTCCGTGAAGACTGCCCCACTTGCCGTTGTGCACATCCAACGCGCCCATGAATGTCATCTTGAGGTGGTCGATGAGGTGTCTTGGCGTCGACGTTGATGGAGGACCCGCCCGTATCCACCGGAAAGTTCAACTTGCCGCCGATGTCCGGCAGGTAGCCGTAGATGGTCGCCGCGAACATCCACTTTCCGGATTCGTAGCTGGGAGACGCGGATTGCGCTGTTGACGTCGCCGGCAACAGTGCGCCGGCAGCGAAAACCAGGGCCGTCATTGCTTCTGCCGAGCGGATGCAAGACTTTCATCGTAGACCTCGTTGCGCTGATGTGAATGAAGGTGAGCCGCGGCAGCGCCCGATCGTGCGGTCCTCATGGGGCCGACCGACGGTGTAATGGATGCCATTCGCGCCATGGGCCGACTGGAACCAACGTGTTGCCGTTCAAATAATATGTCGTGCCATTCTTGTTGATCGCCATGGGTTAACTCCGTCCGCTCGCACGCGCGCTGTCTGACATCAAAGGATCACATTCGAGCATCTTGCTGACGATCGGCGCCGAGATCCAGCCGAATTATCTCACTGCGCAAGCAGCCCCCGCCATGCCGAGTCCACCACGGGCCGCCCCTTACCGGCGACAGGCTCTTGTTATTCCAATCCGCATACCGGAACCCGCCGCCGCGGTCTGTCAGGTATGCGAGCGTGCGTCATGGGTACTCCGGTTTGCTGGCCGTACAAAGCCGAACCGGCATCCTGCGACGCCCGATCGCTATGCATCGGACCTTCCGCATGCGTACCGGCGGGAGCCTGCAGAAACATCCCTTCGCAGTCCGCACGGGCGCTGCTTTTCGTAACAACAGCACCCCTTTTCAAGGAGCAAAGGTATGTCTCGCAAACAGTATTCACTTGGCAAGCAATTGGTCGTTGCAGCAGCGCTCGCGCTCGGCGCGTCCGGCGTCGCGCTGGGCGACGACAACGGCATGACTCGATTCGGCGGAGATGGGTATGCGTTCTTCCATGAGGACAAGCCTGCCGCCAACGCGGCACCTTCCACATTCCGCCAGAGCCGATCCTCACGGGCTATCGTTCGGTGAATACCAGGCATTGTCGTCGGACGGCAGGCCCTGGCAAGCGACGAATCCGAATGACGCGACCGCGATTGCGTCGATGGAGGCCGCGAAGGCTTGGCGACAGGGCCACCCGCATGGCCTCCCGATAAGTACCTATGAGGCACTGTCCGCCGACGGCCGGCCGTGGCAATTGCCGAATCCGTCCGGCGCCGGTGCATGTCGCGTCGACGGACGCGGCTCCCGTTTCGACGAGCGGTACCAGCGAACGTTCAGGGCATCGCAAGGCTCTTCGGCTTCTTGAACGCAGGCCATGCCGATCTCGGCCAACTGATGTTGGCGGAGCTGCCGGGGGCCGGTGCCTTAAATCCGGCCTCCGGTCTCGTTGTCCAGTGGCGCGGGAATAAATCAGTCGCAATGCGCGGTATGGCAGACAAGGCATGGAGGATTTACTTGTCTCGAGCACACGCGTTTCGAAGAACGGGTCCTGCCGCATCTCGACGCCGGCTACAACCTGGCGCGTTGGCTGACGCGCAACGTCGACGACGCCGAGGACGTGGTCCAGGACGCCTGCGTGCGCGCGCTCAAGTACGTCGGATCGCTCCGCGACGGCGATGCCCGGGCGTGGTTCCTGACGATCGTGCGCCACGCGTTCTACGACTGGTGCGAGCGCAACCGGCCGGCGGAGATTGTCAAGGACGATGGCACTGCGATCGATATGGCCGCCGACGATTCGGCCGTGGACCCCGAGCAGGCGGCGCTGCGCAGCTCCGAGTCGCGGCTGCTGGCCGACGCGTTGGCGGAGCTGCCGCTGGCTTTTCGTGAGGTATTGGTTTTGCGGGAACTCGAGGAACTCTCGTACAAGGAAATCGCGCGTATCGCCGACATCCCCATCGGCACGGTGATGTCGCGGCTCGCGCGCGCCCGCGGTCTACTGCAACGCTCGCCGCTATTGCATCGCGATCCGCGGGCGGACGTCCGGAGGTGAACGATGAATTGCAATGAAGCTGGAACGCTGGTCGCGAAGATACGCCGACGGCGAAATCGATAGCCTTCAGGGACGTTCGATCGAACAGCATTTGCGCGGCTGCGCGGCCTGTGCGGCGAAGCACCAGGACCTGCTTGCGCTGCGGGCGCAGATTCGCGCCGAGGTACCCTACTTCACCGGCGACGCCGGCGCTGCGCGAGCGGGTGCGGGCGCTGCTCGCCAATGCGCATGACGTCGGCGCCGGCTCGTCCGCGTCCGCGAGCGCGATCGCTGGCGCTGGCTCACCGGAGGCGTCGCTTGCCGGCTGCACGGCAACCGTGCTCGCCTGGGTGCGTCGGCACCGCGGTTATCGATTGGCGCGCGAACGAGGACGTCGCCGTCGAGGCCGTGACGACGCACGTTCGGGCGACGCTCAACAACCATCTGATCGAGGTCGCATCGTCGGACCAGCACACGGTCAAGCCGTGGCTCTCCGCGCGGCTCGACTATTCGCCGCCGGTGCAGGACTTGGCCAACGAAGGCTTTCGCGCTGAGCGGAGGCAGGCTCGATACGCTCGACAAGCAGCGGGTCGCCACGCTGGTCTACCGCTATCGGCTACACACGATCGACGTCTTCGTCAGACCCGAGTCGGCGCATGCGCCGTCGGCATTGCGCACCGTGCGCGGCTTCAACGTCGCGCACGCGACCGGCTCAGGCATGGATTGGCTCGCGGTATCCGACGTCAGCGCCGACGTCCTGACCGCATTCGTCCAGCGGCTCGCGCGATAAAGCAGCATCGCAGTAGGTGGTGTCTGAAGCCACAAGCGCGTACGAACCTGCGAATCGGAGTGCTAGATGGGGTGGCTGACGGGACTCGAACCCGCGACAACTGGAATCACATCGCGGGAACGGAGAATGCCACGGCACGCGGGAACACACAACAACAACCGCCTCAACAAGTTATGTGTTTCCGGTAGTTGCCCGTGATTCCCGATTCCTGCGGTCAGTTCCACGCCGGTGTCCCACCCTGCGCCCGGCCACTCGCGCCGCTCTACTTGCGCGCAAAGAAATTGACCGCCCGGACGTGCAGGTCGCGATGCGACCTTGGCCTCGGCGGAGATAGTGTCGCGAAAACAGTCAGAAATACTCCGTTATCCGCGGGTCACGCAGGCCAGACGCGAGTGCAAGCTCAGCGAGCTCGGGCTCCGGCAGCGCGCCGGCGATGCACGCCGCCCACAGGTCCGGGCTGTTGCGCACCTCGTACTTCAGTTCGCGCTGAACCACGACGTCGGCGAGGTAGAGCCGGCCGCCCGGACGAAGCACGCGATGGATCTCGGCGAACACCTGGGACTTGTCGGGCGCGAGGTTGACGACGCCATTCGAAATCACGACGTCGACGCTCTCGTCGTCCACCGGCAATTGTTCGAAGAACCCGGCGCGGATCGTGACGATCGCGCCCAGGCCGGCTTCGGCAGCCGCGCTGGGTCGCGACATCTCGCATGGCGGGCGTCATGTCGACGCCGATGGCGTGGCCGCCGGGCCCGACGCGGCGCGCCGCCAGCAGCAGGTCCATGCCGGCGCCGCAGGCGTGGTCGAGGACGGTCTCGCCCGGATGGATCGGCCCGATGCGCAGCGGATTGCCGACGCCGGCGAAACGCGCCGTGCACGCGTCGGGCAGCAGCGCGAGCTCGTCGGCGTCGTACCGGAGATAGTCGGCCGCGTAGCGCGGGCCGCGGTGAAAGTGAAAATCGCCACCGGGATCGCGCGCGACACGGTCGTAGGTTGCAAGGACCTGCGCGCGCAGCCCGGCGACGTCGAATCCGATGGGGCATGTTGTTGCCATGGATTAGGTCTCCTCGCTTGATCGACGGGCCGGTCAGGCCATGATCGGCGCGAGCGCGGCGCCGATCCGCTGCCCTTGCGCCGGCGTGATCATCCCGTTCAGCAATTCGCCGAACCGCGGAATCTGCACGCCCGACACGATGTACTGCCAGCGATACGCGGCAAGCACGGTGGCCTTCACGGCTTCGACCTCGGCCGCCGTCATGGGCCGGCCGCAGATTTCGACGAAGTAGTGCGTATCGGCCGCGGACTGGGCCTGCAGGATTCCGTCGACGGCGCCCACCAGCGCGATCAGGTCGTCCACCGCCGCATCGCGCGCTTCGGGCGTGAGCTTCGCGTTCTCGCGCACCCACTCCAGCTCGTCCAGGATCGCGTGCTGCGATTCCTCCTTCCAGTGGTAACAGGAACACGTCCTTGAACAGCGGCGAAAGCTCGCTGTCCGGCTCGATGCTCTGCGCGATAGTGCGCCAGCACGAACAGCTCGATGAGGCAGGTCAGCGCGAGCACCGACCAGGTCGACTTGCTCGAGCACGGCCGACGCGACGTCGTTCGGCTGCGGCACGAACGAGTATCCCGCGGGCATGCCGGCGCCGATCATGCCTCGATCCGGCGGAACAGCTCCTGGTGCTTGAGCTCTTCGTCGGTGAAGCGCACCAGCGCCTCGAGCGCGATCTGGTCGCCGAGCCAGTGGTCGCGGCTCACCTCGAGCATCTTGGCGCCGATGAAGCGCTCGACCAGGCCGAAGATGTTGGCGTACGAGCGGCCCCTGGATCTTGCGACAGCAGGCGGCGCTCGTCGGCGCCGAGGAACGGCAGCCGGTCGACGAACGACAGGCCGTCAGGCAGGAACTTCTTCGTGAAGTCGAATTCGCCGGTGGCGAATCACGTCGCGATCGATGTCCCACCGGATACGCTTGGACACCTCGATCAACTTTGGCGTAACGCGCGGAATCGACGTGAGGTTGCGAGGTTGGATTGCGATGGCGGGCATGGAGGTTCTCCTCGAGGTTTGGGTGACTGGTAGCGGCGGCATCGCCGAAACCGTTGGCGCGCATGGGCATGACGTGCCCAGGCGTCGAACTCGTCCGCGTGCGGTGCGTGGCGAATGTCTTGCGTGGTCCATGAGCGGTCGTACCTTCGATGACAAGTGATTTCGTGTCCGGCATCGGGCCTTCGGGACCAATGCCGGAAGCACGGTGCACACTTTGCCGGCGGCAACGTAACCGCCCGGCGACACTTCGGGAGCAATTTGTTTCGTATGTATCAGCGTCGCCGCTTGCGCCGCGTCGCCGGTCGCAATCGCCCGACGGCGACGCGGGTGGGAAGGTGGGTCGCATGGCGCTATACTTGCCAGCGCGATGCCGATCGAGCCCAGGTGGGGACCATGGCACTGAATGGCCGCATCCTGATCGTCGAGGACGACGCGCATCCGTGCGCGAAATGCTCGCGGAGTACCTCGGCACGCACGGCTACGAGGTCGCGCAGGCGGACCAGCGGCACGGCCATGCGCGAGGCGGTCGAGAAGACCTTGCCGGACGTCGTCCTGCTCGACGTCAATCTTCCCGGCGAGGACGGCTTCACGCTCGCGCGGTTCCTGCGCGAGCGCTACGACGTCGGCATCATCATGGTGACCGGCTGCCGCCGACGTCGCGGACCGCGTTGCCGGACTTGAAGTCGGCGCTGACGATTACGTCGCGAAGCCTTTCGACCTGCGCGAACTGCGCGCACGGGTCAAGAGCATCATTCGGCGGATGCAGGCGCGGCCACCGGCCGCACCGGCGCAGCCAACGCTGCAGGTGCGGCGGCTTCGTCACGTGTTCGGATAGGTGCCGTGCACGCTCGATCTCGCTTCGCACCAGCTGTTCGCCTGCCGACGGGAGCGAAGTGCCGCTGACCGGCATGGAGTTCGACCTGCTCAAGGTCTTTCTCGAACGGCCGAACCAGGTGCTCAATCGTGACCAGCTCCTCACGCTGACCCGCAACCGTGAGTGGGAGCCGTTCGACCGCTCGATCGACATCCGCATCGCTCGCCTACGGCGCAAGATCGAGGCCGATCCGGAACACCCGCAGGCGATCCGCACCGTGCGCGGCGAGGGTTACATGTTCGTGTCGCCGCGGCACGCTTCATAACCGCGGATTCGCGGCGGCGCCGAAGGACCTGAGGCGTCGACTCCCGTGCTCGTGTAACGGGCGGGTTTCTGTTGGTAACGGCTGGGTAATCTGAGGCACTCTCTCCGCGCGCCAGCCGCTGGACTGTCGAGTGAGCTGCCTTACCCAATACATGGAAGGCAGCAGTCCCGATGATCGCCAGCGCCTCGTTCCTCGAGTCGCGCGACTTCCTGCTCGCCAAGCGCGCAGACTACGAAGGCGCACGCAAAGGCTTCGTGTGGCCGCGCATGCCCGACTTCAATTGGGCGCTCGATTACTTCGACCCGATGGCCGCTGGCAACGACGACGCTGGCACTGTGGATCGTCGAGGAATCGGGCGAAGAGCGCCGCCTGTCGTTCGCGGCGCTTGCCGCTCGTTCCAACCAGGTCGCGAACTGGCTGCGTGCGCAGGGCGTGCAGCGCGGTGACCGCCTGCTGCTCATGCTCGGCAACGAGGTCGCGCTGTGGGAGGTCATGCTCGCGGCAATCAAGCTGGGCGTGGTCGATGATCCCGACCGCCGGCCTTCTCGCGCGCGACGATCTGCGGGATCGAACTCAGCGCGTGGCGCGCGTGAGACACGTCGTCGCAGGTTCGGCAAATGCCGCGAAGGTCGATGCCCTGGGAGGTGACTTCACGCGCATCGCCGTCGGCGAACCGGTCCCCGGCTGGCTGGACTTCGCCGCAATCCGACCGCTTCGCCGACCACGTTCACGCCCGACGGCCCGACCGCGCGCGACGGATCCGCTGCTCCTGTACTTCACCTCGGGGACCACGGCCAAGCCCAAGCTCGTGCTGCACACGCACCAGAGCTATCCGGTCGGGCACCTCTCGACGATGTACTGGATCGGCCTGCGTCCGGGCGACATCCATCTCAACATCTCGTCCCCGGGTGGGCAAAGCACGCGTGGAGCTGCTTCTTCGCGCCGTGGAACGCCGGGGCCTGCGTCTTCATCTACAACTACGCGCGCTTCAACGCGAAGGCGATGCTCGCCGTGCTCGAGCGTTGTCGCGTCACGACGCTGTGCGCGCCACCGACCGTCTGGCGCATGCTGATCCAGGAGGATCTCGCGGCGTTCCGCGGGCGTCTCGCCCTGCGCGAGCTGATCGGCGCCGGTGAGCCGCTGAATCCGGAGATCATCGACCGCGTGCAGGCGGCATGGGGCATCACGGTTCGGGACGGCTTCGGCCAGACCGGAGACGACCGCGGTGGTCGGCAATTCGCCCGGCCAGCCGGTGAAGCGCGGGTTCGATGGGACGCCCGCTGCCCGGCTACGACGTGGTGCTGCTCGACGCCGACGGCAGGCCTGGCGGACGAAGGCGAGGTCTCGATCCGCCTCGATCCGCGTCCGGTCGGGTTTGATGGAAGGCTATTCGGGCGATGCCGCGACGGCGATCGCGCCGGCGGCGGACATCTACTACCGCACCGGCGACGTGGCGCGGCGCGACAGCGACGGCTACCTCTGGTACGTCGGCCGCGCCGACGACGTGTTCAAGTCGTCGGACTACCGGATCTCGCCGTTCGAACTGGAGTCGGTCGCCATCGAACATCCGGCGATCGGCGAGGCGGCGGTGGTGCCCAGCCCTGATCCGCTGCGTCTCGCGGACCGCCGGATGTTCGATGGCGACAGACTCCAGTTTGAAGGGCGAAATCCGGTAGTCAGACGGCTTGAACACGTCATCAGCACAGCCGATGTACCAGAAGGTAGCCTTCGCTATCGCGACGCGCCACGTCGCGGTGCGGTAATAGATATCCCCTGCCGGCGCAATCGCCGTTGTGGAATCGCCGGAATAGCCTTCCATCAAACCCACTGGACGCGGATCGATACGGATCCGAGGACCTCCCCTTCGTCCGAGGACTGCCGTCGGCGATCCAGCAGCACCACGTCGTAGCCGGGAAGTGGGCGTCCCATCGAGCCCGCCTTCACCGGTTGCCGAGAATTTCCGACCACCGCGGTCGTTTCAGTCTGGCAAAGGCGTCCCGAACCGTAG
>ERZ1370068.10585-contig-9270_pt1 | contig 41252 bp, 65 predicted proteins | sample MGYA00561227_ERZ1370068 | MGnify/ENA primary metagenome ERZ1370068 (study PRJEB38410, sample SAMEA6850437) | metagenome | study: Metagenomic assessment of the ecological functions of the soil: analysis of the soil microbiota associated with the... | reverse complement strand
TACGTATTGCTTACCGGGCGGTAGAGTTCATCAAGCGCAACATCAAGCTCGAAGTGCACCACGAAGCGCAGCGTCGCCGGACTCTGAAGAAGGTCGTCGCCATCTGCACCCAGTACGCGCAGAAGGGGATGTTCAACATCTTCCTCGCGTCTTCTTCGCGACGCTGGCGTTCTGCGTTCCATCGAGCCGTACTTCTTCATCGGCATACCTGATGTCGATCGCGCTCTTCGGGCTTGTTCCAGGCCATCTTCATGGCCAACGCCGGCGGCGCCTGGGACAACGCCAAGAAGATCGTCGAGGTCGAGCTGAAGGAGAAGGGCACGCCGCTCCACGACGCGACGCGTTGTCGGCGACACGGTCGGCGACCCCTTCAAGGACACCTCGCTCCGTCGCCATGAACCCCGATCATCAAGTTCACGACCCTCTTCGGCCTCCTCGCCGGTCGAGCTGGCGGTGAGCATGCGCAGCGCAGCAGGCCCGATGCTCACGCACATCCTTTCGGCGTGTTCTTCCTCGTGTCCGTGTTCTGCGCTCCTGCCAGGCATGAGGATCCCGAATGCAGGGGACACTCTCTATCGAGTCGTGGCGTTCGTGTGCCTGACCGCCCAGAGGATGCGGCCGCTTACGGGGCGCTGCTCCTTCGCGCGCGTAGCGTTCTTGCCGCACCCCCTCCGGTAACTCCACCCCCGGGAGCTGCCGGAGGGCGCGTGTGTCGGGGACTTCCCGGCCTGTGCCCAAGACGGTCCTCATCACCCGGAGCATCGTCCGGTATCGGGCGCGCGACGGCCGGGCTGATGGTGCAGCGCGGCTGGAACGTCGCGGCCACGCGCTCGCGCATCTCACGGCTCTACCGGCTTGGCCGACGCAACGGCAACCGGGCTGTTCCAGCTCGATGTGACCGTGGATAGCGAGCATCGACGCCGCGGTTGCCGCCGTGATGGCACGATTCGGCGGCATCGAGCGTGCTGGTCAACAACGCCGGCTACGGAAGCTTCGGGCCCCCTGGAAGGGCTTCTTCCGAAGGAACAGATCGAGGCCCAATTCCGGACGAACGTGCTCGGTAGCATCGCGTTGATACGGTCGCGTGATGCCGATCATGCGGAACACGCAGGGCGGAACCATCGTCAACGTCTCGCTCGGTCGGCGGGCGCACCGCCGCTGCCCTTCGCCTCGCTCTATCACGCGAGCAAGTTCGCGATCGAGGGGCTCCTCGGAGTCCGCCTACGAGGCCTCTGCTCCACGGCATTCGCGTGAGAGTTGGTGGAGCCGAGCCATTTCAAAACAGGATTCATCTCCCGTCGACTGAACCTGGTACGACACGGCGCGTACGACGCCGAACTGGGGAACTACATGGAGTGGGTCCTACCAGGAGGACGCCGAAAGCGCCGACTCGAGCCGGTCGCAGGAGTGCGATCCTGCGCGCCGCCGGAAGACACGTCCGGCAAGCTCAGATTCCCGCCTAAGGGCGCCGTCATCCTCGCGATGACTCGCTTCTTGCCCGACGCGTTCGGCTGACCGCGCTTGGGACCGCGAGATGGTAGCGGCAGCCCCAGGGCAGGCCTGCAGTCGCACCTTCGCCAGACCCGTAATCGCGGTTTCGCGTGAGACTCACTGACCAGCGAGGGGAATGCCGCTGAAACGGAAGTCGAAGAAACCCGCAGGGACGACTCCAGACGGTGGATCAGGCTCGGGAGGAGCTGCGGAGCGAGCCGGCACCGACGCGAAGGTCGCCAAGAAGCACGCGCGGCTGGCGAAGTCAGCTCAGAGCCGCCCGGAAGACGCTTAAAACGGCCGAGCGCGCGGCGAAGAAAGCACGAAAGCGACGCCCGACGCGCCAAGAAGGCCCTGGCTACTCTTGCTCGCCCGTCAGCTCGATGCGAAGAAGCGCGCGAAGAAACCGCGCAAAGACGAAGCGGCCGGCCGCGAAGCGCCGCAGCGCCGCCAAGAAGCCGAAGCGTGCACCGTCCCAGCCGGAAACGGTCATCCCCGCGCCGCAGGACATCGCTCGCGACCAACCCAACCGACCGCCTAATCGGTAGCTTTTCTGCGGTTGTCACAGAACTGTCACAGAGCGCGACCACAGCGGGTAACCGGTACTCAGAAAGCCGCTGCTCAGAGGGTGGCGTCTTGCGCTAGGCTTCTGTCCGGGGTCGTAATGAAAGCAGGACGCGGAGGATTGCATGACGCAGGAACGCGGCGACATGGTGTGGATTCATGACGACGAGCGGCGTGTTTCCCGACGAACGGAACGTGACCATTGAATCCCCCACCGGCCGTTGGCCGGCGTCGTCGATGTTCGACAGCTCCGCGACGAGATCCAAGACGGCCGGACGGCGATAGCGCGCGACGATCGCTCGAATCCCCGCAAGGCGAGTTCTCCGCTCGCCTCCCCGGTCAGACCACGCGCCGCGAATATCTGACCGTGCCCGCGAACGAGCGCCGGCTGGTTCCAACAGGGTCTGAGCTCGCCGGCCTCGTCTGAGCCGCTGGCCGCGTGACGCGCACCGCCGCCTAGCGTACCCCACGCCCCAGTAACCTCCCGCAAGAGGTTACCGGCATGGAAACGCTGTGCCTGGTACTCCAAGCTCGCGAGGTCCGCGGCGCGCGCTTGCGCCGGCCTGCGTTTCGCCATGGCCTCGGACCCAGACGTCTGTGGCTCGTGACGGCACCGATCTGTCTCACTCAGCGACACCGTGGTGCTCAGTCATCAACACGGGCACCACGATCATACGTTTCTGATGGTCTTCCTCATCCAGAACACGCAGAATCGGGACACCGAGGCGATCCAAGTGAAGCTCGGACGAGTTGATCCGCGCAACGAATGCGCGCTCAGCCAACGCGCTCCTCCCGATCTGAAGGAGCTCGAGGAAGACAAGCTCGACGCATTCCGCACGAAGTACAGAAGCTCGCCTTGCGCGGCGCGCGAGAATTGGAACGCGGGCCTCGAGGACGCGGAACGCCGGAGCCGTGATGCCATGAACCTCGCCGGCGTACAGATCGGACAGCTGCTGATTCCCGCTCGAAGACTTCGAGAAGGGTCGCGTTCTACCGCGACGTGCTCGGGATACCGTTCCTTCTCGGGCGCCGCAGATGGCGTTCTTCAACTGCGGCGGGATCCGGTTGCTGGTCGGAGTGATGCCGGCGGGCAGAGAAGGCGCAGCGGGCTCGGCGATCTACTTCCAAGTCGACGACATCCAAGCGGTGCATTCCTGAGCTCAAATCGAAGGGAGCGACGTTTCGCGCCGAGCCGCACGTCGTGCACCGTATGCCGAAGGCCGAGCTCTGGCTCGCCGAGTTCTCCGACCCCGACGGCAATCAGCTCGCGCTGATGAGCGAGGTGCCACTCGCGTGATTCTCACGGAGCGCCTCGCGCTGATCCCGGCGACGCCGGAGCTGGTCCGAGCCGCTCTCGCCGATAAGAACGAGCTCGGCGCCGGCCTTCACGCGGTCGTGCCGTCCACCTGGCCGCCGGAATACCTCGGATGACGCGTCGCTTCACTTCACGCTCGACCGTCTCGCGGGGGCCCCGGCAACTTCGGCTGGTGGCTCTACTTCATCGTGCTGAAGGATGGCCAACAGCGCAGAACGCTGATCGGGAGCGGCGGTTACAAAGGGCCGCCGTCGGATGACGGTGTCGTGGAGGTGGGCTACGGCATCGTCAGCGATCACCGGCGCCGCGGCTACGCGGTGGAGGCGACGCGCGGGCTAATCGCCAAGGCCTTCGTCGAACCGAAGGTCAACCGCGTGATCGCGGAAACCCTGCCCGAGCTGATCCCGTCGATCGGCGTCCTCACGAAATGCGGGTTTCGTCTCATCGGCGAGGGATCCGAGCCCGGCGTCATCCGCTTCGAGCTGACGCGAGCGGAATTCCTGCGATGAGCCGGTTCTTCTTCTTGATGGGCGGGGCTGCAACACGGGGTGGGGGACATCATGATTCGCTTGACGATTGGGGCGGTCGCATCGGCCATGATTTGGATTGCGGCTCCGCATCTCGCGGCGCTATGGCCGGAACCGAAGGCGCCCATCGTTCCGGAGGCGGATGGCTACGTCGCCATCCCCGACGCGGCGGCGACGCCGAAGCCGTCGAGCACCTACCGGGCGATCTTCGATGCGACCCGTGCCGCCGGGAAACCGAGCGGAGCTTCGTGCCGGCGCTCAACATGGCGGGGTCGGAGCTGAACGCGATGGGCGTCGTCGGGACGCCCCTCCGCAACGCGAAGTTCGTCATCGTGTTCCACGGCGCCGCCATCGACGGCATCCTCGACGACGCCCACTACCGCGCCAAGTTCGGCGTCGCCAATCCGAACCTGAGAGCGATCGCCGAGATGAAGAAAGCCGGCGTCGAGCTGTTCGTCTGCGGGCAGAACGTGGCCTTCGCCAAGATCGACCCGACGTCGCTGAGCCGGGACGTCACGATCGCGAGCGACGCGCTCCTCGTGCTCATGAAGTATCAGAACGACGGCTACGCGCTGCTGAGTTTCTGAATCTCCGCGACGCGGCGTCAGCCGCCCAGCTTCTGAAGCATGTCCGCGGCGGCGGCTTTCATCTTGGGGTCGAGGTTCGGGAGCGCCAGGTACTTGTTCAGCGCCGTCTTCGCCCCTCGGGGTTCTTCTCGGCCACGCACACGTGCGCCTCGAGGAAGCGCGCGGCGGAGTAGTTGCCGTGCGCCTTGAGCAGCCGGTCGAGATCGCGCCGGGACTCTACGAGCTTGCCGTTCAACAGCTCGATCTTCGCACGATTGAACAGCGCGTCGGGATGATCGGGGGACGCCTCGAGCGCATGGGAGTACGCCTCGAACGCCTCCGGCCGCCGGCTCGACTTGTCCGAGCAAGATGCCGAGCGCGTTCCACGCATCGGCGAGCTGCCCGTCGGCGGCGACGGCCGCGCGAAACTCTCCTTCTCGGCCCCGGCCGGGTCGTTCTGCTCCACGAGCACCCGCCCCAAAACGTAGTGGGTCTCCGCGCTGTTGGGATTCTGCGCGAGCGCTGCGCGGAAAGCCTTCGCGGCATCGTCCAACTGTCCCTTCACGAAGAGGGCGTTCCCACGGTTGAACTGGCTCGCGAAGGTGCTCGCGACGCCGCCTGCCGCCGGCGCGGCCTCGCCGCGCAGCGCCGCGAGCAACGACTTGACCGCGGGATTCCCGGGATCTCGCGAGCGCCTGTTGAAGCAGCGGTGTCGCCTCTCCGGGGTGTCCCGACTCGATCGTGATCTCGGCCCGCTGGTAGAGGTTGTGAGCCGCGACGACGCCTCGGACGTCGCGACGTGACGGTCCCGCCGGCCGCGCCGAGGGAGTGTCGCCGATCACGCGGAGGGCCTCGTCCATCGACGGCCGCCAGGTCTCCGTGAGCGACCTTCGTCTCGCCGGGAGCGCGGTTGATCGTCTCCGCCGGATCGCGGTGCAGGTCGTACAGCTCCGGTTCGGGGCCGTCGATGAACTTCTCGAGCGGGGACCGGAGCGCCCGGAGGGCGCCCCAGCCGTAGGCCCGCTGGCCGTAAGAGCGATTCGGCGTAGACCGCGTCGCGCTCGGTCGTATCCCGTCCGGCAAGGCGCGCGGCGCAGCTTCGCCTTGGGCGTCCGATAAAGCCGGAACGCCCATGAGCGTCAGCGCCGTCGGCGCAACGTCCACCCCCGAGATCAGTCCCTCGAACTTCGTTCCGGGGGCGACGAAAGGCGGGTAACGCACGATCATCGGCACCTTGAGGGTGCTGTCGTAGAGGAACAGTCCGTGAGTCTCCTCGCCGTGCTCGCCCAGGCTTTCGCCTTCGTCGGCCGTCACGATGATGACCGTGCGATCGATGAGATTCTCGGTGCGAAGAACATCGACCAACCGCTTGACGTGCACGTCCATCCAAGCGACCTCGCCGTCGTAGGGAGACTCTGCGCGAAGCGCTCTTGAAGCCCGGTGGCGGGACGTAGGGCGCATGCGGATCGTTGAGCTGAACCCAGAGGAAGAACGGGCCGCCCTTCATCTTGTTGACCGCTTCGACCGCGTCGTCGATGACGAACGGCGCGGTCCTCGGCGTCCGCTTCGGCTCGGCGTAGCTGTCGAATCCCTGCGCCAGGCCCGACTCGCGCGCGAGGAGGCGCGATCCGATCGCCGCTGCGGTTGCGATACCCCTGTGACTTCAGATGCTCCGCAAGCGTCGTCAGGCCGTCTTGAAGCTTGAAGCCGTGGTCGTCCCTCACGCCGTGGCGCGGCGGGTAAAGCCCCGTCATCAACGAGGCGTGCGAAGGAAGCGCCAGCGGGGCGATCGCGATCGCCTCCGTGCAATAAGCGCCTTCTCTCGCGAGCTGATCGAGGTTGGGGGTCAGGCCGTCGTGGTTTCCGTAGGACCCGAGACGATCGGGGCGGGTGGCCTCCATCGTAATGAGGACGAGATTCGCCTTCCTCCAGGCGGGAACGGCCGCGGGTGGGCGCACCGGAGCGCCGGGAAGGGCGGGTGGGAGCGGCGCGTACGCAGGGGGCGGCGTCGAGCCCGCGGACGCGGCTTGGCCCCGGCGCCGGCGCGCCTTGTCGTTCGAGCACGACAACGCGAGCCCGAGTGCCAAGAGCAGAGCCTTCTTCACGGAGCTTTCCCGAGCCAACGATCCAGCCAATTCAGTACCTCGCCGTACCAAACCTTCGCACTTTGCGCCTTCAGTACCCAGTGATTCTCTTCTGGGAACACGACGAGCCGCGCAGGCACGCCCTTCGCGGTCAGGACGCCGTACAGGTTCAGCCCCTGCGTGTACGGCACGCGGTAGTCGCGCTCGCCGTGCAGGATCAACGTCGGCGTCTTGAACTTCGACGCGAACCGGCTGGGGGAATAGAGATCCACGCGCGCGGGATCGATCCACGGCTCGGCGCCGTAGTTGTTGGAGCGACCGTAGGCCGAGTCCGATGCGAATTGGGCCATCAGGTCGTAGGGCCCGGCGTGCACCACGAGCGCTTTGAACCGGTCGGTGTGCCCCAGGATCCACGCGGTCAGATAGCCGCCGTAGGAGCCGCCGGTGGCGGCCATCCGGTCGGGGTCGACGTAGCCGCGCGCGATCAGCGCGTCGGTCGATTTCATGATGTCCGTGAACGGCTTGTCGCCGTGGGCTCCGACGATCGCATCCGCGAATTTCTGTCCCGAGCCCATCGAGCCGTGGAAGTTGACGAGCGCGACGACGTAACCCCGCGCGGCGAACAGCAGAGATTCCAACGGTAGCTGAACGCGTCGGTCCACGAGCTGTGCGGTCCGCCGTGGATGAGCTGCACGAGCGGCCACTTCTTCCCGGACCGAGGGGTCGAAACCGGGCGGCGTGACGACGAACATCTGGACGTCGTCCCCGCTCGCGCCCTTGAACGTCAGTCTCGAGGACGCGGCCCCATGTCGAACGCCTTCATCTTCTCGTCGTCAAACGCCGTGAGGCTCTTCTGGCCCGTCCCGTCGGCCTCCGCGCGCCAAAGCTCGGTGGGGGAGGTCAGCGACTGCCGCGTGAACACGAGCGCGCCTTGGCTCGTCGCCGCGACGTTTCCGGTCGTGCTCCCTAAACACGACGACCTTGGGCTCGCCGCCCGTCGCGGCGACGGCGTAGATGGAGACCTTGCCCCCACGTCTCGGCGTGAAGTAGACGAGCTTGCCGTCCTTCGACAGCGCCCAATCGGCGGCTTGGGCGTCGAACGCCGGCGCGAGCTCCGCGCTCTTCCCCGTGTCGCGGTCGAGCCGCGCCAGGCGCGTGAAGTCCGAGTCGATTTGAGGGCGCGCCTGCTTCCCGTAGATCGATGGACCGTCCGTCCGGCGTGTAGCGGGGACGCGTGGTCGTCGGCGGGATTCCCGCGCGTGCGGTCCTCCACGGTGCCTCCCGGAAGCTTCACCGTGAAGACGTCGTAGTTCAGCGTCGCGTAGGGCGGCTGCGTGGCGTTGGCCGAAAACGCGATCTCGCTTGCATCCGGCGCGATGTCGTAACCCCGCCGATCTCCATCAAGCCCATGTAGCGCGCGCTCCCGGGAGTCAGGTCCACGATCTCGCGCGAGTCTGAGACTCACGCGGAACAGGTGGGGGTACTGGCCGTCGGTGAGGTAGTGATCCCAGTAGCGGACGAGACGGTTCTCGGTGATCTTGGCCTTGACCTTGTCCTTGTCGTTCTCGTCGAGGCGCTTCTTGACGGAAGCGAAGTCCCCGTTCAGATCGGGCCATGTCGAAGCGACGAACGCGATCGAGGCCCCGTCGGGGAACCATTTCGGATCGTCCACCCCGACGGGAAGGTCGGTGATGCGCTCGGCATCGCCGCCCGACAAGGGGAGCAGATAAAGCTGCGGAGGGCCGTCGCCGCGTTTCGAGACGAACGCGAGCCGCGTCCCGTCGGGCGAAAAGCTCGGGCTGCCGTCGGCCCCTTCGTTCGAGGTCAAGCGGCGCGGAGGCGCCGATCCGTCGGCGCGAACGACCCAAAGGTCGCTGTTCGTCGTATTCTTCTCGGGGTTGGGAACGGTCACCGTGAAGGCCACCAGCGACCCGTCGGGTGAGACCGCGGCGTGCGCCTACGCGGTCGAGCTTCCAGAGATCGTCGACGGTCATCGCGGAGAGCGCCATCGCGAGACCGGTGGCGGCCAGGATCATTTACCCTTCGTCTCCAGAATGCCCTTGAGGTCCATGATCGTGTTCTGGTCGGAGACGATGACGCTGATCTTGTCCGGACAGCTTGTCGACGTACAGGTACCGGATGTAGTTCGGGTTCTGGCGGAGCGCCTCGTTGATCGTCTCGATCGCCTTGGCGCGCCCTTGGGCCTCGATCACCTCGCGCTCGGCTTCGCGCTGCTTCCTTCTCGAGCACGTACTTCATCTGCTCGGCCGATTGCTAGCGCGATCTGCTTGGCTTCGATCGCCTTTCCGAACTGATCGGTGAAGCGCACGTCGCGCAGCACCACCTCGTCGATCGATGAAGCCGTCCTTCTCGAGGAGCTGCTCTGACCTTGACGTTGATCTCGTCTTGAATCGACGCGCGGCGCGGCGAGTACGACGTCCATCACCGCGTATTCCGGAGATGACCAGCCGGATCACGGAGCGCACGGCCGGGCCGGATGATCTTGTCCTCGTAGTCGGGGCCGATCTTCTGATGGATGTCGATCAGGCGCTGCGGGTCCAAGTGGTGCCACACGGTCAGGTCGATGCCGACCTGCAGGCCTTCCTTCGTGGGCGACCAGAGCGAGTCGTCCAGGTTCGCCCTCTTCCCTTCGCCTTGCGTGCTCGACATCGTGTACTCGAGCCGCCCCAGGTCGTACTGCTCCGTCTGGCTGATGACCGGCCACACGATCGTTACGCCCTGCCTCGAGAGGCGGAAGCCCTTCGTGATCGTGCGTTGAAGATCACCAGCCCATGCTCCGACACGGGGACGACGCGCAGACCGAGGTCACCATCGTCGACGAGCAGGGCGACGAGGAGCGACGACGGCAACGGCGAGCCGCGCGGGCATCCCCGATCGGATCCGGCGCCCCTCGGCATCGCGAACGTCGAAGGCACGGCGCACCTGGCGGACGCAGGATCACGGCGACCGGGATCGCGATCACGAGAAACAGCACGAAACCGAGCATGGGGGCCTCCTGCGGCATTACTGTATACGGAACGCAACCGTGGATTGCCCGAGGCCGTCCCCCTTGAGAGGATCGCGTGAGACTGGTCCCGAACGTGCGCTGCGGCGGCCGTGCTCCTCGGCCTTGGGATGCCTCTTTACGCGTCCGAGCCGGCGTCCGAGCCGTGGATCGACGCTCCCCCGTTCGCCACCCCCGCGGAGGTCTTGCTTGCCGACGTGGCACGACTCCCCGAAGATCGACGAGCCCGCGTGGAGATTCTGCTCGAAGACGATGACGATCACGATCGACGGCGCGAGCCGGGTGCAGAAGGCCTACCACTCCATCTACACGCGTCCTCAATTCGGCGGGCGTCGAGAGCTGGGGCCAGCAGCGTATCGGTGGCGTGGAGCCCATGGCGGCAATCGCGGCCGCGCATCCTCGCGAGAGTCGTCTCCGCGGATGGCGTGACGCACGAGCTCGATCCCGCGACGGTCTCGAGGCGCCGCTTTCGAGCAGGGGCGCCCAAATCTTCTCCGACCGGCGCCTCACCGAAGCGCCGCTGCCGGCCGTGGCTCCGGGCTCCGTCATCGAAGTCGCCTGGACGCTGGAGGACACCGCGCCTTCGTTCGAGTCGGGAACGGCCGGCCGTTTTGTTTTCGGCGATACGGTTCCCGTTCGCCACACGACATTCTCCGTGAGCGCCCCGGCGGCGTTACCTCTGGTGACGACCACGCACAACCTCGACGCTGTGACATCCGCGCGCGGACGAAAACGACGCGCCGTGTCCGGCTGACCTATCAAGCGGGCGTGCTGCCGAAGTTCAAGGCCTTCGTGGAGTCCCCGCCGTACGACATCCACCAGGTTGCCTCCGTGTTCTTTGCGACGAGCGGAAGTTGGTCGCGAACGGCCGGAGCGTACGCGGCGATCGTCGATCGACAACTGGCTTCGTCCCGCCTCGGCACGCAGGTCAACGCGGTCCTGCGCGGGGTCGACGGGCGCACCGCACGCATCGCAGGCCCCGTTCGGAGCTTCACCGGCTCGTTCGTTACACGGGGATCGAGTTCGGGGAATCACCCATCGTGCCGGCACGGCCGGACGAAACTTTGAAGAGGCGGTTCGGCGATTGCAAAGACAAGTCGACGCTTCTAGTCGCCATGCTACGCGCCGCGAACTTCGATGCGCACGTCGCGTGCTCCTCTCGACCGGCTTCGGTCCGGACGTGGACGCCGAAGCGCCGGGACTCGATTTCTTCGACCATGCGGTCGTCCTCGTCGGTGGGGACCCGATCACAACCTGGATCGACGCGACGGCGGAGTACCTCCCGGGTCGGTGATCTTCCACCCGAGGTCGCAGGCCGGCTCGCGTTGATCGCGTCGAGCGGTACATCGGCGCTCCGTGCGGATTCCCGAAGCCCGTGCCGCGCGGAATCCGGGTGGAGACGATCCGGGAGTGGTATCTCGCCGAGCGGGGGCGGGCTCGGATCGTCCAAACCTTCCGCCCGGAAGGCGAGTTCGAGGAGTTCCGCGGTTTCATGACGCTCTCGCCGAAAGCGACGTTCAAAAGAACCTGGAGGGCATCGCGAAGTCCGTCTTGAACGCACGATCGCTCGGAGTCGTGGAGCGCGTCGGCGCCAAGGACTTTCGAAGCCCTTCACCGTCACGTTCGAAGCCAACGAGGAGTCCGGTCGGGGAGACCTTCTCCGACGCTTCGAATGTCCGTTTTCCATCTCGTCCGATTTCGTTCAACGATTGGGCGAGGCTCTCCCGGATGACGACACGGAAGGGTCGGAGAAGGTCCCGCGCGCGTCCTGCCGTTCCGGTTGGAACGAGCGTTCGCCGAAGTTTGGACCATCCGCGTCCACCTTCCGCCTGGTTTCGTGCCCGCCGAGCCGCCAAACGTCGAGGACGTTCGCGTGGGTCCTGTCCGTTATGCGCGCACGTATTCCGTCGGGTCGGACGGATCCGCCAGCTTTCAGGCCACGGTCGATACGGGCGACCGGTTGGTCTGGACGGCGCAAGAGCTCGCCGACGTGCGCGCTCGGGTCGCGAAGATCGTCGGGAGAGGCCGTGCAGCTCGTCTTCGAGAACTCCGCCCACAAGGCCTTACGAGCAGGAACATTCAGGAAGGCGATTCGCGAGAGATCGGCGGCTCGTCGAGCTTCACCCCAAAGAGGCGCTCCACCACAGTCAGCTCGCCGACGCCTACCTTCAGGGTGGGGTGGGGGAGGCGGCGCGGTGACGAAGCCCATCGTGCGGTCGAGCTGGATCCAGCCTCCGCGGAGGCGTGGCGGATTCTCGGCTGGGTCCATCTGCACGACGATCGTCGCACGTCGCATTCGCGCAGGGATCCGATCTGCGCGAGGCGGAGTGTGCCATCGGAAGGCGATCGAGCTGGACCCCGGCGGACGAGCTTGCGCGGAGGAATCTCGCCGTGTTGCTCGAATACGACCCGGTCTCGATGGTGCGCTACGGCGCGAGGCGCCCGACTCCGGCGACGCCATCGACGTCTGGCGCGCGCCCGAAAAGACCTGGACTCGAAGGCGTTCTGACGCGACTTCATGGTCACGCTGGCAGGGCGGAGCGCTGGTCCGAGCTTCGCGAATTCGCACGCGAGGCGAGGGGAACCGATGCGCGCGGAAGCTGGTTGTCGCGACCGCGGTGCTCTAGGAACCGACGACGCTACTGCGGAAGCCGGCCGCCAAACGACCTCACGATCCGCACGCGATCAGCTGCTCCTGACCGCCGGTGGTGCGTTGCTGCAATCGCGGCGCTAGCGTCGAGGCTGCCGTCCTTCTCCGCACTCGGGGCCCAATCAGCGGCGCAGGGGCCGCAGCGGCCAACGCACAAGCGGATTTGATCGCGCGTTGCCGGCGCCACGAGGACATTGCCTTGGACGGCGACTCGCCCGAGGCCCTCCTGAGACGCTTCGTCGTGGGCGTTTTTTGACGACGATCCGGCTCGGCTGGCCGAATACTTTTCCGGGTATTCAGCGGAGCGCGAGGAAGCATCCGAGGCGCCCAAGGAAATCGGCATCCGGCTGAGAAAGATGCGTCGGCCCGTCGGGCCTGGGACTGAGTCTCGACGGGATCGCCGATCTTGCCCCTATCTCTGCCGAATGGCACTCCGACGGAAGCCCGGAGCTGGGCTTCCGGACGGCGATGAGTCAAGGCCGGGTCAGAACCAGACTCGAAATTTCTTCACATGCAGCAGCGGCGGTGGATCGGTAAAGATCGTTGCGTTCAGCGGAAGCGTGGGGGCGTTGGGGGAGACGTTGCGCTTTCCAGGCCTCGACGCAGGTCGCCCGGAGGAAGCGCGGCGGTGGCTGACGTGGGCCGTGACGCGAGTTTCCGCCGCTCGAGCCGATCCCTTGGCGGACGCGCCATTCGTCAATTCTTGGCCTCCCGACCCCTCGAAGGGCGGAGCAGGGCTTCGCCTGCGGCTATGCGGCACTCGCGGCCTCCGGCGCAAACGCGGAAAAGGGGTTATTGCTCCTCAATGCCGCGGCGCAAACGGCAACCACGGCGGAAGAGCGCATCCAGATCGACGGCGCGATCAACTACACCTACTGGTCACTCCATCGATTCGCTGACGCCCCTCGACTCCTCCCGCCGCCTGCATGCCGCGCTCCCAGATCTCGGACATCGCGTCCTGATCGCCTCGTCACGAATCTCTCGGCGCCACGTTCGCGTGAATTCGGGCGGCGCTCTGCGACGAGCGAGCGGCCAAAGACCCGGAAGACGTTCGCGTTTGGCGTGCGAGGGCGCGCCTCGAATCCTGCAGCGACGTTGGAAGGAAGCCACGACCGTGCGGCGCTATGTCATCGACCTCGGCAAGGGCGACGAGGACGACTACAACCAGATAGCGTGGGAGGGATTGTTTCGCGACGAGCGCACTGCGCAGACCGTCGAGGCAGCGGAGCACGCCGCACTGTTCAGGAATCAGCCGAGCCGGGGACACCTTCATACCCTGGCGGCCGTCTATGCGGACGTCGGAAGAGTCGTCGAGGCGCGGCAGACGCTCATCGAGGAGCTCGACGCGCGTGGTTTCGCGGGAGCCGGGACCGCAGGAATGGCTGGTTATCGGGAGGCTCGCGGCACAGTACGGGGCCAACGAGCATGCGCTGGCTGCCTATCAGCGCGCGACTAAGCCCAAAACCGAAGCGGACGTCGCTGGCTCGTCGTACGAATTGGCCCAACGATGGATGTCCCAACTCCATTCGGTCGAATCCGGAGCGAAGCCAGCACCGCCCGCGCAGAAGCCGCCGAAGCGCAAGTAGCCACGAACATGAGAAGCCGCCCCTACGGACGGGGGCGGCCCCTCGCTCGCGACGCTTCCCTTAGCTCGGCTTCAGCGCTCGTTCGCGCACTTTTCACCGCTCGCTATAATCCCGCACCATGAAACCAGTAGAAATCAACGAGTTCCTGCAAGCCGACGTCATCGGTCAGCAAGAGACGCTCGAAGTTCGTCTCGGTCGCCATCTTCAAGCACCTGCAGGGCGAGCGGTACGGCAACCTGCTGATGATCGGAAACTCCGGCACCGGCAAGACGACGATCATGCGGGCGATGGAGCGCCTCTACGAGCCGCACGAAGACATCCACGTCAACCGCGTCGTCTGCATCATGAACGCCAACCAGTTCGCCAGCGAAGAGGGGATCGTCGATCCCGAACCGCCTGCTCGTCCGCCTCGAGGAGCGCGCGCGGGAGATCCTCGGCGAGGACGCGACCGCCGAGCAGATCGGCGACTACATGCAGCGCGCGACCGTCTGCATCGACGAGATCGACAAGATCTCCGCCGTCGTCGGCGGCAAGCCCTACGTCACCGGCATCAACATCCAGCAGGGGCTGCTGACGCTGATCGAGGGCGAGCGGATCCTCTACCCGGTGACGGTCTACAAGAACAAGCAGCTCGAGAAGGCGGCCGATCCACGTCGACACCGGCAAGATGCTCTTCCTGTGCGCCGGCGCGTTCGAGCAGCTCTACGACCAGGTGTACCGGCGCGTCACCTCGCCGACGTCGCGCGTGAAGCTTCCTGCCGAGACCGTCTACGAGAACGGCGAGGTGCAGATCCGCGAGTACTTCACGCTGCGCCACTGGTTCAAGCAGGAGGACCTCTTCGACTACGGCATGCAGCCGCAGTTCCTCTCGCGCTTCGACAACGCGATCATCCTCGAGGACCTGAACGCCGGCACGTACTGTCCCGCATCTTCACCGAGCCGCGCAGATTCGCGTGTTGCGCGCATCTCGCAGAACTTCTTCAAGAACTACGGCATCGACGTCGAGGTGACCGAGGGCGCGGTGCGCAAGATCGCCGACGAGGCCGTCCAAGTCGAGCCGCATCGGCGCGCGCGCTGAAGGCGGTTTGGGGCAAGATCATCAAGCCTTACGAGTTCGACCCGTTCGGACAGCCCGACGTCCTCAAGCAAGGCGACCGCTATCGTCTGCTCGTCGATGAAGCCGTCGTCGCTCGCGCCATCAAGCCGCCTTTGAAGTAAAGGGGACACTCCCTCGTTTCCACTAAAATGGGCACATGAAGGACTTCGAGAAGCTCGGCGTCTTTTATCTCGGGAAACGCGCAGGGCCCGGCGCACCGCTGAGCCGGAGCTGATCCTTTACGACTCGAAAGACCTCACCACGCCACGGCGTCATCGTCGGCGCATGACCGGGAGCGGGAAGACCGGCCTGGGCATCGGCGCTGATCGAAGAGGCGGCGATCGACGGCATCCCGACCATCGCCGTCGATCCGAGGGCGATCTCGGCAATCTGCTTCTCACGTTTCCGAAGCTTGCGCCTGCGGATTTCGCTCCGTGGGTCGGAGGACGGGCGTCTCCGCGCGAGCGAGACTGCCGGCAGCCTGGACCAAGGGCCTCGCGGCGTGGGGCGAGGACCGCGAGCGCATCCAGAAGCTCCGCGACGCCGTCGACCTCGCGATCTACACGCCGGGAAGCAGCGCGGGGCGGTCGATCTCGATCCTCGCGCTCGCTCGCCGCGCCGCCGCCGGCGGTGATGGACGACGAGGATGCGCGTCTGCGAGAAGATCAACGGGACGGTCTCGGGGCTTCTGGCGCTGCTTTCGATCGAGGCCGATCCGCTGCGCAGCCGCGAGCACATCCTGCTCGCGCGCCTCGTCGAGACGGCCTGGGGCGCAGGGCAGGACCTCGACCTCGCGGCGTCTCATCCGCGACATCCAGAAGCCGCCGTTCGAGCGCGTCGGCGTCGTCGACGTCGATTCGTTCTATCCCGCGAAAGACCGCGCTCAGCTCGCGATGTCGCTCAACAACCTCCTCGCGTCGCCCGGCTTTACGGCCGTGGCTGACCGGCGAGCCGCTCGACGTTCAGCGGCTGCTCTCACGGCCGGCGAAGCCGCGCGTCTCGATCCTCTCGATCGCGCATCTGTCGGACGCCGAGCGCATGTTCTTCGTCACGCTGCTCCTGAACGAGATCGTCGCGTGGATGCGCGCGTCAGCCGGGGACGACGCAGCCTGCGCGCGCTGTTCTACATGGACGAGGTCTTCGGCTACTTTCCGCCGGTCGCGAACCCGCCCGCCGAAGACGCCGATGCTGACGCTGCTGAAGCAGGCGCGCGCGTTCGGCGTCGGCATGCGTGCTCGCGACGCAGAACCCGGTGGACCTCGACTACAAGGGTCTGGCGAACGCGGGCACGTGGTTTCTCGGCCGCTTGCAGACCGAACGGGACAAGGCGCGCGTGCATCGACGGGCTCGAGGGGCGTCGGCCGCCGCCGGGAAAGCGTTCGACAAGCAAGCGATGGAGGCGACGCTCGCCGGGCTCGGCAAGCGCGTCTTCCTCATGAACAACGTCCACGAAGACGCGCCCGTGCTCTTCGAAACCCGTTGGACGCTCTCGTTCCTGCGCGGCCCGCTGACCAAGAAGCAGATTCAGGCGCTCACCGCGAAGACCCGCACGATGCGTCGAAGGCGCGGCGCGCCCGGCCTCTCCGCCGCCGGCGCGCGTCCACCGGTGCCGGCCGGCGTGAAGGAGGCGCGTTCTGTCGCGGCGCAGCGCGGCGCAGCCGGGTGAGCGCCTGGTCTATCGGCCCGTCGATCCTGGGGATCGCCAAGCTGCATTTCGTCGACACGAAGGCCGCAGATCGACGTTTGGCAGGACACAGCGGCTGATCGCGTCGGATCGCGGACGGGGCCGCGGCGTGGGACGACGCGGGAGCCGCTCAACGAAAAGCCCAAGCTGGCCGCGGAGCCCGAGGCGGGCGGCGGATTCGACGCGCTGCCGGCCGCTCGCGTCGCAGGCCGAGAAGCTACGCCGCCTGGTCGGGTGCGCTGGCCGACAGCTTGTACCGGACGAAGACCTCGATCTTCGCCGCTGCGCCGCGCTGCGGCTTTCGGCCAAGGCGGCGGCGAATCCGAGGGCGACTTCAAGGCGAGGGTAGCCTTGGCCGCGCGCGGAGGCCCGCGACGCGGCGATTCGAAGCGCTCAGGAAGAAATACGCCGCGAAGCTCGAAGCAATGCTCGCCGGCCAGGAGCAGCGGGCGGCCGATCGCGTGAGCCCGCGAGCAAGCGCAGGTCTCGCAGCAAACGGTGCAAACGGCGATCAGCGTGGGGGCGACCGTGCTCGGTGCGCTGTTCGGGCGGAAGACGTTCTCGGTCTGCCACGCTCGGCCGAGGCCGCCACGGCGGCGCGCGGCGTGTCGCGCACGATCAAAGAGCGAGGGCGACGTCGGCGGCGCCAACGAGAGCCTCGAATCCGTCCGCGCGCGCCATGCCGCGGCCGAAGCGGAGCTGCAGAAGGAGATCGAATCGATCGCGGCGGCGAACGATCCCGAGCGGCTCGCCGTCGAGACGACGTCCGTCAAGCCGCGCAAGTCCGACACCAGTGGTCTCCGCCGATCTCCGCTCGTCTGGGCGCCGTACTGGATCGGCGACGGCGGCAGCTCGCGCCCCGGCGCGCTGACGGCGTCCGAGGTCGGCTCGATGGTCTACAAGATCCGCACGCGATCCGGGGCGGCGATCCCCAATCTGGGGTTGGGGACCTGGCGGATGGCGAGAACGAGGCCACCCGCGGGGAAGACATCCCGCCCTGACCCTGGGACTCGAACCTCGGCCTGCGTCTGATCGATACCGCGGAGATGTACGCGGACGGCGGCGCGGAGCAGGTGGTCGGTGACGCGATCGAAGGAAGGCGCGACGGGGTGTTTCTGGTCTCGAAGGTCCTCCCCCACAATGCGAGCTACGCGGGAACGCTTTCGGCGTGCGAGCGCAGCCTCGAAGAGGCTCCGCACGAGCTGGATCGACCTGTACCTCCTGCACTGGCCCGGCGAGCACCCCGTCGAAGAGACGCTTCGCGGGTTCACGACGCTCGCCGAGCAAGGCAAGATCCGCCATTACGGCCTCTCGAACTTCGATCTCGACGAGATGGAGCGTGCGGAGGCGTGGCCCGGCGGTTCGCGCGTCGCCGTCGATCAGGTGCTGTACAACCTCGGGCGGCGCGGGATCGAGCGGAGGCTGATCCCGTGGTGCGCGTCGCGGAAGGATCGCGATCATGGCGTATTCGCCCCTCGAGCAGGGAGGCTGCGACCGAACGACGCGCTGCGGCGCGTGGCCCAGCGTCACGGCGCGACGCCGGCCCAGATCGCGCTCGCGGTGGACGCTGCGCCACGACAACGTGATCGCGATCCCCAAGGCGAAGCAGCCGGCGCACGTCCGCGACAATGCCAAGGCGGCGGAGTTCATACTTACCGAAGAGGACCTCGCCGACATCGACCGGGCCTTTCCTCCCCGCCGCGACGTTCCGTTGGACACGCTGTGAGCGCCCGCGGGCATAGAGCACCGTCCTGAAGACGCTCGCCTCGTCCTACACGATCGATCGGTTCGTCACGATGAACGGACCCGACCCGTTCCGCATCCTCGTCGGCTGCATCTTGTCGCTGCGGACTCATGGACGAGGTCACCTACCCGGCGACCGAGCGCCTGTTCGCCCGCGCGAAGGGCCCGCGGGACATGCTGGCGCTCACCGACGGTGCGATCGCGAAGACGATCTACCCGGTCGGTTTCTACCGGACGAAGGCGAGACAGATCCGGGCGATCTCGAAGATCCTGCTTGCGCGCCACGACGGACGGGTTCCCGACACGATTGACGAGCTGCTCCTGCTTCCCGGCGTCGGTCGAAAGACGGCGAACCTGACCGTGACGCTGGGGTTCGGCAAGCCGGGCATCTGCGTGGACACGCACGTCCATCGCATCGCGAACCGCTTGGGCTGGAGTGGAAACGAGGCTCTCCCGACGACACCGAAGCCGCGCTTCGCCGCACGCTCCCGAAGCGCTGGTGGATTCCGATCAACGAGACCCTGGTGCGTCACGGGCAGCAGGTCTGCAAACCGATCTCACCCGTTTGTTCCCGTCTGCGCGGTGTCGCGCCGTTGCCCACGAATCGAGCGTCTCCCGAAGCCGATAGGGGACACTCCCCCTTTCTTACAAACCCCAAGGCCGTAGGGAACATTTTCCTTTTTCTTGCAAAGCTCCCCGGATACCGCTTTTGCTGCGAAAAGGAAAATGTTCCCGGACGGACTGGGAACGGAGAAGAAAAGGGGAGTGTCCTACTCGCCGACGGGTACGTCCAATCCGATGCCGACGGCGCGGATCGTCGCGGAAGACGAGACGAACGGTCTGGTTGGGTAGAGCCGGATCTTCCTCTCTGAGGCGAATACACGATCTGGTCGGCGTCCTCATACGCCGCGCCGCCGAGCTCGCGCAAGACGGTGCTGCGATCGACGCCGATGTGAATCAGAGTCGATCTTCAAGAGGTCCGCGGTCGTGGTGACCCCAGGAGCTGAACGGAATGGGTCGCTCCGGATTCGTACAAGCGGATGCGGAGCTGAGGCCAATCAACGTGATGACGCGGTCCTTGGTGCCGCCGGCTGCTGGAGCCGCCATGAGGTCGGTCCCGACGCCTGCGGGCGTTCCGAACTTGGTCTCGATCTTTGCGCGCTCCGTGCCGAGGATGGTGCCCGGCGCGGTGCAGGGAGAAGCTGGCGGCGGCCATCAGCTCGAACATCACAACACCTCCGGGGCGGTGAACGTCCGTCCGTGGCGAAACGTTCGGCCGCGAGCGGCGCCGCGTCAGCGTCGTGGCCTGCCCGTCAGGATGATCTCGGCAAGCAGTTGCCCCAACGCCGGGGCGTGCATGACGCCGTGGCCCGACGAACCGTTGATGAAATAGAAGTTGGGCACGGCGGCCGCGGGGCCGAGGATCGCGTGCCGGTCCGGCGACATCTCGTACAAGCCCCCAGCAGGCAGCCGGATCGAGGGGAACGTTCCGCAAGGCCGGGACGCGCGCGTCCTTCATCGCGGAGACCTGGGAGAGCCACGTGGGTAGAACGCTCGTGTCGAACGGGTTGTCCGGATTCCCGGGCGTCGGCCACGAGAGGAGTCACGCGGCCGTCGCGCCTCCTGCGGAAAGCTGTCGCCGCAGTAGGGCGTCATCGGCGCGTCGCTTGCGATCGCGCGCGTCGGGATCGTGGACGCCATCTGACGTCGCAAGGGTAGGACGGGAAGCTCGACGCCCGAGAGCGCGGCGAGCTCCGCGCTCGAGCACCCGCCGCGTTCACGACCGTCTCGCGGGACACGTCACCCCGTGCCGTGCGCACCGACGCGATGCGGCCGGAGCGCGGTCGCGATCGAATCCGGTCACGGCGGGCGTCCCAGGACACACGTACGCCCAGGCGCTCGGCGGCTCGCAGGTAGCCGTCTTGGATCGAGCGCGGACGGAGGTACCCGTCCGTCGGGCAACAGGCGCCTCCGAGGATCCCGTCGGGAGAGACGGGCCGGCTGGAGCCGGAGACGATCTCGTCCCGGCCCCCACCTCCACGGCTTCGACGAGCCCCTCACGACGCTGGATCTCGCGCGCAGCGCCTGGGGCTGCGACCGGCGGCGCCGATTCATCCTCCGCGATCCAGAGATACCCCGCGGGGAGGTAGCCCGGGATCGGTGCCGGATCTCCTCGCGAAAGCGGAGGGCTTCGCGCGCGCGAGGAGGGAGAGTCGAACGTTGATCGCGCTCGCGGGCTGCGCGCGGCCAGCCGCCCGTCGCCGCGGCCGTGCTCCCGGCGCCCGCGCCGGAAGCGCGATCGACGATCAGCGATCGACCGTCGCGCCTCGCGTCGCCGAGATGCCGATGCAGCGGCCGAGGCGCCGATCACACCCCCGCCGACGATCACGATCGAGGCCGCGCTCACGCGGTGAAGACGTGATCCGCGTGGCGGAACGCCTTGAACTCGAGCGCGTTTCCGCTCGGATCCAGCAGGAACAGCGTCGCCCGCTCGGCCGGGCTGGCCTTCGAAGCGCAGCCGCGGCGGAACGACGAACCGGCAGCCAGGCGGCGGTGAGGCCGCGCCGCGAGCGCCTGGAATCCGTCCCAGTCGAGGATCGCCCCGAAGTGGGGCATGGGGACGGCGATGCCGTCCACGAACCCGCGATCCTCCGTCGGGGACCGGGCGCGCCGGTCGTGTGCGCCGAGATCTGATGCCCGAAGAAATCGAAATCGACCCACGCCTCGCGCTGTCGCCGGCTTCCCGGCACCCGAGCGACTTCGCCGTAGAAGTGCCGGGTCGAAGCGAGATCCTTCACGAAGAACGAGTAGTGAAACGGGTTGGGCATGCGCTACCCCTCGAGTCCCCAAACCTTGAGCATGAACGCCACGTCGAACGCGATCTTCCTTGAGCGCGTCGTAGCGTCCCGACGACACCGCCGTGGCCCGCCGGCGAGATTCACCTTCAAGCAGAGACACGTGGGCGCTCCGTCGTTCCGCTCGCGCAGCCTGCGCGACGTACTTCGCGGGCTCCCAGTACATCACCTGGCTGTCGTGGAGCGAGGTCTTCACGAGCATCGGCGGGTAGGCACTTCGCGCGAGGTTCGTGTACGGGCAGTACGAGCCGGAGGACCGAAACTGCGCGCGGCGATCGGCGGGGTTGCCCCACTCCTCGAACTCCGCGACGGTCAGCGGGCAGCGACGCGTCGAGCATCGTGTTGATGACGTCCACGAACGGGACCTTCAGGATCGCGGCGCCGGCGAGAGTCGGGCGCATGTTCATGACGGCGCCGATGAGCAGGCCGCCCGCGCTGCCCCTCGACGATCGAGACGCTCCGCCGACGTGTACCGCTCGCGCGATCAGGAGCTCCGCCGACCGCGATGAAGTCGGTGAACGTGTTCGGCTTCTGCATCATCCGGCCGGCGTCGTGCCAGGGCTTGCCGAGCTCGCCGCCGCCGCGCACGTGCGCCAGCGCGCACGACGACGCCCCGGTCGAGGAGCGACAGCCGGTTCGAGCGAGAACATGACCGGCGAGGGGATAGCCGTACGCCAGCCGTATCCGATGCAGGTGCATCGGGCGGTTCCGTCGCGCTGTGTCGATCCTTGCAGAGCGAGCGACATCGGGACGCGCCGTCCCGTCGGGCGCGGTCGCGTGCGCGCGGTCGACGTAGCGGGACGCGGTCGTAGCCCCGAGCACCTCGAGCCGCTTCATCGAGCGTCTCGCTCGCGCGTCGTCATGTCGTAGTCGTAGACCGAGCGGGGCGTCACCATCGACTGGTAGCGGAAGCGGAAAGGTCGTCGTGTCGGAACTCGGCGTTGATGTCCGGAATGCGTCGGGTACGGCCGGCTCGGGAAACGCGATCGCGTGGGGCCGCGCCGCCATGCAGCGCGTGCACGACGAACCGCTCCAGGCCGTCCTCGCGCTCGTAGGCGACGAGGTGCTCGGCGAACGCGCTCGATCCCCGCGAGGTTGACGCGCCTCGCGGTGCGGGAGCACCTCCGTCCACGCGCGCCTTCGGATGGCGCCGACGGGGCAGCGCGCGAGGCGGTAGTTGCGATCCGCGGTCGTTGATGCGGATCCAGAAGCGTCGACCGCCGTGATCGATCTCGTACTCGAGCTCGGGCGCGCGGGGAGGAACATCGGAAATGCGCCGTCGGGTCCGTCGCCGCGAGGAAGCGCACCTCGCTCGCCGGTGTGGCTGTCGGCGTCCAAGAAGAGATAGCCGAGGCTCCGCGAGCGGCGGATGGACAGCGAGAACCGCTCGTCGGTTTCTTCGTGGACGAGGATCGCGCCTCCTCGCCCGCCGGCGCGCGCCAGAGGCGGTAGCGGCCGCTTGGCGTCGTCGTCGGTGACGTAGAAGAGCGTGTGGCCGTCGGCGGCCCAGGCGGCCGAGCTGACGCGCTCGATCGACTCCGGTCCGTCCTTGTCGCGGCGCAGGTCCTTGACGCGCAGCGGTGTACTCGCGGAACCCGGTCGTGTCGACGGAGTACGCGAGGCAGTTGCCGTCGTCGCTGACGCGCGAACGCGTCGACGGCGAAGTACGCGTGGTCGCGCGCGAGCGCGTTCAGGTCGAGGACGATCTCTTCGGCGCTCGTCGAGCGCCCCGATCTTGCGCGCGCGAGGATCGGGTACTGCTTTCCCTCCTCGGTGCGGGCGTAGTACCAGTAGCGACCCTTGCGGTACGGCACCGACAGGTCGGTCTCCTTGATGCGCGCGAGCATCTCCTTGTAGAGCGCGCTCGCTGAGCGCTGCGTCGCGAGCGCCGCCTCGTGCGTAGGCGTTCTCGGCGGCGAGGTGAGTCCGCGACCGCGCGGGTCGTGCTTGTCGCGCAGCCAGAAGTAGTCGTCCTCTGAGCGTCTCGCCATGGAAGCGTGACCGATGTGCGGAACCGCGCGGCGCGATGGGCGGTGCCATCACGCCTGATAGGGGACACTCCCCTTTTTCTACAAAATCCGGCGACGTCCGCGGGGGAGAAGTGTACCAAGGAGGTGAAGTCGTTCCGCAACGCCGCGAGTCCACGCAGCGTCGCCGAGCGGGTCGGTCGCGACTGACGGCATGCACGGACGGTCGCCAGCTCGGATTCGGTCAGGGGCGTGTCGACCCGACTCGAGCCACGGCGAAGGGAGCGGTACCGGCAGACGCCGTGAGAACAGGAGCCGTCGGTGCCCGATGCGCTGCGCTCACGGGCGCTCGACCAGTTCCAGTCGATCGCGCGTCGACACGAGTTCGGCGCGCACCGGATTGCGCTCCACGTAACGCAAGTACAGTCGAGTAGATGCCCGTCGGCCTGGATGGGAAACGCCTTGTAGCGACCTTGCCAGCTGCGACCCGTCGTCTCGATGGCGAACACGGTGCCGCTGCACGTGCGTCGTCAGGCAGCCAGTGCATCCATCGGGCGAAGGTCGCCGTCGGCCGTAGGCGCTGACGACAAGGTGCACGTGATTCGGCATGCAGACACCACGCCAGGAGCTCGACGCGGACGCGCGCTCGGCGCTCCATCATCAACGCTGCGTGAGGCCCGCGTAGTCGGCGTCGGAATGGAAGACAGTCGCTCTGCGCGTTGCCGCCGCGTCATCGACGTGAGCGCAGAGTGCCGCCGGGCATTGGGCGGGAGAATCGAGGCATCGTGTCAGACAGTCCGGGGCATTGGCCGTGGACCGGCATCGTGAGGATGGCTCAGAATGCGGGAGCGAGATCAGCGCATCGCAGTCGAGGCACGTTGCGCGCTCGACAACCCGCCGCGCCTCAGATGCGGCGGGTTGCCGACGAATCTAGAATGAAAAGGGGAGTGTCCCCTAGATCCGGGTTGCCGTCCGGGTCGAGGTGCTTTCACGTCGCCCCAGCCGAGCTCCTTGATGCCGGCTTCGATCTTGGCGCGGTCGCCGACGACGACCCACACCATCTTGTCGGGCGTCAGCGTCTTCTTGGCGCGTTCGGCGTCCACGTCGCCGGGTCTTCAGCGCGCGGACCTTCGACGGGAACGTCGCGAAGTAGTCGTCGGGCAGGCCGAAGCGCACCATCTCGCCGATCGAGCCGGCGACCGCTCGCTGCGTCTCCCACTCGCCGGGCATCGTCCGCGTCAGCCCGTCCTGCGCCATCGTGCAGCTCCGGCCGGCCGTCACCGGGCTTCGCGCCGACGATCCCCTTGAACTCCTTCATGACCTCGACCAGCGCCTCCTTCGTCTTGTCGGTCTGCACCGGGGCGTAGCCGATGAACGGCCGCTGGCCGCGCGCGTCGGGGACGAACGTGTACGAGCCGTACGACCAGTGCTTGTCCTCGCGCAGGTTCATGTTGATGCCGCGCGACGAACGAGCCGCCCAGCACCTGCGTCATCGTCTTGAACGGGATCTCGTCGGGGTTGGCGGTCGGCGCCACGAGCTGGCCGGCCAGGATCACCGACTGCGCGGCGCCCGGCTTGTCGAGGATGTAGATCGTCGTCTTGTCCTTGCCGCCGACGGTCGAGAGCTTCTTCGTCGGGCGTCGTCCCTTCTTCCAGTCCTTGAACAGCGCTTCCAGCTTGGGCTTGATCTCGGCCATCGTCGTGTCGCCGACGATGACCATCGTGGCGTTGTTGGGCTTGAACCACGCGTCGTGGAACTTGACGAGGTCGTCGCGCGTGATCTTCGCGACGCCGTCTTCGTACCCCGATCCCGGAGAACGGCAGGCCGTACGGGTGGCCGGTGCCGTAGAGGAGCTTCGGGAAGACGCGCAGCGCCATCCCGACCGGCTGCGCCTTCTCGCGCTGGATCCCGGCGATCTGCTGCTTCTGGAGCCGCTTGAAGTCGGTCTCGGGGAACGAGGGGTTCAAGATGATGTCGGCGTAGAGCGCGAGCGACGCGTCGAGGTTGGGCTTCAACGCGGACAGCCTGACGTACGAGTTGTCCAGGTCCGAGCCCGACTCCGATGTTGGCGCCGAGCCGCTGCGACTCATCCGAGATCTGAATCGACGTCCGCGTCTTGGTCCCTTCGTCGATCATCGCCCATCGCGAAGCTGGCGGTGCCGGGGATGCCGCCCTGATCGGCGCTGTACCCGGCGTCCATCATCAGGTTGAAGTCGACGACCGGAATCGCGTGCCGCTCCGGCGAGCAGGATCTTCATGCCGTTCGACAGCGTCGCCTTCTCGACCTTCGGGAAGACGACCGCGGGCGCGCGCCGCCCTCGGCCATCTTCTTGCGGTCGGCGCCGGTCGGCGCGGCCTTCAGCTCGGTCGGATACGGATCGATCTGCGAGCACGTAAACGCCGTCGCTCAGCCACCTCTGCGCGGCGTCCTTGACCTGCGCCGGCGTCGCGTCTGCGGATGATCTCGAGCTCGTCCTTGTACGCGTCCGGACGGCCGCCGTAGACCATGCTCGCGGCGAGCACGTCGGACTTCCCGCCGAATCCGCCGATCCGCTCGACGCCGCGGATGAAGCCCGGAGAACGACGTCGGTCTTCGCGCGGTCCAGCTCGTCCTGCGTCGGGCCGCTCGCCAAGAGCTTCGCCAGCTCTTCGTCCATCGCTCGCTCGACCTTCGCGGGATCGGCCGTCCTTCTTGACGTCGGCCTCGATCGTGAAGAGGCTCGCGATCTCGCGCGTGTCGATGTACGCGGCGACCCGCGTCGCGATCTGGTCGTCGTAGACGAGGCGCTTGTAGAGGCGCGAGGACTTTGCCGGATGAGAGCACCTGCGCCGACGAGAGTCGAGCAGCACGCGGTCGCGCGTGGCGTCGCCCGGGACGTTCCACGATCTTGCATGATGCGCGTCTGCGGAACGCGGTCCTGCGCGGACTGGCGCGAGCGTGCCCGTGCGCTTGGCGACCCACTGGTCGAAGCGGGCGACGGGCGGCCGGGCGGGATGTCGCCGAAGTACGTCTTGACCTTCGCCAGGATCTCCTGCGTGTTGACGTCGCCGGCGATCGACGAGCACCGCGTTGTTCGGGCCGTAGTAGGTCTTGAACCACTCCTTGACGTCGTCGAGCTTCGCGGCGTCCAGGTCCTCCAGCGAGCCGATCACGGTCCACGAGTACGGATGGCTCGGCGGGGAAGCACGCCTTGGTGGTCAGCTCCTCGGCGATCGAGTACGGCTCGTTGTCGCCCTGCCGCTTCTCGTTCTGACGACGCCGCGCTGCTCGTCGAGCCGGGGCTGGTCGATCACGCCGACCAAGTGTCCCATCCGGTCGGACTCGAGCCAGAGGATCGTGTCGAGCGCGGTCTTCGGCACGTTCTGGAAGTAGTTCGTGCGGTCGTTGTTGGTCGTGCCGTTCAGGTCGGTCGCGCCCAGCGGCTCGACGGCCTTGAAGTAGTCGTCGTTGTAGTTCTCGCTCCCGTTGAACATCAGGTGCTCGAACAGGTGGGCGAAGCCGGTGCGGCCGGGCTTCTCGTTCTTCGAGCCGACGTGGTACCAGACGTTGACCGCCACGATGGGAGCCTTGTGGTCCTCGTGGACGATCAGCGTGAGGCCGTTGTCGAGCGTGAACTTCTGGTAGGCGATGTCGGGGATCGGAAGCTCGGCGGCGAGCCCCGGAAGCGCCACCGCGCAGGGCGAGAGCGGTCAGACCTTTCTTGATCACGTGATCTTCTCCTTCAGATGTTGGTGCCGGCGATTCAATCGTTCTACGCGCCGGTGCGGCGCGCGGTTTCATGCGATCCAGCTAACGGTATGCGCACGCTGGGGCCGATAGCGAGGAGCTAGAATCCGCCCGATGAGCTCGCGTGACGATCCTCGAGAAGAGGTCCTCTCCACGAACGTTCGGCCGCCTCGAGGTCCAAGTCCTCGAGGCGATCTGGCGCGGACGCGGCGTCCAGCGACCGTCGAAGATCTGCAGTCGTCGTTTCCCAGGATGCGCCTACACGACCCTGATGACCACGCTCGATCGGCTCCACAAGAAGGGCGTGCTCGTGACGGACCAAGGTCGGTCGGGCCTATGCCTACGCGCCTCGATTCGAGCGCCCCGAGCTTGAGGTGCGTCCGGCTCGCGGCGCGGAGCGTCGAGCAGCTGCTCGGCGCGGCGCGGGAGCCGCAGGGCGCTCGAGCCGCTCCTGTCCTGTTTCGTCGACGCCGTGAGCGAGCGCGATCGCCTGCTCCTCGATGACCTCGGAGAGGCTCTTTGAAGGCGAAGCGGACGCGGCTCGTCGAGCGGGGAGATCCCGATGAAGATACCTCGAGATGGGTCTCGCCTTCGCCGCCGTCGGCTTCGTCGCTGCGAACGTCGCGATCTCGCTTGCTGACCGTCTTGCTCTGGCGCGCGGTGCGGCGATCGCGCCATCGCGCGCCGCGCTGCTCTTCCTGCATGCGCATGTTGCCCTGCGATCGGCTCTGCAAGCCTGGTGTGCTCGGCGTCGATCTTGCCGGCGTTTTGGTTCTTCGAGCCGCGCGCGACCGTCCGAGCGGTCGGCCCGGCGCTCGCGGTTTTCGTCCTCGTCGGCGGCAGCTTCTGGTCGCCGCGGGATTGCGCCGCACCACTCGCGAGCTGGCGCCAGACACGCGGCGATTCGAGCGCGTGGCGGAGCGGCGGCGGTCGACCGCCATACCCGGGCGTATCCGTGCCGCGCCCATCGCGTCCGCGTCCGAAATGCCGCTCGCCGCGCTCGTCGGCTGTCGTCCGCCCGCGCCTGTTCGTTTCCGGATCGATTCCTCGACGCCCTGCTCCGCGAACGAGCGGCGAGCCGTCTGGACCATGAAGCGGGGCACCTGCGCTCGCTCGACAATCTCAAGCGCACCTTGATGAGGCTCGCGCCGGACTGGCCTTGCGTTCTCGCCGCGCCGGACGGGAGATCGAAGCGGCCTGGGCGATCGCCGCGGAGGAAGACGCGGACGACCATGCCGCAGGCCCCGGACCGAGCCCGCTCTCTCGATCTCGGCAGCGCCTTGCTGAAGGCGTCGCGCTGGCGCCGATGCGCCCGGCTTCCCGCAGCGCCTTCCGCGACGGCAGCGCCGATCGCGGCGGAGGGTCGCGCGCACAGCGATCGACGCGATGAGCTCGGAACGCGTCCGAGCCGGCGAGCGACCGCTGGTCGCCTTCGTGTTGGCCTCGATGCTGGTCGTGGGAACGCCCTGGCGGCGCCGGCGCTCCGGGCCGCCTACGCGCGCTGACCGAAGCCGCCATTCGACTCCTGCAACTAGACCGTCTCGCCGTCCCCGTCTGAACTACGACGTCTGGTAGTAGATCGACGCTCCCTCCTACCCTGCGGCGTGTTCAGCGTCGATCAGGGGGAGCTCGTGCGATCGTCTCACGCCTACTCTTTTGGTCCTCGCCGTGCTCGGGATTCCCGCGGTTCGTGCCGGCGCCGAGCCCGGAAGCCGACGCCTCGAGAGATCGTCGAGGTGACCGCGACGCGGCTGCCCCAGGATCCCATCGAGGTTCCGGCGTCGGTCAGATCGTCGACGGGGACGATCTCGGAGCGGCTACAGATCCGGACCCTTCCGGACGCGCTGCCCCTGACCATGGGTGTGACCGTCGCGCCGGGTGGCGACGGCGGTCCGGCAGGCTCGGTCCCCGAAATGATGGGGCTGCGAGAATTCGACGCGTTCCCTGCTGGTCGTGGACGACGCGTCCCGTGGGGAGGTGCGTACAACACCCCTGCTCTCGACGATCGACCTCGAGAACGTGGACCGGATCGAGATCCTCCGCGGCGCGGCACCGAGTGCGATGTGCGGAGCAACGTCGTTCGTAGGGGTCATCCACGTCATCCACCGCGCGCTCGCGCCTCCACGCCGACGCTACGTGCGCGCGTCAGCCGGCAACTACGGTTCTTGCAGGTGGGCGGGTACGGGGCTCTCCGTCCGCCGGAAAGTGGCAGCACTCGATCAGCGCCAGCTACGACACGGTTGGCTACAAAGGACGAGAGCGCACCAGCTACGACCGTGGCCACCTGCTGTACCCGGGGCCTGACGGATGTGGGCCAGGGAAGCTGGTGCTCCGACTTCGACGCCACGCTCCTCGGCCAGGAGCCCGACTCCCCGACATCACCGCGCGTCGGGGCCGAGCTGGACGACGCTCGCGCCGATCGACTCCAATCAGAACCCTTCCGACTCGAAGCATGGACGCTCGAAGCGATCGCTATCCAGGTCACGCTGGGCCACCATGCGCCTGCGCTCGGTGAGACTGGACGACGACGCTCTCGATCCACCGGCACTCGGAGCGAGAGAACACGAGAAGGGCTTCTTGCGTGCAGGATTTCGACCAGCCGCCGGACGTGGCGAGCGCCGACGCGCTTCCGGTCAGACTCGATCGACGAGTACCGGCCAGGCTGTACTTCGACACCCACTACGACCGGCGATCCGGGGGGAGGAGTCTCGCTCGTCGCCGGTGTCGACCAGGTGTTCGGGCAAGGGGAGTATTGAAGAGCGAGAACTTCGAGTGCATCACGCGAACCTCGACGGCACGGGAATCCCGTCCTCCAGGCGACCCTCCCGATCGACGAGCGCGCCCCGAGATGGAAGACCAGCGGAGCTTCGCCGGCCTCTGCGGCCAAGCCGTCTGGACGCCGATCCCGCGCCTGCGGCACGCGAGCCTCGGCGCGAGGCTCAACGTGACCAGCGAAGAGCGCGTGAAGGCGATGGAAAATGGACATCGCCGGGCGGAGAGGTCGCCACAACCGACTCTGCAGGACCACACGCGCGGGAGCGGGGCGGTTCGGCGTGAGCTCTCCGGGCGTGGGGAGCGCGCGCGCGAACTCAGCTTTGGCTCTTCACCGACATTACCGCAACACCTTCAAGCCGCCAGGCGGATCGATTTCGGCCCCGAGGCCGAAGGTGGAATCCTCGAGCCCGCGACGACGGAGACGATCGAGGCCGGGGTCAAAGGGAAGGAACGCGAGCGGTCGGCTGTCGTCGGAGAGTCTCCGGGTTCCTCGTGCGCTACCATGGTACGTCGTCGTGGCCACGCAGGTCGCGCGTGTCCTCCCGGCGCTCTGGAGAACGTGGGAGAAGAGGACTTCGACGGGATCGAGGGCGAGGTGTCGTGGGCATCCGTCGGGATCTGCGTCTACAGGCGAGCTACTCCTTCACGACGCAACGTTCTCTTCTCCCACGTTCTCGAGCGCCGGGGACCGCCGACCTACTGGTATGGCTCCAGCTCGCGTTTCATCATCTCCGCGTCCTCGAAAAAACTCTCGGTTGAAAATCGATGCGAAGTGCATCATTGAGCAAACAGCACTCCCCGCTGTCCGCCAACCGCCCAGCTCCCGTATGTGCCTGGTGACGAATATCTCTCCGCCGCTCACCTTCGCGCTCTTCGCTGATCGATTGAGCCGCAGAAAGAATGAGCACAGGCGCAGATCGTCCAGGCCGACGGCCGGCAGAGAACCGGCAGCTGCGTCGGGCATCGATCGGGAGTGCTGAGGAAGTGGTTGTGCCGTCGAGAACTAAGTATTTCAGCTGCTCGCTCAATATCTCCCCTTTGCCGAACGCCTCGTCATTACCGGCGAGCCGGAACCTTCCCGAATCTCGATGTAATTGTCGTACGACCCGTTATCGTCGATCACCGTCGACGTCTCCTCGCGAAACCTCGTGCTAAACCGGTCGTCGACATCGGTAGCACATGGTGACCCAGCGATAGCGATCTTCGTCCATCTTTCGGTTAGTCGTCGGCACGGCATCGCTCGCCGATCGAGGGGAGTCGCTCTGGCACCGAAGGGCGATGAGAAGCCTCAGCATCCGTCAGGCCCCATTTACGATTAACTGTGCTCGTCTTGTAACAACCGTGTCTTTGCCACTCAGGCCAGCGCCACCCCACTCCAGTGCCGACGCGCGACGGCGCGCGGATATTTACGAGCTACATCGCTGCCGCAGCGTCTGTTCCCGTCAGATGTCGATCAGGACGATCACGACCAGTTCGAGGACAACTACTGCCGTTGATCTTTCGGTTATCTGGAGCTCGCTCATCGTCCCAGATCGACCTGGACGGTGGATCCTCCGGCAGCCGATCTCACCTCGACAGGCGTCTGCTCCGCAGTGGCACGACAGAACAAGATTGGGCGTGGACAGCAATTGCTTGATGACGTGAACCGCGTAGGAAATAAATGCTACCAGACGTCATGGTTAACTAGCGCGTATGATTGCAGGCGATCACCGTACCGGGCCGCCAGAGATCCCGCGCCGCACCAGCAGCTCTCTTGGCGATCGGCGCGCCGTCGCAAGTACTCGCGGAATTGTGCGCCTTCAGATCGAGTGATCAGGCCCGATCTCGGCGACGTTCGAGCGCTTCCGATTCAGCAAGCAATGGTACGCTGAATTGTCGCGCGACGCCAACCTCGCAGGACCGCCCTGGGTCAGGCGCGATCGGCGCATTTCGACAATTCGCAGCCAGCGGACCGAGCGCGCGATCTGACCAGAATAATCGACCACTGCCTTCCCACGCGCTCAGATCTTCCGCTTCGAAATGACGCGGCTCAATCTCGGCACCGCGGCATGACGACGAACGACGCTATCGATGTATTGCTCATCCGCATGGTATCCGCGCGAAGATCGCGCATGGATCATTCGCGGTGACAAACCATGGGCCATCTCATGGCGACGGGCATCACCTTCGGAAACCTTTCGAAGATCGCGGCAGTGATCGACGACGGACACGGCTCACCTCCGGCCGTGTCGCGCCGATAGCTCGCCTATCGGTCCGCGTGGCTAACTCTCGTGGCGTAAAGTGTGATAATGTTGCCTGAATCAATTCGACAGCTCAGGCGCCTTCTTCTTCAGATGATCATCGAGTCATAGTAAGCCTGTGACGACTGCAGTCTCGCGATCGCTGGGCGGTCCTCGAGGGACCTGGATGGTTGCTTTGCCAACTCTCGAGGATCGATCGCTTGAAACTCATCCGGCGGATTGAACCTGCCGGATCGCTGCGTCTTTGAACACCGCCGACATTGCTGGCGATCGTGACGAAGACTGACCGCTCTCGCCCTGCTGCATGGCACTTCGGGGCGTGGACATCTTTTCTTTAGTTCTGCCTCAGCAGCGGCTCCTGATCGTGCAGGTACAGAGACAGCTATCGTGATTCAGACAGCCACGTCCGGATCTTCATCGGCACCTGTTCAACGGCAGCAGCGGCTACTTCATGGCCCGTGGGACAAGATACCATAACAGCTGACACGACTCACTTCCAGGCAGAAGTCATCTCGACACAGTCTCAAGCTGAGTCAGACCTGTAGGCGCACTGGTATCAGCAGCTCGACAGCTGCAGAATCAAGCTGCAGGGTGACAAGCAGACGCCGCCCACTCTGTGAGTACAAGTACTCTCGAACCATCCATATTCGTGGACCTCGGCTCGCTCGAGGAACGCCAAGCGGAAGTGGTTCAAGTACGGCCGAGATTTAACACCGCGTGTTTTCCGGCATGTTATAGCGTCAAGTCGCTGCGGCATCACCCGACGCCCGATGGTCTCAAGCGCTCAGGCTTAGCGGGATCGCGGGCGACTCCAACATCATCGAAGTCGTGGGTGACGACACTGACCGCGATCTGCTGGGCTTTTGTTCGGCGATCAGTACTCTCCGGCAAATCGCGCTACCTCATCTACGACGAAACGCAGATGCGCGCAGATGCGATCAGGCTACCGACATCAGAAACCGACTTATAGCGAAATAGTTATGGCCAATCACCGAACGAAGCTCAGCGTGGCGACGATGCGCGAATCATCCGTCAGCCATCGTAACGTGCCGGCTGGCCATGAACGACTCGACATCATCCGGAAACCGGCTGGGGCGCGGCTGGCGACATCTGTCTTGCAGATCGATCCGTGACAGACGCCGTCGATGACGCTGGCCAGCCTATCTGACGAAGTCGAGAGGAAGACGCGTTGGTAGCGTCCTGCTCGCCGGCGGCCACAATCAGCTCAGTGATGTACCGGGCGCAGGCGGCGATTCACGGGCGCATAGTGATCGTTTGAAATTTTCGTCGGACAGTCAGCATAGGCGGTGCAATCGCGTCGAGGCTGCAACCCATCGGCGTCGCTCGCGTCATCCTGAACCGTTCCCCGAATCAGCGTTCAGGACTCAGCCAGGGATATCAGACGGCCATTCGGATGAAGCGCGTCTTCCAGAAACTCCTCTGCGGCCACCGGATCGAGGTAGCAACGGCATCTGCGTCACGCGCGGCGACTCGTCAGTTCCATGGCGCGTGGTCAACTTCACGTTGGTCGATCGTCGGCGATGCGATATTATCAGAGACTGGAAGAGAATGACATGGAAAATGACCGTGGCCGGCTGTAAGTGACGTCTGCATCGTCGACAAGCCCGGTGCGGCACCGAATTCCATGACACGGCGGCTAAGTTAATAAGCTATGGATCTTGCTGAACAAACTGATTCGTCCCCCGACGCGCGAGTAGCGCCGTTCATCGGCTATCGCCCCGTGCAAACCATTGGGCACGAAAGGAAGCGTTGGTCGAAGATGAAGTACCAGGCCGACGACGAAAGCATTGTGTAGATTTCGGACGATGCCGGAGCGAACCCAGCGAGCCGTCTCCATCGATCGGCGAATCTTCGACTGGCCGGCGACCCACTGACGTTCCCCGCGCTAATATCGCGGACCTGGACGCGAACGCCAGAGGCCCCGACCTGAAGCTGATGTCGTCATTCCGCATATCGAAGCCGACTATCAGAAGGCTCGGCTGGGGCAGTCAGCACCTCATTTAGCGGCCGATCGAAAAGGGGACGGTCACCTTTTTCGAATGACAGCGTGCATTACTGGGTAGTGATATGACACCGCTGGCTAGCTTCGTTGGTGTCGATCCCCGCGTCCCAGACAGCCAAGCAGCTCTTACCGACGCTCGGCGAATACGGTCGCGACTGCCGGACGACATGCACCGACGCCGATGCCAGGGTATGACTGATGGTCGCGGGCACCGCGGTGTAACTGGTGCCTGAATCGCGTATGAGATGGCGTCTCGCCGATGTTGTCGCTGGCTCATACGCAGTACATCTGGCTGGGGTACTCGTTTCCCGATCGTACTGACAAATCCACCGCACGTCTTGGTGCGTGCGAATCTGCTGCCGGCTGGAAGCGTCGGCTTCCGCGACGCGGAGTTAAAAACGCTCTACTCCATCGCCGTGGGCGTGCGCCGTTGACAGCACATGTGGCTGCTCATCCAAAACTGTGATCCCGGCGATGGCCTTTAATGCTGAGTCATCTGGTTTGCCAGTGGGAACGACCTAGCCTCGCGACTCAGGCCAGGCCACTCAGTTCTGAGGGACTGTCCCCACCACGTAGTCAGTATGCGCTCGTCCGGACATTCCACTCTGGTTGCGCAGTGGGGCCGGGCTCAAGCTGTAACCATGCCACGCCGCTCAGCGACTTGGCCCACTCAGCGCCTGCAAGAGGACCTGCTCGCGCCGAGTCCTCTCCGATACCCCACACTACTGGGCCTCCTTACGCCGCACGCTAGCACCGGGAAAGACCGCCACGAGTTAAACATCCACACCACGCCAGGATTAGCCGCCAGCTTCCGAAAGTCACGCAGCAAGGACGCGAAAAAGGCGGCGTTGTTCTGGAGGTCGCCCCAGCCTCCGGCCTTGCCCTCTTGTGATGTCGAAGCAAGCCGCGAGCATGCGGCGGGTCTGTCGCGATACACCTCAGCCGCTCAGGTCGGGTATGACTTCCGGCAATCCCCGTGATGATCGTGATGCCGTCCTGCTCGTAGTAGGGCTTCACGACGACGGCCTCCGGCGACACGCGCCAGAACGGCGCGATGACGATCTCGACTTCCCAGGCGCCGGCGACGATGCGAGCGCGGTCTCGTCCTCTCCACTGCCGCACCAGCGCACTCCGGCGTCCTCGCTGCCGTAGCAGAACTCCAACGGAAAGCCGAGGTTCGGGAATCTCACTTTCTGGTTGTCCGTGCAACTCGTCCGCCCAGCCCTTTTTCTTCCGGATCTTTCGCGTCTACGCGATGTGGCTTGCCGCTCATGCGGTCGTAGACCAGCAGATCAGGCCGCCGTCCAGTTCTCGCACACTGCAGCCCAGGCGCGGAGGGTGTGCGAACTTCCGCATGCGTCTTGTCGCGGCGCTTGCCGGAAGTGCCTCACGATTCCTCTACGAAAGAAAGGGGACTTATATACATGACTCCCTTGCAGAACTGTAGCTGCGTCAACGATGCGATTGCCTGAACGCCGCCATCTCCGAAGCAGGCGAGAAGCACATCGACGCGCCGCACACGCCGCACACGTCCTCGCAGAATGGAACCGCGCGCAGTCCACACAGACGTCTTCGTCGTCGGCGTTGTACGCCTCCGACTCCGGCTCGAAATCTGGGTCTTCGTCTTCGTCGAAATCCCCCACGCATCACTTTGACTCAAGCCACGGTGATGGGCGTGCAGTTACTGGCCTTTTTGTCTTCGTGAGCGACGGACGCGATCTCGTGATACAGGCGTGGACGACCACCCTCGATGCCGTTCTGCCCTGGCAGGCGGCCTTCGCGCCGCTGGTTTTTATTTTTATTGGCTCTGCCACCTTTTCGCCCGAGGGCGACGGCATGAGGGTTCTTTCTCATTTGACTTCACCGCGTAGCCATGCTGTTCACAGATACGCAGGATGTAATCAGCGAGGAAGGTTCGTCGCCGCACACGAGGGCACGCACGGTGACGGAGGATTCACCGAAATGATAGGCGCGTGTCCGCCACGACTGCGACTACCGATTCGCTCGCGCGCTGGCGGGCGACTTCGTTGCGGCCCATTGTCGCCGTCCTCTTGCGCCAGTTGATTCAGTGACTTGTCCATACAGGGTAATACCCGAACCGCTTTGGGCCGAAGCAAGGACAAACAGAGGCCAAATGTCGATTCTTGAAGGGATAGCGAAACAGCCAGTATTCCTTGGCAATTCCGCCAAGGGAGTTGAAGGTATGTATTCCCCAAAGAAAGACCGCCACGAGCACGACGTAACACGCCACAAGGATCAGCGCCCCGACCGCGATCCCGCACGCGATCAATCCGACGAGGAACCAGAGGCCCGGATCGTGACGGCGACGGTGCGCCATCTGCGCCGTGCCGTGTGCCACTTCGGCGGGCCGGACCAGAGGAGGCCCGCGACGCGGCCTCCACGCGTCGCTTTCTGTTCGAGTTCACGATAGACCGTTTCGAGTTTCTGCGGGTTGTCGCGCCGTCGCATTTTTCCGGCGCAGCCCGTCGCGGGCCGCGCATCGGAGCTTTCGCCTCATCGGCCGGGCGCGCTGATGCCGCTGCAGCCACTCGGCGCGCGTCGTCCCGGGTGTCGCGTCGGTCGCGTCGCGCTCCGCGCCGAGCCGCCCACGCTGCAGCGCCCGCCAGAAGTTCGCGACGAATCCATCCCCTTGTCGTTGACGGTTTCAATGCCGCGAGGATGGTCAGGACGCCCCAGCAATACCGCCCCAGATCCGAAGAACGGTTCGACGTAATTCTTGACGACGCCGAACCGCTCCCAGACGAGTTCAGCGACGGGATTGCCGCCAGAACCGCAGAACGGGGCGACAGGCTCACGGGTGACCTTCCGCTGATGGTGCGGACAACTGCGCCGCCCTCGCTCTCACGGGGCTGGTTGTGCTGCGACGAGCTCCCAGCAGACGCCAGAGGCGAGATAGCGACGTTTCCACCAGTAGCAACGTCCGGCGGGCTACGCCTGGGCGACCGTAGACGGTTCCTGGGGGCATCCTAGCGTGCTCTCCCAGAATCCGCTTCAGGATGACCGCCCACCACGGCACGCTCGGTTTGGGCGGTTCCGGCTCTTTCAACTTGGCTGCTGACCGTGACCGTGCGCGTGTTGGTTGGAACGTCACCGACCCAGCACCGGAGGTTGTAGATACCGGCCGGCGTCGTGAATGCGTAGAAGAACTCAGGCCCGGTCGTCTTTTTCCACCAGCCCCCACTCGCCGCCGTCTCCTCCCGCTGGACTCCACTCATGCCGGCCCCTCCTCGAACCCGCAGCGCGGTCGCCTGCATCGGTGAGCGGGAAAACTGCCGGCATGCTCGGTCGAAACGAGGCAGGATCTTCGGCTGGGGCTGGTCAGGTGGCTTCGGTGGGTCGATGGGCGGGGGCGGGGTCGATCCTGGCGTCGGTGGGGCCATCACTACGGCGCACGCGGAGCATCGTAGGGCAGGACGAGGATGCGGGCCTCCGGCCGTGGTCCTCTTCGGTAACGGCAAATGAGTGTAGCCGTCCGGCTGCGGGGCGACGCTGACGCCCGATTGCCACATGTCGCGGAGCCTGGTGCAGCAGTCGGACGGTGGCCCTGCCGAGCAGGATGGCGCCGAGGGCGTCAAATTGGTTGCGTCCACGTCAGTTGTTCACTCATGCCGAGGTTCCCCCTTTACCCACGCGAGGCATCCGTTCTCCGTAGCGTTCCTTCCGGCGTCATGGCGCGGACGTGAGCTGATGCCGCCTTGGTAGTGGCCGAATCCCTGCTGCACTGGACCGTGATCGCCTCTCCCATACGGTGTCGTTCTGGGATGTCGTTCTCCTCGACCACCCTCCACGCGACCAGGAGGCGGCACGTTAGAGATGCGCGGTGGCGAATAGGCGTATCGATGTCGTCCTCTTCTCCAGAACTCAAAATCAACCGGCTCAGGCTCAGGTGACACCCTCGGCTCGCTAAATTACGTGGCACAGACGCCCGACTCGCTGTGACGACTTGCACGATCAGTCTCTTCTCTGGCATTGCCGATGGTGCGGCCAGTAAGTCGCTTCAGCGCGGCCACACCCGCTTTCTTCCTCGGAGCGACCGCCTACGGTTGGCCCGCCAGATATTGAACTGGCCGGGAAGTCTCATCCTCGCTGTAACCAGTTGCGTGATTCACTCCTTGAACGACATCGCCACGGCCGGCGGGGCGAAGTAGCGGTAAGCTTGGCCGTCGGGGCCGTCGCCACGCTCGTAGAAGCCGACCCGGTGATGGGAGGATTCTGGCAACGACCTCGCCCGTGTCGTGCAGCTGCCGTCTCGATGACCGTTCGGCCACGGATCGCCCGCGCGCGTGCGCTTGGTCAGCCAGTAGGTGCCGTCACACGAGCGAGACCATCGGGCGGACCAGTCGAGCTTGGCGAGCGCCACGCCGTTCCGGCCAGATCGTCCCGCCGAACTCCGACTATGACCATCCCCGGCGTCACCGAAGCTTATCGACGTAACCGGGACATTGAGCCCTCAGGGGATGCCGCTGTCCGTGATGGCGTTCGTCTCAAACGTGCCGGTGAGACGAGTCGCCGCGTCCGCCAGTACGGCTCGTCCAGAGCGAGATATGGCGACTCGCGGGCACGCCACCATCCGCAGACGTCTTCGCTTCTTGGCCGAGATCGGGCGACGGTGCGGACCTCGCCGGTGTATCCGATCACGGGACGGCTGATCCTTTCCCATGGGCGACCCATTGCCCATCGGGCGACTGGAAAGGCCAACCTGGCGTTTGAACGATCTTCATGGGCGCTCCGTGCCGCTCGGCGCGGCGACGAGGAAAATCTTGTATTGACGCGCATACGCCGGGGTCCGTTGGCGGGATTACAGCACTTCTGCACTGAGATGCCGCTCAGCATCCGCACGACGTGAAGAACGATGCTCGCCAGCCAGCATCTCCCGGCCTCTTTCAGACTGACCGGCGACGACGTATCGCTGCGTTGGCACGCGACCGCCGTTCCAGCGCTTTTGCGATAACCCTTCGGTAAGTCTTTCTCCTCGCGGCTCATTTGGAATCCGTGCCGCTCGGCGGCGAGGGCTTCAAGGCAAGCGTCCTCGGGCAATTCATCGCATTAGTAGGACGGTGCGCTTCCACGCTTCCCGCTTGATCCATTCGACAGCGTGCCACGACCACGCTTGCGCAATAGCGTTGTTCACGATGGGCCAGTTGATCAGATCCATGTTGCGGTACACGCAGCACATGATGATGCCATCGCTGTAGGCGTCTACGATCCCACGCCTTTTTTCGCAGCCGCCACCACATCAAGAAGGCAGGTGGTCGTCATCGCTCCTCCGGCGGGGCCAGGGGGGCAGGTTTTCGGATGTCGCGCACGGCACTTCCGAGATATAACCCTAAGTTCGGAAATTAGGCACGCGGAACCACGTATGCCCAATCGCCGCGCAGAGACGCGAACACGGCCTGTAGCTTTCGCGTTACACAACCAGAAGATCCGCAACCACCGTGTCGTCCGCCCTGCCTCCTGTGCCCCGTCAAGCCGTTTACTATCCGTGATGATAGTCGGGTGGTGGACCTGGGTTGCCGACATGACGACAACCGCACTTCTCGCACCGACTCGATGCTCTCGTGGCCTGCGGGCGGGGGTGGTACTCGCCTTTCGAGCGTAATTGTATTCTTCGATGGACAAAAGCACGGTTCGCCGTTGGCGTGCCAGGATTCAGTAACCATGAATCGCCGCGTCCGTCCACGAACAGATACGTGTCGCAGTCGCCAGAGCCGCACCGGATGTTGCCCGCAGCGCCTCCCGCGCCGACTGGAGATCGCCGCTGGCGATGTTCCCGGCCATCCGCGCCACGGTCGTATCGTAGTCAGGCTTCATGGTGTCCTCCCGGCGTCGGTCAGCGGGCGAGGCTCACGTTTCACGACGAGAATCGAATAGAGATGCTGGCAGTCGATGCCGTCGAAGTGCTCTTGCGCGTCCGCATCGCTTCTTCGCTGGTCAAATCGTTTCTTTGCATCTCCGCGCGCCGCCTTCCAGTACGCGATCTCCGCCTCTCCCCTCGCGTGCTGCGACCGGAGGCGGCGAAGCAAAGTCAGCTCGAGCTTTTTCCACTGGCAACTGTTCGATGTGCGCTTCTCTAGATGCGAGCCTGTAGGCGAACTCTTTGCATCAACAGCGCATCGAGCACAACGTGATCTTCGGTAGCATATTCGCCGCCTGTTGCGCTCTTGGCCTCGAAGGCGTCGTCAGACCACAGCGATTCGCCCGGGTCGCCCTTCATCGCGGCGATCTCGTCAGCAGCTGGCGAATCCGGCCAACCGACACCAGCAGCGACGGATGCCCGTGGCGCTCGACCTCACGAACAAGGCACTCCGGCGTCGGTGTTATCTGGTCGTCTGTTGCGGGGAACGGTTCAGGGTGCAGCGCCTTGGTCATGGTCGCCTCACTCTTCCACTTCTCAGCGCCTCATTCGCCCAACTTCTGTGGGAACAAAGAATCACGAACCCGCACGATTCGAGCTTGGGCCGTCCGTCGCCAACTCGTTCAGGGAGATTTTGTTCGTCTGAATCGTCAAGTCCAGATGCGTGACGCCCTTCTTGTTCTTCCGCCCGTGATGCACGGCACGAGCGGATACCAGTTCATTATGCTCATCGCCAATCAGTTCAATCAGTTTGCTCAGTTTCAGGCCCATCACAGCGCATTCGCGATGCGCCCCTCCAGTTCGGTGACTTTGCTTCGTCAATGCGCGATCTCCGCCATCGCTGGCGGTGGTCGTTCTCGCGGGCGCGGTCAAATGGCGAGTGATCCTGGCTCTCACGCTGGCGTGAGCCTTCGCTCGGTTCGCCGTCCGTGTTGCGCGTGCCCTTACGCCGGATACTTCGCGCAGCCCAGAACCGCTGGCCCGACGTCTTGTTTTGACGAGACACCATCTCGCCGTCGCACTCGGGGCACAGGTTCTCGTCCCTACCCGCCATGACTCGCCCCGATCACGCCCGCCACGAGGATCGCGCCGAAGAACGCGAGGAACAGTCCGCCGACGAGCGGTCGCTTCGCATCTCAGTCTCCATCCAAGAATCGCGTAGAGCTGGGCGAGGCCCGAATCCCCTGCTCATCCAACCGCGCACACGTCCAGCTTCAGCCGCGCCATCCGCCGCAGAAATGTCACCGCTCGGCAGCGACTTCGCGAGGCCCGCCCAAGCGCCGCGCACCGATGCGAGAGGTTCGTCTGCACCGCGTCCGCGATGGCAATCGATGTTCATCACTCATCCTCCGCCGCGCCATGCACGAGCAGCCACACCGCCCACGCACAGAGCAGCAGGAAACACGCGCCGGCGAGCGCTGGTCAGGATCATGGCGGATACCAAGCAATACGTAACTT
>ERZ1370068.63-contig-10053_pt1 | contig 41257 bp, 65 predicted proteins | sample MGYA00561227_ERZ1370068 | MGnify/ENA primary metagenome ERZ1370068 (study PRJEB38410, sample SAMEA6850437) | metagenome | study: Metagenomic assessment of the ecological functions of the soil: analysis of the soil microbiota associated with the... | reverse complement strand
CTTACGTACATTGCTAAATGAAGTAACGATGGATGGACCGGTCCGTGCGGGTGGTAGGGGGCGACCGCCACGCGGAAGTCGGCAATGTGTGGCGTCCGAAAGTGCTCGGCCAGATCCCGCTCGGACTGCCAGCGTTCGAAGATGATGCATCCGCCGGCCGCATGTGGATCGGCGGATACCAGGTAGTCCAGACAGCCCGACTCCGCGCGACTGTGCTGAGCAACGGTGGCAAAGTGCTCGAGCACCTTGTCGCGATTCTCGCCGTAGTCCATCCAGCCCGCGATGATGAATTCTTCAGCCATCGACGCTCCTGCCCGTTACCAGTGTGGCTCTCGCTGGGCAAGGTGGGGACTCGAAGCGCAAGTGCCTCGGCCGCAATCGATCCCAGTCGGTCGGATCGTGGTTGATCCAGATGTCCGCTCCGCACTCGTCCGCCACGGACTTGATCCGCCGGATCGACCTGATCGCCTCAGCCGGGTCGTGATCGCCGGGAAACGGCGTCTCGGAGAGGCGTGCGTCTCGCGAGCGTGGAGCGCATCCCCGGTGAGGACATATGCGCGGTCCGGCAGCCGCACGAGCAGGCTCAGACATGCCCCGGCGTATGGCCGGGCGTGCGCAGCGTAACCACCGAGCCGTCGCCGAACAGATCGTCCGTCCTCGACGAGCTGCGACGACGGTGCCGGCCACCACCCGGGCCACGTCCACGGACCGGGAGTATTTATCCGCGCCCGAACGAGCGTGGGCCAGCTCGCCGTCGCCGAGGACCATCTGAGCCGATGGGAATGTGTGCGCGCAGCCAGCATGGTCGGAAATGCAGAGAGAGACAGGACGACGGAGGTGACGTCGGTCAGCTGGAAACCGGCGGCGAGCACCTGGCGGTCGGACTCGTTGATCCGCCGTGAAGCGCAGCCTGCAGGCGCTCGGCCCGCTTCGCCGTACGTGCCGCGCGGATCGGCCACTGCCTCCGGGGCCAGGCCGGCATCGAACAGCACGAGGCCGTCCCGGTGCTCGATGAGGAAGGCCGGCGCCGGGATGCGGACCTCGCCCAGCTATCGGCCGAACCGACGACGAGGGTCGAGCGCCGCACGACGAGCGTCGGCGCATCCAATGCCCGAAGGCGTCGCGCGATGGACAAACTGCACCCCCGCTTTCAGTAAGGTTAGGGCGTTCCCGTGGCTCCCCTACAGTGTGATCTTGGACTTATTGCCAGCCGAGCTGACCTTAAGTCGGAGATCATCGCGACAGACACTAGAAGGTACGGCGATGCGCCGGCGTGTCTGGCTGATCTGCACTGAGCTGCCATCGGCCTGACACTGTCCGACGCTGGATTCGCCAGCCGTTGGACGTGCGGATCGAAGCACGTCCTCGTAGTCGCCGCCGTACCAGCTGGTGCGGGCTCATGCTGGTGAACGCGTGTACGGAACGAAGAACTTTGTCCGAGCGCAAGTCGCTCCGTCCCGCTCATACACGAACACGTTGGATATGGTGCGCCGATACGACGCATTGGCGTCGACAGGAACGCACGATGTCGTCGAGGCCGCGGTAAGCCGGCGGGCAACGCCGCCGCGCTGCTGTAGTCGGCTTCCGCGTCGTCGGCGAACACCTCGCCAAGCGCGGCCGAACTTCGCGGTTGTCCAGAAGGTGCGTGTACAGCGCCACGAGCCGCTGAATGTCCACACGATGTCAGCGGGATCCACTAGCCGCCGCCCGGATCCGACGGTGGTGGCAGCGACCCGCCTCGCTCCCGGCGGTTACTCCGCCGTCGACGGGCAGCGCGACGCCGGTGACGAAGCGGATGCGCTGGGGCTGAGCAGAAGCGCGACCACGTTGGCGACCTCGCTCGGCGCTCTCCCCACCGCTGTAGCGGGACTAACCTCGACGCAACGCCTCGTAACGCACGGGTCGGCGTTCTGATTCGACTGGTCATACCCGTCCGGATCGCGGCCCTGACAGACCGGCGTTCACCCGGATTCCGGCCGAGGCGGAATCGATGGCCGCCGACCGGACGAGATTAGTGGGCAGCGGCCTGGCCGCGGCGTATGGCCAACGCCCGGGCTCGCCGCCGAGCGCGGTCACGAGCATTGACCACGACCGCGCCGCCGCCACGCCGGCGCAGTGCGGAACCACCGCGCGCAGTCCAGGGACGACGGCCCGCAGATTCACATCCAGACACTCGTCGAAGCGGGCCAGATCGAGCGTCCTCCAGGGGTCCGGACACGCTCAGCCCCGCGTCTTCAGGAAGTGCCGCGTCGAGGCCGCCGAACCGCTCCTGCGCCGCCGCAACCGCAGCGTCGTTGGTGGCCGCGTCCGTGACATCTCCCACCACCACACATGTGCTGCCCTCATCCAGCCAGTCCATCGAGTCGGCGGACCGGTCGACGGCGATCACCCGCCCACCGATGCGCGTGAGGTGCTCGACAGTCGCTCGCCTGATACCCGACGCTCAGCGCCGGAGACGAGAGTGACCGTCTCCGCTTGCATGAGCTCACCTCATTGGTCTCGGACGGTCTGGGAATCGCCCGAGAAGGGCTTGTGGCACGGCCAGAAGCGATCAACTGGCTGCGCGCACGGTCGTGTCTGGTAGCAGTCGCCGCAACTCCCAACCGCAATTGCTCGACCGACGCCCCTGGCGTCCAGTCAGCCGGGTCGAAGACGGCCTGTGGCGATGCCCCGAACCAGGGTGAGGAGCGAACGGGCGACGAGGCGGAGCTGCGGCTCGCCGAGCCCGACGTTCGTCAGCTCCGCCAGGACGTGCTCGATCCGACCACGAGCGCTGCGCACGCGGTCGCGCTGCTCGATCGCGAGTTCGTTGTCACTCGCCGCGGTGCCCCAGAACGCGACGAATACCCGCCAATCGCGGCGCGAGTCGTCGGTCCAGGGGAAGCAGTGCCTCCAGACAGCTAACGACGCTGCCGATCGGCCGCGGCAGCGGACTCTGAACCGCGATGTGTCGATCGGTTCGCCGCCGCGCGAAACGTCGAGCGGAGCAGGTCCCGTTTGTCGAGGAAGTAGTGGCTGACCACTGCCGTACCAGCCGGCCGCCGCCGCCACGCCCGTGCGGTCAGCGCCTGACGCCCCGTGCGGCGAACGACATCTCCGCCGCCACCTCGGTCACGAGGAGGCGCCGGGCGTAATGGTCGACATACTTCGGCATCCGGCGAACTGTAGCAGATATAACATGACGCCTGCTGGAAAAAGGCTCCGTGCTCTAGATAATCAGCTACAGATGCTGATATTGTAACGGCAGTTATATATACACCAGTCAGCGAGGAGTTCCATGGAGACGTCGTTCGACGTTGTCGTGCCACCGGGCGGCCGCTCCGACCGCGGCTATAGCGCGCGTCCGACGGAGGCGCGCGCGTCGGACTGTTCGAGAAAGCCGACGCGGTGGGTGGCACGAGCGCGTGGTCCGGCGGCATGGTGTGGATCCCGGTCAATCCGCACATGGCCGAGCTCGGTATCGACGACAGCCGAGAAGAGGCGCCCTCACATATTTGAACCTCGCTCCGCACGGACTCATCGACGACCGACCTCGCCGCGGCGCTTGATCGATGACCGACAAGAGATGGTGACATGGTTCGAGAGGCGAACACCCCGGTCAAGTTCCAGATCATCAAGGACTTTCCGGACTACCACCCCGAGCACCCGGGTGCTGAAGCCGGGCGGCGGCCGGTCGCTCGAATGCCCGCTGTACCCGTTCGCCGATCTCGGAACCTGGCAGGACCGCGTGACGGTCGGTCCGCAGCTATCGGACAACATCACGATGAGCGAGACGAGCCTTGGCCGAGCGCGCCAAGCGGGTCGCGCCGGAGCGAACTGGCGCCTGGCGGCGCATCCGCGACGAACGCGGTGCCGGGCAGGGACTAATCGGGCCACTACTCCGAGCCTGCTCTGGACCGCCAGATCGAACCGCGCACCGGCATGCGTGCGGTCGAACTGATCCTTGACGATCGCCGAGTAGTTGGCGTGCGCTTCCGAGACCGCGCGACGGGTTCCGTCGACGCCGGAGCGCGCCGCGGCGTGATTATCGCGACCGGCGGCTTCCGAGTGGGATCCCGAGCTGGTGCGGGCGTTCGTCCGTGGACCGCTCGCGCGCTCGGCGCGTCGGTCCCGACCAACACGGCGGCGACGGCCTGAAGATGGTAATGCGCATCGGCGCTGGGCTGGCGAACATGCGCGAGGCCTGGTGGGTTCCCACGATCGACGTGCCAGGTTGGCGACCGGATGGCGGCCTGGCAGGTCAACGGCGAGCGGACCCGGCCGCACTGCATCATGGTGAACAAGCTGGGCCAGCGATTCACCAACGAGGCGGCGAATTACAACGCGCTCGGCGCTGCGTTCCACGTGATCGATGTAAGCAGCTTCGAATACGTCAATCATCCGGCCTGGCTGGCCTCGACCAGCACTACCTGACGCGGTACGGACTCGCCGGCTTCCGGGGACGGTCCGCACTCCGGAATGGATCACCGAGGCGCCGAATATCATGCCGAGCTCGCCGCGGCAATCGATGTCCCCGCACCGGCGCCTCGAGTCCACCGTCGCAGCGGTGGAACGAGCTGTCCGCGCGCGGTGAGGATGCCGACTTCCAGCCGCGGTAGGAGCGCGCACGACCGGTGGTGGGGGCGATCCAAGCCTCGGCGACGGGCCGCAGGCAACGCTCGGCCCGCTCGACACTGCGCCGTTCTACGCGGTGCCGGTCTATTCGGCGTCCTGGGCACGAAAGGGAGGCCCGCGGACTGATGGCAACGGCCAGGTCCTTGACGTGGATGGCCGTCTCGATCGCTGGGCTGTACGCCGCCGGCAACGCGATGGGGTCGGCTCATGCGGGCATGACCTATGGCGGCGCCGGCGGCACGCCTCGGACCCGCGCTCGTCTTCGGCTATCTGGCCGGCCGACACGCTGCCGAGGCGACGTCGAGCGAGCGAACTTCACCGGCAAAGTCGCCCTGGTTACGGGCGCGGCGGGCGGGATGGGCCGGGCGACGGCTCAGGCGTTTTGCGCGCCGCCGGCGCCGAGGTCGTCGCCGCGGATGTCGCGGTGGAGGAGGCGAGCAGACCGCCGCACGTGATTCGCGGCAACGGCGGCTGAAGCGGTCTTCGTGTGCGCACCGACGTGTCCGATGCGTCCGATGTCGAGGCGGCGGTCGCTACGGCGGTGAACGAGTACGGGGGTCTCGACTGCGCCGCCAACATGGCTGCCATCGAGACGGAGACGACGCTGGTTGGCCGACTGTGCGGAGGAGACGTTCGACTCGATTGGTTGCCGTAAACCTCCGGTCGATCTTCCTGTGCCTCGAGTACGAGATCCGGGCGATGCTGCAACGGGGCGGCGGCTCGATTGTCAACATCGCCTCGACAAATTCGTTCCGTCCACTGCCTAAACAGGCGGCATACACCGCCACGAAGCACGGCGTGATCGGGCTGACCAAGACGGCGGCCATCGAGTACGCGGAATGGGCATCCGGTCAACGCCGTCGCGCCGGGCGCCATCGACACTCCGATGTTGCGTGGGCCGTAGCCGCACGAGGCTCGGACGAAGCTGAGGTGATCAGCCGGATGAGCCTGGTCGGTCGCTGCGGGACCCGGCCGAGATCGCGAATGCCGTGTTATGGCTTTGTTCGGACCGATCGACATACACCATCGGGCACACGCTCGCGGTCGACGGCGGTTACTTGGCCCGCTGATCTCCCGGCGCCGGGTCCGCGGGTCGACGACCTGGACATCGTCAGCCCGACTTATTAGAGTGAGTGCCCATAAAGTAAGCCGATGCGATCGACCGCGTGTGCCGGGCTAGCTCTTGGGCGTCGGACCCGCCGGCCGTCCGATTTCCGGCACGGCGGTAGAGAATAGGGAGCCATGACGACCTCGGAGCGCACGGAGGATCGGGCCAAGCGGACGACTCTGTGGTACGACCTCGTACTCGACGACGAGCGTCCGCTACCTGAATATCTGCGGGAGCGGTTCCGTACCACGCGAAGAGCCAACACGTCCCGGTCGCATCGCTACACGAGCCGGGAGTGGCACCTGCTCGAGCGCGAACATCTGTGGCGCAAGGTCTGGCAAATGGCCTGCCGAGAAGAGCACATTCCCGACGTCGGCAGCTACGCCCTCTACGACATTGCCGGGGATTCCTACATCATCGTGCGCACCCGGAAGGCATTAAGGCCCGCTACGTCAACGCCTGCTTGCACCGAGGGCGCGCCCCCTGAAGGATTACGACGGACGCTGCAGCGGAGTTCCGCTGCAGCTTCCACGGCTTTTACCTGGCGACTGGACGGCACGCTGCGCCACACACCGGCACCGGCCGAGTTCCCGAGATCGAGGCCGACCGCGACGCGTGGCGCCTTCCGGAAGCCAAGGTCGGCGTGTGGGGCGGGTTCGTGTTCATCAATCCCGATCCGGACGCCGAACCGCTCGAGGACTTCCTCGGCACGATGCCGGAGCACTTCGCCCGGTGGGACTTCGAGCATCGTTACCTGCAGGCACACGTCGCCAAGAAGATCCGTTGCAATTGGAAGATCGCCCAGGAAGCGTTCGACGAGGGATTGCACCTCGGCGCCACCCATCCCCAGTCGGCTCCCTACGTTGGCGACGCCAACGCCGCCGTCGACGTCTACGGAAACTATGCGCGGCAGATCAGCCCGTCCGGCACGCCCGATCGAGGACTTGCCCGTCGACGCGACCGAAACTGACATCTTGAAGCGCATGCTCGACGTCCGCGAGGGCGAGGACTTACCGATTCCGTTCTCACAGCGCAGCACCGCGCGCGACGCGATGGCCCGAGCCGGCCGCGAGCGTTGGCGACAGGCGCTTGGTGACGAGGCGGACGATATTTCCGACGCCGAGCTGGTGGACCACTGGAACTACATTGTGTTCCCGAATTTCCATCCCTGGGGTGGCTACAACCGCATCATCTATCGGTTCCGGCCGAATGGCGATCGGCACGACGAATCGATCTTCGAGGTCATGTTCCTGACGCCCTACCGGGGCGAACGGCCGGCAACCGCCGAGGTCACGAACTTGGACTTCGAGGACTCGTGGACGAAGGCGCCTGAGCTGCAAACCCTTGGCTTGGTGATGGAGCAGGACACCTTCAACATGGAGGCAGTGCAGCGCGGGCTGGAGACAACCACGCCGACCTTACGTGATCGCGTCGACGGCTCAGGAGGGCATCTTGACCTGGCGCCATGATCTGTTGAGCAGGTGGGTGGCCGATCAGTCAGGCGGGATGCTGTCGCTGACCGGGCCCGTCGGCGCGATCAAACATCCGCTCAACCCGAATGCGTATTACGTCGGGGACGACGACGGCACGGTGCGAGTGATCATGGGCACCCGTTGGGGGCGCTTCGACCCGAGCGGGAAACATCTCGAAGGCACCTTGTTCGAGGCGGATCCGGAGCTGTGCGTGTGGGTGGCCGCGCCGCGCCCGTCGGCCCACCACCGCATCAGCCGCGTTCTCGACATGCCCGCCGAGCGGTGACGGCCGGAGCCGAGAGGCCATTCGGCAGGCGGTGTTGCGGTATTGCCGCGGCGTCGACCGGTTGGACGCCGAGTTGATGTTCAGCGCATATCACGAGGACGCCACCGATGATCATGGCGTCTACGTCAGGTCCGCCCGAGGCTTGTGCGATCGGGTGGTCGAGTCGCACCGGCGCTACGACGCGACGATGCACTGCGTCCTCAACCACGCCATCGAGGTCGTAGACGAGCGGCACGCCACCGGCGAGGTCTACAACGTGACATACCTGCGCCGCACGGCCGCAGAAGGAACAGCCGTATTTGGACACGTGGTGGGGCCGTTACCTCGACGAGTACGAGTGCCGGGACGGCCGGTGGGCGATCAGCCATCGCGTCTGCGTGCACGAATGGACCCGCAGCGAACCGCTCGGAGAGCCGATGCCGATCGACGCGCAGCTCTTCCGGCAGGGCGCCGCGGACCGCGGTTAGTGTTGTTGCCGCCGCGGGCCGCCTGCTACGTTCCTTTCTACACATCTCCTGTTGTTACTGGCGACGCCGGGCCGAATGTCGGTGGTGACTGTGGCGAGGGAGCGAGAATGCGGAAGATCGAACATGCGCTCAGTGGCGCGGTGTACGAGTGGGCCGGAAGACGACCTCGGACCGGTGCTGGTCACCGATCGGAAGGGTCGGCAAGGCCGCTTTGATCGGGACGGCTCGCTGGGTGACCGGTGAGGTGCGCCGGGCCGATCCCGGAGCTATGTCGGTGGATCGCCAGCGGCGGGCGAACCGCGGGCGGAGCGGCGTCCGCAGTCGCCGCTTCGAGGTCGAGGAGACGTTCTCCTGACCGCCGAGACACGGCCGCAGACCGGATTCCTCGGCACCGGGCCGTCATACCAAGACCTGCTGGATCTCGACAGCAAGCCCGTACCTGCGTCCATGCGACGCAACCAGCCCGGCTATTTCGGCGAGGCCGACATCCCGGTCGAGCGCTATCTCGTCCCGGGAGTTCCACGAGCTCGAGAAGGGCAGCTCTGGTCGCGGGTATGGCAGTTCGCCTGCCGCGAGGAGGTCCTGGCGCGAGGTCGGCGACACCGAGGTCTACGACATCTGCGACACCGTCGATCTTGCTGGTTCGCGCCGCACCCGGTCGTGACGGCATCAAGGCGTACATCAACGCGTGCCTGCATCGCGGCCGCGCCCTGCGCGACGGCCGAGGCCGGGTCAGCGAGCTCGAGTGCTCGTTCCACGGTTTCTGCTGGTCTCTGTAACGGAAAGCTCAAGCGCGTGCCGAGTGCCTGGGACTTCCCGCAGGTCAAGCCGAACGCGTTCCGGCTGCCGGAAGTTCGGGTTGGCACCTGGGGCGGCTTCGTGTTCGTGAATCCTGATCCGAACTGCGAACCGCTCGAGGACTACCTCGGCGAACTACCGACGTTCTTCGAGCGCTGGCCGCTCGAGAACCGCTACACCGCGTACACATCTCCAAGATTCTGCGGGTTAACTGGAAGGTCGCGCAGGAAGCCTTCATGGAGTCCTTCCACGTCATCACAACGCATCCGCAGCTGCTGGCCGGATTCGGCGATGCCAACTCTCAGTACGACGTGTTCGGCAACGTGTCACGCGCGATCTCTGCGCGCGGGCGTGCCGAGCTCTTACCTGTCCTGGGATCCGAGCGAGCAGCAGCGGCTCAACAGCCAGATCGACCAGCGCATCGACGATCCGCCGATGCTGGAGGTGTCAGAAGGCAGCACCGCTCGCAAGACGCTGCGCCGAAGCGGCTCGCCGATCGCTGCACTCACTGACTCGGCGACGAGGTACAGCAGCTGACGGACGCCGAACTCGTCGACAGCTACTACCTGACGGTGTTCCCGAACATGCACCCGTGGGGAGGCTACAACCAGATCACCTACCGCTTCCGGCCCAACGGCGACGATCATCGCAGCTGCATCATGGAGGTCCTGCTACTCTCCCGTTCGCCGGCGAACGACCTGCCCTCGTCTCGGAGACCCGCCTCAGCGCTGACGAGCCATGGCGAACTGCGGTCGATCAGCTTCGGCTCCACTTCGCCCGGGTCTTCGACCAGGACGAGTTCAACCTCGAGGCCGTGCAGAAGGGCCTGCGTACTACCCGCAAACCGGGCGTGACGTTTGGCGTCTACCAGGAAAGCAAGATCCGGCATTTCCACCATCTGCTCGATCAGTGGCTGGAGAAGGCTCTCTGACGTCGATCCTGGACCTGTTCCGGCTCGATGGTCGGGCCGCCGTCGTTACCGGTTCGGGCCGGGGCATCGGCGCAGCGATCGCGGTTGCGCTGGCCGAGGCCGGTGCCGATGTGGTCGTCACGGCGCGCCGCGCGGCCGACGTCACGAGGCGTGGCCGACGCAAGTCCGTGGGCGCGGCCGACAAGCCGTAGAGCTACCGGGCGACCTGCGGGAGAAGCATCACCGAGCAACTCGCGCAGGCGGCGGTCGACAACTTCGGCCGCCTCGACATCTGGGTGAACAACGCCGGCGGGACGGACGAGCGCGGTGTGCGGCCGCTTGCGGACACTGACCGATGCGCAGATACGAGACATGCTCGAGCTGAACCTCGTCGCGGCATTCGCCGGCGCTCGGGCCGCAGCACCGGATGGCACGCGGCAGGGCGATCGTCAACATCGCGTCCGGTGCCGGAATGCGAGCCGCGCCGAACACGGGTGCCTACGCGGCGGCGAAGGCAGCCCTGATCAACCTGACTTACACGATGGCGGCCGAGCTGGCATCGCAGGGCATCCGGGTGAACGCGGTGTCGCCGGGCATGGTGCCGACCGACTCGTTCTACGACGTCCTCGAGTTCACGGCCGACGACCTACCAAAGCTGATCGACACGGTGCCGCTGGGACGCATGGGCACGCCGCAGGACATGGCCGCTGCCGTGCTCTACCTCGCATCGCCGGCTGCGTCGTGGGTCACCGGGCAGAACCTGCTCGTCGGCGGCGGCCGCGAGGGCGGCTGGTCGGTCGAGCACCGCTGACAGTTCGCGAGCGCGGCAGCTCAGGCGGCAGCATCAAGCAACGGGGCGAGCGTTCGGGGAACCGCCGCCCATCGCTCCGGCGTGTCGAGCTTCGATCGAAGTTCGTATCGACGATTACCGTCGATACGCCGGCGTCGCGGGACCTCGCCACATCGGCGCACAGCTCATCCACCGTCGCCACCCGCAGGTTCGCGACCTGGACTGGCGGTGTCGTGAACAACCGGCGGTACAGCTCGACCGGAGGAAACCCGGCGGGTCGCATCTCGGCAATGGTGGCCAGCATCTCCAGATGCTGCTCGAGCGCGCCAGACGCCGGGTTCCAGATGTCGAACTTCTCGGCGGTGCGGCGTAGCCCCGCCGGCGAGCGCATGCCCGACAGCAACCGGGGTCGCGGATGCTGTACCGGCTTAGGTCTCACGTCCGATGTCGGGATCGTGAAGAACCGGCCCGAGAACTCGACCGGATCAGGACCCCAGCACGCGAGCAGCGCGTCGATCAGCTCGTCACACCGCGCGCCCCGGGTGCGGGGGTCCACGTCCATGACCTGGTGCTCCTCGTCCGACCAGCCGACGCTGAAGCCCGCGACGAGCCGCCCCGCGGAAAGTAGATCGATGGTGGCCAGCTGCTGAGCCAAGGCGACGGGTCGATGAAGTCCAGCGACCAGAATGCTGGTGCCGATAACCGGCTGGGTCGTCCACGCGGCCGCCGCGGTCAGCGTCTCCAGCGCACTCAGCACGCTGCGATACGCCTCGGGCACCGCGAGGCCTGGACGAGCCGAATATCCGGAGACCGGGTGGTGTGGGTAGAACAGATGCTCCTGCACCCACAGACTGCCGTAGCCAAGCTCCTCGGCCCGCTCGCAGAATCCGCGCAATCCGTCACGAGTGACGTGGCCACCGAGCTGAGGCAACGTCAGACCGATCTGCACGCTCGCCTCCCTGGTTCGACATGAGGCCCACCGGTTTACGAAGTCGTCCTGTAGATACTTACACGGCGCCCTGTTTGGACCGCAACGGTCGTAACTGGCGGTGTTCTCCGGTAACTTCACCTAGTGCTCCGCAGGGACGTGCTGGGAGGTTGCCGTGGAGGTCCGCAAAGAGCTCTATATCGGTGGGCGCTGGACGGCACCCCAGTCGAGCGGCGATATCGCGGTCGTCGACAGCCGAACCGAAGAGCCTATGGGCAGCGTGCCCCGAGGCGCAGCCGCTGAGGTCGAGAAGGCAGTCACCGCCGCCCGGACGGCGTTTCCGGCTTAGGCCGCGAGCTCGGTTGCCGACCGGGTGGCAACGTTGCGAGCCATCGCCGATGGTCTCGCAGCCCGCGAGGCTCAACTCGCCGACCTCATGAGCCGCGAGGTCGGCACGCCGATCGCCACATCGCGGCGCGTACAGGTCGGTTTGTCCGTCGACGTGTTCCGCTCGATCGCCGACATCCTCGAGGAATTCCCACTCGAACAGCGGATGGGAACTTCCCTGCTGATCCGGCAGCCGGCCGGTGTCGTCGCGGCGATTACCCCGTGGAACTACCCGCTGTACCAGCTTGCCGCGAAGTTGGCGCCGGCGCTGGCCGCTGGCTGCGCGACGATCCTCAAGCCGGCTGGTGCGGCCCCGCTTGCCGCTTTCGAGTTGGCCGAGATCATCGACGACGCTCGGCCTGCCGCCAGGCACCGTCAACGTCGTCAGTGGGCCCGGACGAGAGATCGGCGACCTGCTCGCCGGGCATCCCCAGGTCGACATGGTCAGCATCACCGGGTCGACCCAGGCCGGGATCAGCGTCGCCGAACAGGCCGCTCGCACAGTCAAGCGGGTCACGCTGGAGCTCGGCGGCAAGTCCGCGTTCGTGTTGTTGGACGACAGCGACCTCGCCGCCGCCCTGCCGGTGGCCGTGCGCAGCTGGCTTCGTCAACAACGGCCAATCTTGTTCGGCGTTGACCCGGCTTATTGTCCCGCGCGGGCAGCTCGACGCGGTGGAGGACGGCCTCGCCGACCTCGTCGGCGCGATGCAAGTCGGCGATCCGCTGGACGCGACGTCCGACGTCGGTCCGGTGGTCACCGCCGGGCAGCGCGACACCATCCGTGGGTACATCGATCAGGGGTCGCCGAAGGCGCCACCGTGGTTGCCGGCGGGCCCGATGCCCCTGACGGCCTCGAACGCGGGTTCTACGTGCGCCCGACGGTGTTCTCCCGGGTGAGTCCCGACATGGTGATCGCGCGGGAGGAGATCTTCGGACCGGTGCTCGTCGTGCTACCGGCCGACGACGACGACCATGCGGTCGCAGATCGCGAACGATTCCGATTACGGATTGTCCGGCGGTGTCTGGTCCAGCGACGAGGAACGAGCCATCGCAGTCGCCCGGCGCATGCGAACCGGGCAAGTAGCGGTCAACGGCGGCCGCTTCAATGTCCGCGCACCCTTCGGCGGCTACCGCCTTTCCGGTGTCGGTCGGGAACTCGGCGAGCACGGTCTAGCCGAGTACTTCGAGCTCACCGCCCTGCAGTTGCCTGCGTCGGCCTCGCCGAGCTAGCACTAGGACGGGATGAACGCCACCACGCCGCTCGACCCCGCCGACGAGCTGGCAATCCGAAACCTGCTCGCGCGCTACGGCGACGCGGTATGCCGCCGCGACGCCGCGGCGTGGATCGCCACGTGGGCGGCGGAGTGCACGTGGGATCTCGGCGGCGGGCGGATAACTCACGGCCGGGACGAGACGTTCGCGCTCTGGCAGAAGTCGATCGCCAAGTATCCGTGGGTTGCCCAGCTGCCCGCGTCGGGCACCGGTCGGGTTGGTCGATGGAGCGGTGCGTGGAAGCTGGTACGTCCTGGAACTGAACCATCTGCCCGATGGTTCCGGCGTGATGCATCTCGGCCACTACGACGACACGTACGTTCGCGACGAGGGAGAGTGGCGCTTCGGTGCCCGCCGCTTCCACCTCGTCTACCGGGGCGCGATGGACCCCGGGACGGTGAACCCGCTACCGGAAGGGTGATCGTGGCCGACAAAGACTACGAAGACGTCACGGTGTACGGACTCGGCGACGCGGCCGAAGCCGAGCTCCTCGGCAGCCAGACGGAATGCACGTTCATCTGGAGCAACAGTGAGGGGCCATCCCCTCGGAGTGATCATGAACTTCCGTCTTCCGCGACGGCCGGTTCTGGCTGACGGCGAGCAGCCAACGGGCCCGCGTGCCAGCGGTGCGGCGCGATCCACGGGTGAGCATCGCCGTGAGCTCCCATGGCACCGGCATCTCGACCCGCCAGTCTCTGACCTACAAGGGCCGCTGCATCATCCATGACGACGACGAAACGAAGGCGTGGTTCTATCCGGCTCTTGCCGCCGCCGTACGACCGGGTGATCGGGATGCCGCCGCCGCCTTCGCCCGGCACCTCAACTCACCGGCGGCGCGTGGTGCTCGAGGTCGTTCCCGAGGGCCGCATCGGATTCGACAGCAGCCAGATGTGGCGCGACACCCCGGATGCCGCCCGACAGGATGACCAACCCCTGAGACCCTGCTCTAAGCTCTTCGAGCACGGCCGGATTGCCGGCCGTCCACATCACATCGAGGTGCCGTTCCTGCATGCGCCAGCCGCTCGTCGGTGCGCACGAACCGATCGCGATAGCGACCAGCGATGGTGAAATTGTCGCCACCTGGCGTGCCGGTCTTCACATGTTGTGCCTGTAGATAGCTGACGCAGTCGGCCGCGTCGCCATCGAGCGAGACGGTGACGTTCCCGATCAGATGCTGGCTGGCGGTCAGTGGGGTCAAGGTGGCACGGCACGTGTCCTCGATGGCCTGATAGCCAACAGCGGGCGGCAGGCCCGTGTAATAGGCACCGGCGTCCGGGGTGAAGCAGCGGGCCAGTGCGGCCCAGTCACGGCTGTCGAGCGCGATGCCGTAGCGGTAGCAGGTCTCGGTGATCGCCTGCTTGTCGAGCAGTTCCGCCAGGTCAGACACGAAGCAAGACCTTCCTCTGGTGATACTCGGGACCGCGACAGACAGCGGCGCGGTGCTCCGGGGACCTGCCAACCGGGGCACCACGCCGCTGTTTCGACAGATCAGCTACTCATCATCCATAGCTTCAGGTACTGGTCCTTGTAGTCGGGCACGCCGAGGTAGTAGCCGTCGGTGTCCAGCGGGGCCGAGTTCACGTTGTCCTGCGTGATCAGTTGGGTCGGCAGCAAGGAATTGTTGTTGGGGTCGAGGCTTTCACCGTTGAAGACCCGCGCGGCCGCGGTCGATGCGCCGCCAGCCGTGGATCTTTGCCGCGAACCCGGTCCAGACGTCCTCGTCCTTTTCTTCAAGGCGGTGATGTTCGCGGTGCTCGCGCTCTCCCCGCCGATCTTCACCTTGTTGCCGAACCCGGCACCCGCAGCGCAGCCTTCAAACCGGTTGCCATATCACCGAGGCACAGGACGACCCAGTCGATGTCCGGGTTGCGCTGGATCGCGCTGACGACCTGGCTCGGGATCTTGCCGCCGATTAGGTCGGTGATCTGGGTGTCTTGCAGCGTGGTCTTGGTGTCGGGGCTAACGCTCTTCAGCTCGTTGACAACGCCCTCGGAGAATGCGTGCAGGATCGGGTAGAGGGACAAGTCGACGACGAGGGTGTGCTTGCTGCCCTTCGTCGCGATGTAGTCCGCGATCATCTTCCCCCAGGCGCCAGTCTGCTGGAAGCTGTCCAACGACAGCACGTAGATGCTGCCGTCCTGGGATACCGGCTCGCCGCTGTCCGACTGGAACACCGGAATCTTCTCGGACTTCGCCCGCTCGATCTGGGTCCGCATTGTCGAGAGGGTTTGGCCGGAGATGAAGATGGCATCCGGATGCTGGTCGATGGCCTGACCCAAGGCCTTCCCTGGATCCTCCGGACCAGTGCCCTCGGGAACGACGCTCACCGTCCAGCCGACTGCCGCCGCCGCGTCGGCAAAGCCCTTGTTCGTCTCCACCGTGACCGGTTCGAGCTTTGCGTGATTGCGATCTTCTTGCCGGTGGGCGGCTTCGCTTTCAGCGGTTGGGTGATATTGATTACTGGTTGGCGCCTTCAGCAACGGCTCGATGTTGGCCGCGGCTTGGGCGCTGCCGCCGCCTGCACTACCGCTGCCACCGCCGGTGCCTCCGCTGCTGCTGCTCTTGCTGCTGCTGCAGGCCGCCGCACCCCCGACCGTCAGCGTCAGGGCCACGAAGACCCCGATGGTTGCCTTTGGGCTCAACATCCCTGCAACTCCTTCGTTCGAGTGGGGCTACGCCCTCGTGGTTAGCGTGCCGCCCAGGCGGCACGTGGCAGGCCGGACATAGCCGCCCCCACCGATGACTACACGGCTACGTGGCGAGCAACCCAACCGGCGCGGTTGGGGGTTCACAACGGTTAGGCCCAAGTTTCTTGACACTGGGTGCAGGATCGTTATCTCGCGTACATCAGTCCGGGCCCTCCTGCTCAGGGCGCACACCGGAGTCCGCACCGATATGCCGCCCACCTCTAGCGGACTTATGTGACTGGGGCCTACAGTCTCAAGTTACTGCGTGCGCAGTACGGTAACTGGCACTCGTGAGCTCTGAAGGAGTCGGATGCCGGAGACGCCAGCCTTGCAAATACGAGGGCTTTCCAAGACCTTCCCAGGTCAGCGCGCGCTGGCCGACGTCGACGTGGAGCTGCAACCGGGCGAGATCCGGGCGCTGGTCGGCCAGAACGGCTGCGGCAAGTCGACGATGATCAAGGTGCTCGCCGGATTCCACGAGCCCGACCCCGGGGCGCGAAGTGTTCGTCGATGGAGACCCGCTCGCGCTCGGGGTCGCAGGCGCGGGTGACCATGCCGGTCTGCGCTTCGTTCATCAGGACCTCGGGCTCGTACCGACGCTGGACGCGCTCGACAACCTGGCCATGGGGCACGGCTATGAGCGCAACCGCATGGGTCTCATCAGTTGGCGGCGCGAGGCACGGCTTACCCGTAAGACACTGAAGGATCTGGGCTACGACATCGACGTCCGGCAACCCACCGGTCATCTGGTCATCAGCGAACGCACAGCTATCGCATTGGCTCGTGCCCTGTCTCCGCGCGCGACGCCTCCCCGAGTTCTCGTCCTGGACGAGCCGACGGCGAACCTCCCGGCCGCCGAGATCGAGCGCTTGTTCGAGGTCGTCCGTGGCGTGCGTAACCGAGGCGTAGCCGTACTCGTTCGTCTCGCATCACTCGACGAGGTTTTCACCCTCTGCGACACCGTCACTGTGCTGCGTGACGGCCGGCACATCATCACCCGGCCGGTGGAGGGCTGGACGAGGACGCGCTCATCGCGCTGATGATCGGACGAAAGCTCGAGCAGTTCGACATGCCCGAGTCGGCTCCGAGTCCCACGGGGAGACGGTGCTCCGGGTTCGCGGCCTGCGGACGGGGTGCTGCAGGGAGTCGACCTCGACGTACAGGCGGGTGAAGTGATCGGCATCGCGGGTATCACCGGCTCGGGACGCGAGGAAATTGCCCTTGCGCTCTTCGGTGGGCTGCCGCGTCAGGGCGACGTAAGCATCGGCGGCACGCTGGTGCAGCAAGGTCGCCCGGACAAGGCGGTCAGCGCCGGCCTCGGGCTAGTCCCGGCCGAGCGGCACGCCAACGCGGCCTTCCTGGACTCCACGCTGCGCGAGAACGTCTCGATCGTCAGCCCTGGGGATTTCTTGCGCCGCGGTCTGATCAGCCGGCGCCGAGAGGTATCCGAGGTGCGCACGTGGTTGCAGAAGCTCTGAGTCAAGCCGCCGGAGCCGGAACGGCATCTCGCCACTTTGTCGGGTGGGAACCAGCAGAAGGTGATGCTCGCCCGCTGGATGCGGCAGAAACCGGCCGTGCTTGTCCTCGACGAGCCCACGCAAGGCGTTGACGTCGGTGCGAAGGCTGATATCCACACTCTGGTCGAGGAGGCGGCCGCCGACGGTGCGGCGGTCCTGGTCGTATCGACCGACCACAGCGAGCTGACCCGGCTCGCCGAGCGGGTGCTCGTCCTACGCGGTGGCCGCTTCGCTGAGGAATTGCGACGCCCACACATTGACCCTGACCGAATCACGGCCGCGACCATCGGCGCCGGGCAAGGAGCGGCAGCATGAACGCAGATCGGGATGGCGATCGCAACCCCGCCGAGGGCCGAGTAGAAAGCCCGAGCGTTTCCAGCGAAGCGATCATGATCACGACGCCGGAAATGGAACCACATCCTTCCGCGGCCGAGGCGGCCAACCCGGTCGTCGAGGCGGATCTGGTCGCCGGCGTGGGTGAACCTCGCGCCGAGGAGGGCCAGAAGCGGCGCCGGATCAACCTCGGTATGGACCGCTTCAGTGGCCTCTACGTGTGGGCCGCGCTGATCATCCTGTTCAGCTTCTGGGTTCCGGACACGTTCCCGACATCCGACAATGCGAAGATCGTCGCTGGCGACCAGGCCATCACGGCGATGCTCGCGCTGGGCATCATCATCCCGCTCGCGGCCGGCGTCTTCGACCTGTCCTTTGCCGGTGTTCTAGGCGTCTCGGTAGCCATCGTGAGCTTACTTGCAGAGCAACGGACACAGTGCCTGGATCGCTGCGATCGCCGCTATCGCCGCCGGCGCGTTCATTGGTGCCGCGAACGGATTTATCGTCGTGCGACTCCGAGTCAACTCGTTCATCGCCACGCTGGGTATGAAGTAGTCTGCTCGCCGCGGCAGAGTACTGGATTACCGATGGCAAGCAGATCACCGAGGGCTTCAGCTCCAGTTTCCTCGATCTTGGGTCTAAGCCTTTCTTGGGTATCCTGCTATCAGTTCTACGTGATGATCGTTCTAGCGATCATCATCTACATCATCATCGAGTACCTGCCGGTCGGTCGCTACCTGTACGCGTCCGGCGGCAATCCCAGGCCGCGCGGCTCGCGGGTGTTCGAGTCAACCGCGTCGTCTTCGGATCTCTGGTCGCGTCCTCGCTCGTCGCGGGCTTGCCGGCGTTGTGCTGGCCGCCTCGCCTTGGCACGGCATCGCCCGACATCGGCCCGTCGTACCTGTTGCCTGCCTTCTCGCGCGGTCTTCGCTGGGTTCGACTCAGATCATAGCCGGGCCGGGTCAATGTCATCCGGCACCCTCGTGGCCATCTACCTGCTGGCCACCGGCGTGAAGGGCCTCCAGCTCGCCGGAGCACCGGCATACGTCAACGACCTGTTCAACGGTGCCGCCCTGATCATTGCCGTCGCCCTGGCGGCTCGCAGCGCCCGTGGTAGGGTCTAGCGCGGTTCGCGGTTCGCTACCTCGTGATCTTGGACCTATCGTCGCTCTGAGGCATTAAGTCGAAGATCACGAGCTGAGTGACTCCTCCGGCTACCGCCGGACAGAGTCACTGGGCCACGTAGCCCCCGTCGATCGGCACGGTGTGGCCGGTGATCCAGCGCGCCTCGTCTGACGCGAGGAACGCGACGAGCGCCGCCACATCCTCCGCCGTCGGTATGCCGGGTGTCGGGTTGTAGTTTTCCATCAACGCGCGCATCGCCAGCGGATCGGGCGCCGACTCGGCGAAGCGCTGCACCAACGGCGTCCACGACGACGGTCGGTGCGATCGCGTTGACCCGAATGTTCTGCTTGGCGTATTCAATCGCCGCTGAGCGGGTCAATCCAACGATCCCGGCTTTCGCAAAGGTGTACGCCGAGATGTTCAGCTGACCGGTCAGTCCAGCCGTCGACGAGGTGTTGACGATGCTGCCGCCGCCGGTCCGCAGCATGGCCTCGATCGCATACTTCATGACGTAGAAAATGCCGTCGCCATTGACCGCCGCACCCGGTGCCAGTCCTCGACATCCAGCTCGTGCAGGATCTGCTGCGCGCCCGTGATGCCCGCGTTGTTGAAGACGACATCGAGCCGGCCGAAGTGCTCGACAGCGTCGGCTACGCCGCGAGCGACGGACTCGGCGTCCGAGGTGTCGAGCTGTACCGCGTATCCGTCACGCAAGCTCGCGGCCAGCTTCTCCGCGGCCGCGCCGTCGATGTCAGCGACCGCGACCTGCGCGCCCTCGTCGGAGAAACGCTGGGCCGCGGCAGCGCCGAGGCCGGACGCGCCACCGGTAACAAACGCGACCTTGCCCTCGAACCGTCCGTTCATTCCCCACCTACCGTCACTGTGCCTGCCGTGCCGTCAACGATCAGTTGCATGCCATCGCGGAGCCGCAGGGTGGCGTCGTCGAGGGACAGCACGCACGGGATGCCGAGCTCTCGCGATACGAACCACCGCGTGGCTGTTCAGCGCGCCCACGTCGACAACCACCGCGCCGGCGACGAGGAACAGCGGCGTCAGGCGGCATCGGTGAGCGGCGCGACCATCACCTCGCCGGGTTCGAGGTCCATCGCCGTCTCCAGGTCGAGCACGACCCGAGCGGCGCCCTGGTACTGACCGGCGCTGCCGCCGATGCCCGCGCAACACGTCGCCCGGTCGGGCCGCCGGGGGCCGCGGCCGGGACCGGCAGTGGCCAGGCCGGTAACGGCTCGGATCCGCGTCGATGATGAATGGCGGTTCGATCTCGAACAGGGCGCGATACTTCTTCAGCCGTTCGGCGATGATTGGGACGAAGAGTTCGGGATCGGTCACGTAGCTGTCGAGCTCGGACTCGAGCAGCATCGTCACATCTTCCGGGGCCGCGAATCGGCCGGCGGAGACCCCGCGCCGGCCGAGCTCACGCATCGCCATCCGTACCTCGTTGATCGTGGTGACCGCGATCAGCTTCGTCTGCTCCCGTAACGGGATCGTCGCGAGCGGCGGACTGCAAAGCGATGTCGAACGCTCTGCTGCCGGGTCTCGTCGCCGGCGAGTGCGTTTCGAATGCGTGCGGCCGTTGCCGCGCGATTGGCCGCCAGCCTGTCGTGACGAGCGTCGGGCGAGTTCTCGTCCGGCATATGCCGCATGCTGTCGACGAGCGCGAGGGCCTGCTCCGGGCCGGCCTCCCAGGAGATCGCCCGGATGTCCCACTCATTCGGACCACGCTGGCCATGGTCGGCGAAGAATTGATCGAACTGGCTCCGGAAGTCGGCAATCGTCTCGTCACCGCCCTGCAGCGCCGCCAGCACCGCGGACGGGCCGCGATCGAACAACGCGGTGACCTGGCCAGACGCGTTAGCCGCACGCGACAGCTGCCACAGGCCCCAGGACGGTGAGGCCGACGGCACCTCGCCGAGATCCGGAGATCAGATCGAGCAATGCCTCCGGCTCACCCGAGGCGGCAGCACACAGGTCGGCCAGCATCGCCGGCCCGACAGCGGAGCCGAGGGTCGAGTAATCGTGACGGGCGAACGCGTTGTCCAGCTCGGGCAAGAAACTCCGGGCGTAGGCGACCAGCTCCGCGTCGGACAGGGCCGAGAGATCGGGCCGGTCGCGCCGCTTGCCCAGCACCCGAGCCAGGTCCTCGTCGATCTCCGGGAACGACGAAGCACCCAGCATCTGGCCGATGGTCGAAGCGACCTTCGCCGAGCAGGCCTCGTTCACATCGTCGGGGTGCGGTTTGTAGGGCGGGCAACCCTCGGCGCTGCCCAGCAACGCCGCGTCGAACGCCTCGACCGTCATCCCCATCCGGATGGCCATGACCCGGCAGTGGGACAGGTTGATGTAGAAGTAGCCGCCGAACAGCCCGGCGACCGGGCGGGCGGTCCATCGGGAGTTCGCCGTCCCGGTAGATGCCGAACTCCACCAAGCCCCGCAACCAGCCGGGTAGCAGGCCCTCCTCGAACACCAGCGTCCAGCCGAGCGGGCTGGCCGGGTCGGGCAGCACCTCCCCCGCGTTGGCCCGGGTGTAGAACGGCATGCGGTCGCTGCGGTCCCAGTCGGTGAGCCACCGTTCCGGCAAGTCCGTTGCCGGGTTCACCATTGCGAGGTGCCGCCGTCGACGTTGATCAACGGCGCCGGTGATACCACCGCCGACCTCGCTCGCCAGCAGCGCCGCCATTGCCGCGACCTCTTCGACGGTGTTGAGCCGCTTGATCGCCGCTTCCTGCGCATAGTTGTCCAGGAACTGTTCGTAGGTGATGCCGGCCTGCGCCGCGACGGTCGGCCCCCGCCTCCATCATCAGGTCCGTCTCGACCGCGCCTGGGCAGATCGCGTTGCACGTGATGCCCCGAGGCCCGTACTCGTGCGCAACCGCCTTGGTGAATCCGTTGATCGCGTGCTTGTTCGTGATGTAGTGGCTGACCGCCGGCTTGTTGGCTTGCTTGCCTTCCACCGAGGAGATGTTGATGATGCGGCCCCACCCACGCTCGAGCATGTACTTGAGCGCCCGGCGGGTGCCCCAGAAAACAGCGTTCAGATTCAGGTCGAGGGCGTTCTGCCACGCCTCGTCGGACAGCTCGTGTACCAGGGCCCACCGGTCGCTACCTCCGGCGTTGTTGACGAGGATGTCGGCCGACCCGTAGCGCTTTGCCGCCTCGTCGACCAGGTTGTTGACGTCTTCTTCCCGCCGGACGTCACATTGCAGGAACGTCGCGCGGTCGCCGACGCCCATCTCGTCGATGGCCCGCAGGCCCTTGTCCTGGGACTTGCCTCCGATGACGACCGCGGCACCTTCGGCCGAGGAACTTCTCGGCGATGCCACGTCCGATCCCCCGCGAGCCGCCCGTGATCACCGCGACCCGCTTGTCCAAAAGCGGCGCTGCGGCAACACCCGATGGCATCACAGCTTCGTCGATGTCCGTCGTTCCGCCACCGCTCACGGGACCATCTCCTTCAAAACTCGGTGAAAGTACTGGACGCCAGGCTCGTTACGGCCAAATACGAATTCCTCGTCGGCGAAGGCAGCCAAACCCCGCTGCACCCCGTAGCCGCAGGCGTAGTCCTCGTCCATGACCACGTCGTGGAACCAGTCCGGGTGTGGGCCGCCGCCTTGCGCTCGTCATCGTCCTGTGGCTCGTGGCGAAGAGTCATGATCTGCTGAGTATGTGACGTGTCCCAACTTGCGCCCGGTAGCACCAGGGACACCACGACTTGGGATCGCCAGCCACCGGCGATAGCCAGCCCGGGGAACAACCAATAGATGGCCCCAACGCACAGGGCCGGATCCCACTGCTCGCGCGGCAGGTCAACCGCGTTTGCGATCGGGCGTAACGCAGAACGCGTTGCGCTGATGCGGTCCCCAACTGTCGAAGGCGGCCATGTTGGAGAAATTCGTCCGGTAAACCGTGGTGCGGTGCAGCGATGCGAAGTGGTAGCCCTCCAGGTAGCCGTCGATGACGACCTTCCAGTTCGGTCCGTCGAGGGTGCGCGTCGAGTAGTGGTAGCACCGATCCAACGCCATGGCCTCGAGCAACATGATCAGCTCCGGGCCGAGCCACTCGTCCAGGTCGATGGTTGCGGTGGGGTCGAGAGAGACGAAGACCAGCCCCGCGCGCTCCGCAGCCGGCAGCGCACGCAGGCTCATGCTGTCCTTGTCCACCCCGCCGAACGTGTCCTCGCCGTAGACACTGAGCAGGCAGCCCTTAAGGTCATAGCTCCACGAGTGATACGGGCAGGTCAGCCGATGCGCCTTGCCGGTGCCCTCGCCGATGATCTCGGATCCGCGATGCCGACAGACATTGACCATCGCGTGCACCTCACCGGCCGAGTCCCGAGTGATCAGCACTGGGGTGCCCGCGACGTCAATGGCCTTGTATGTGCCCGGGTCGGGGAGCTCGCACGACAGCGCGAGCGGCAGCGGCACCTTTCCGTGTACCACCGCCATCTCCCGCTCCCACAGCTGTTCGTCCCGGTAGGCCTGCACTGGCTCGTGCCATTGCTCCGGTACCTGATCGGTCGACTTGTTGCGGTAGTGCTCGAGCAGGCGCGCCATTACGTCAAAGGCGTCCTGGCGCACCGCCGGGTTGAAGTCGATTCCTGCGACGTAATGGGGGCAGCCATGGGGATCCCGTCTCAGTCGGCGTCGAGCATGTCTTGCACGACTTGGTGGAAGTGGGTGATCTTGCACTCGCGGTTGTTGAAGATGTTGCGCGTGTAGGCCGTTGATCGGCTTGCTGCCGCCCACTCCTGGTAGATGTCCACGTCTTCCTGAACGACGTCCTTTCAGCCGCTCCCAGTGCGCGCCGACCTTCTCGAGATACTCGTCATCGCCATCCTTGTACCAGAGTTCCACACCTCGAAGCGAGTGCGGTCGACCGCCAGCGGCACGGATCGGAAGAGCTGGAGGTGGTTGGGATTGTTGTTGAACACCGAGGTAGGGAAGATCGTGTAGTGGCAGATCGCCAGGCTCTGGTGGTCGGCGGTCTGCATCAGCTCGGGTAGCACGCCCTTGTACGGAATGACCATCATCCCATTCCGCCCGAAAACGAAATACGTAGCTAAACCGGCCGTCCTTGACGTCCTGCGGCGAGATCGTGTGCAGATGGGCCGCGTGATAGTTCTCGTTGAAGCCGTCGATGACGACCTTCCAGTTGGCCGGAAGTTCCCATACCAGTTTGTCGTGCAGCTCCATGTCCTCCATGCGGTAGACACCGAGATCTGCGGTTATCTCCGGGCCGATCCAGTCCCGCAACGGTGGGGCGACACCGGGACCGGCCAGCACTGCCCAGACCCAACCGCCCCACTCCCCGCACTCGACCGGAGGCGGCACACAGGCCGTCGAGGGCCTTCTCGTCGAAGTCCTCGCGGTCCGGGACGCCGACGACGGTGCCCTCGAGGTCGTAGCTCCAGCTGTGCCAGCGGCAGGTGAATCGACGAGCGCGCTTGCCCGACTCAGGAGGACGATGCGGGCTCCGCGATGCTGGCAGACGTTGTGGAAGCCGCTCACCCCGCCGTCTCGACGCCGGCTGATGACGATCGTCTCGCCCTCGTCCCTCCCAGACGACGTGATCGCCGGTATTCGGAAGATCTTCGGTTCGGCAGATGATCTGCCAGCTGCGGTTGAGGACCTTGCGCCGCTCCTGTTCGAACCGAGCCGGGTCGGTGTAGACCGATGAATCGAGCTGAGCCGGTCCGATGTCGGGGATGAGCGGCACACCTGGACCGATCCGCGCCGGCAGGTCACCGCGATGTGGGATGTAGACCATCGCGTGTCTCCCTAGATAGAGAACTCCGTGTTGTGAAACTACGTCATGTGACCGGATTATCGCCGTGGCCTCGGGCGGGGGGCAAGGACCGAAGACACAGGCGCCTCCAGCCCTTACACGTGCCATACGATCAGCCGCTATGCAGCCGCACCCGCTTCCGGCCTCGCCCTCGACTCCGTCGCCGCCGCGCAGGCCGCCGGCCGCACCCCATCCCCCACTTCGCTGGATCGCCCGTTTCTCACCAATCAGCCCGGCGTCGTCACGCTGTCGTTCGTGCGCCATGGCAAGCAGGACATTCCCAGCGGGTCCTTCACGCCTGGCGCTATGGACGGATCCGCCGCTCTCGGACCTCGGTCGACGACAGGCCGCCGGCGGTCGGTGCGGCCTTCGCCGATGCGCCCCTCGATGCCGTGCTCTGCAGCCATCTGGTTCGGGCGTCGGAGACGGCCCGTCACATCGCTGCGCCGCATGGATTGGAGCCCGTGGTCTATCCGGAGTTGCGGGAGGTGGAAACCTACCGTGACGTCCCGGACGGCGTCCGGCTCGAGGACATCTTGCCGCCCGTGATGTGGCACGGCGTGGCGGAACGGTTCGTCCAGGAGCGGCGTTGGGACGTCTCGCCCTTTCTCTGAAGGCAGCGAAGAGTTCCGGCATCGAGTGGTGACCGTGGTCGAGGGAATACTGGCGCTTCTACGGCGGGGTGCACCTGGCGATCGTGTGTCACGGAGGCGTCATCAATGCCTACCTCGGCCACATCCTGGGCCTGCACGAGGACATGTTCTTCCGGCCGGCGCACGCTTCGGTCAGCCAGGTCCGGGCGCGGGACGAACGCCGGGTGATCCACACACTCAACGAGTTTCATCACCTCGACCGCTGTCGATCCCGCACTGGTCACTTTCGAGAGAGCCAGCAGTTGCCCATGGACATGATCGAGCGGCTCGAAGCGCTTCCTCGCCGACGTCGAGCCGGGCCGCGGTGGGCGCGTGGTCTCGTATCAGCCGATCAGCGGCGGATACAGCCGGATCAGTGCGCGCGCCAGCGTTCGATGGGCCGACGGCCGGGAGGAGACGCTCATCCTCCGCGGTGACCCGCCCGCTGGCAGCGGCGTGTTCGTCAGCGACCGGGACGCGGAGTGGGAGCTGCTTCGCGCCCTGCCATAGTCTCAACTCGGTCGCAACAGCACCCACTCGGTGGTACGACTCGTCCGGCGACTATCTGGGCGCCAAGTGCATCGTGATGGATAGCGTCGATGCCACCTCATTGCAGGCAATCCTGGCCGACAGCGACGACATCGGGCCGCTGTCCGACCTGTTCGTGGACATCGTCGCGACGATTCACGGCAGCCGGCTCGACCCGCTGCCGGAGGGCATGACCCGGCCGCCGGATTGGACGTCATATATCGATGGCGTGCTGGCAACATACGACCAGGGTGGCTGCTTCGCATCCGTCCGTCGCACCGATATTGAGATACGTCACGTGGTGGGCGGCCGGGCACCGTCCGCCCCCGGTCCCACTGGCGCTCGTCCACGGCGACTGTCAGCCCTCGAACGTCCTGATCGGCGAGTCTGCAGCCGCCGATCGTCATCGACTGGGAATTCGCGCACATCGGCGACCCTCGCGAGGACCTGGGCTACTACAACCAGATTCCCCTGCTGCCGAACGTGTACTGGTCCGATCCAGAGCGCTTTCTCGCTCGCTATCGCGCCGCGACCGGCATGACCGAGGAGCAGCTCAACCCGACGTCGTCGACTACTTCCTGATCATCGGCATGGCCACGCTATACGCGCAGTTGGTCGATGCCGCCGACGCCGTCGCGAACAATCAGCATCCCGGCATCCTCGCGAGCTACCTGATCAACGCAATCTCGCACCAGCACGACATGTTTCTGTCCATTTGCGACCGCCAGAATTCGCCGGTAGGGAGGAGTTGGCTCGTGATCTCCCGACCCACGACCGATCAGCTCATCGCCGATGTCTGCCAAGACCTCGTCGACGCCGTATTACCTGCCCTAACCGACGAGACGCTGCAGGTTCGCGTGGCGATGGCCGAGACCGTGTTACGCAACGCCGCGGTGCGCGCAGCCATGAAATCGCGTGGATGAGCGACGAGACGGCGGCCCTGATCGAGTATGCGAAGGCAGTCAACGCCCGAATTCCCAGCGTTGAGCTCACCGCCGCGCTGGCCGCGTTCGACGACGCGTCCGCAGCACAGCCTGCATCTCGCGGACGTCGTCGAGACGTATGAGCGAGCGAGTCGGGCGTTCGCCGTGGCACTTGCCGCGGGGCCAGCGGGAAGGGACGGCGGGCTCGTCACGGCTTATGCGTTGCTGAGCGTACCCAGGAGATCCGAATTCGCACGCATGGCGTTGGGAGCGACAATGCGCGACGTCTTGAACCTGATGCTGAGAATGTGCATGTCGCCGGTTTTGATCCCGGTTGCAGTCGTCGGTCTGGCGGGCGCCTATGCAATCACGCGCGTCGCGTCCCAGCCTCTTATTCGAAGTGGCCCCGACCGACCTGGCGACGTTTGCGGCCGTTCCCGCGGTCCTGTTCGTCGTGCGGCGTTGGTGGCTTGTTTGATACCAGCGCGCCGAGCAGCGAAAGTCGATCCGCTGGTGGCACTCGCGATACAAAGAATAGTCGCGTCATGGCAATGGAACCGCTCGACTCGAACCCAACAACCTCAAGCGCCTCACAAACGGCCTTTAATCAAACGAAAGCCAGCTAAATTCCTTGCTTTGACACGTCTATCAAAGTACAGTGGGGCTTCGTCCAGATTCAGAGTCACGACCTGGGCACTTTGCATCGATCCGCCGTTTGCCAAATTGATTCGGGGTAGCTGGTTTGCTACGGTCGTCGTCATGTCCGAGCGTTCCACCGAGCAGATACGCGCAGATACGTGAACTCTCGACTCCCTTTATCGCGTGGATTCGGGACGAATCCTGGCAACTCTGATCCGCTTGCTCGGTGATTTTGATCTTGCCGAGGAGGCGATGCACGAAGCCTTTGCGGCTGCGCTGAGCCTGTGGCCGAGCAGTGGAGTACCCGGCAACCCGCGACCATGGTTGATTTCGACGGCCCGATTCAAAGCCATTGATACTCTGCGTCGACGGGCAAGATTTGATGCGTCTCAAGACGAGCTCGTGCGATATCTCGAAGCGCAATTGAGTTCGCTCGAAAACCAATGCAGAGGCAAGGTCCAATGAAGAGGACCACCTTGAGGATGGCCTTGAAGATGACCGGCCTGCGCCTGATTTTTACCTGCTGTCATCCATCTGCTAGCGCCGGAAGCGCGCGTTGCGCTCACCTTGCGTGAGGTGTGCGGGCTGACAACCGAGGAGATAGCACAAGGCCTTCCTCATCACTCCGCGTACGCTGGCGCAGCGCATTGTGCGCGCCAAGGCAAAGATTCGAGAGACACCGATTCCGTACGAGGTGCCGACGCCGCAGGAATTGCCGGAGCGACTGGGCGCGGTGCTTCACGTCATCTATCTCGTCTTTAACGAGGGTTATTCGGCTGCGGCGGGAGCGGAAGTAACGCGGGCCGAGCTAACCGGCGAAGCGATTCGACTGGGCCGGTTGCTGACCGAACTCCAGCCAGAGCCGGAAGTCATTGGGCTGCTTTCCCTGATGTTGCTACAGGAATCCCGTCACGCCGCGAGAACCTCGCCGACCGGAGAGCTGATTTTGCTGGAGAACCAGGATCGCTCGCTCTGGAACCGGGAGCAGATCGCCGAAGGGGTGGCGTTGCTGGAGAAAGCCCTGAAGTCCCACCGCTTCGGCGCTTACACACTGCAGGCTGCGATCGCTGCCGTTCATGCGGAGGCGAAATCGGTCGCTGTGACCGACTGGCGGCAGATTGTTGCGCTTTACGACCGATTGTTACGAATTCAGCCTTCGCCGGTTGTTCAGCTAAATCGTGCCGTGGCAATTGCAATGTGCGATGGTCCAGAGGCCGGTCTGACGCATATCGACGCGTTGTTGGAACATGGCGAATTGGCAAATTACTACCTGGCGCATTCAGCCCGTGCGGATATGTACCGCAGGCTGGGCAGGACCGCTGAGGCCCGGTCCGCTTATGAGAAAGCTCTGGCGCTGACCCAACAGGAACCGGAGCGGCAATTCCTGCAAGAGCGGATTCGCCAGCTGAAATAAAAAGTTTGGATAGCTGTCGATTTTCCGTCTCCCCAACGACTATAGGACAAAAGAACGATGAGCTACGGTTCCTGAGTGAACAGGAAACGAGTCATCGAGGAACAAAACACAGAAAACAAGGAGAAAAAGTAATGCCACAGTATCTGGTTGCTAACTACCTGCCCGACGACTTCGACCCGTCCACCGTAACCGAAGCGATGATCGAGGAGATCCACGCGCTCAACCGCGAAATGATTGCTGCCGGCGTGAGGAAGTTCGCTTGCGGAATTTCCCCGGCCAGCGCCGCAAAGACGGTGCGGAAGCAACCTGATGGTACGGTGCTCGTCACCGATGGGCCATACACCGAGACCAAGGAGCACATGGGCGGTTTCTGGATACTGGAAGCAGCAAATATGGACGAGGCACTCGCGTGGGCGCGCAAGGGTGCCATCTCATGCGATGCGGCGGGCGAGGTGCGCGAACTTCTATTCTTCCCGGCTCCGGATGAAGCAACGGAATAGTCTGGCCGCAGCGCTGGCGCCGGGCTGTCGTGCCCGGTGCCCGCGCGGGGCTCCTCAAAGTGGACTCACCCGGTCGCCGACCTATCAAAGTCGATGGCTTCGTCGAGGCACTCGACTTTTCACACGACACGCAGTCCAGGAACGACTCTGGCGCGCGCATCGTCGTCGGTGACACGATCTCGGTAATGCCGCTTAGCGAGATTTGAAAAGGAAAATTAAGCTACCCGTAATCTTATATTTTGTATGAACGTACAAGAACAAATCCAAAAGTATATTAGCAGCCAACCTGAACCAAAACGCAGCGACATGGAAGCGTTGCACCGCATCATTCTGCAAGTAATGCCAGCACGTAAATTATGGTTCCTGGATGGTAAAAGACAGTGAAGGTAAAACTGTTTCTAATCCGAATATAGGATATGGACTTCAGGCTATGAAATATGCTGATGGAACAACCAGAGAGTTTTATCAAATTGGTTTGAGCGCAAACAAAACCGGAATCTCTGTCTATATCCTTGGTATCGAAGATAAGAAATACTTAGCCCAGACATATGGAAAAGTACTCGGCAAGGCGAGCGTGACCGGATATTGCATCAGGTTCAAAACTCTAAAAGATATAAACATTGAAATTCTTGAAGCGGCAATACGAAATCGGGTCGCGGCTCAGAATGAAAAAGGCGGGTTGATGAAATAGTTTTTCGTGTGCGAGGGTCGCGCCCAGAAACTTCGGCGGCGATCAGACTTTCTGTTAAAGACGTATTCGCCAGCATGAAGATCAGATAGGAGTAGAAGGAAATCGATCATGAGAAGAATTACCGTACTTGAACACATTACCCTTGATGGCGTCATACAAGCAGGGGGCGGGCCGGACGAGGATACGAGCGACGGCTTTGCGTATGGCGGATGGTGTGCGCCCTATGACGACGACGCGATCGGAGCGGCCGTGAAAAAGATGTTGGATATGCCGATCGACCTGTTACTGGGGCGCAAAACTTTCGATATTTGGGCGGCGTTCTGGCCGCAACATGGCGACATTTGGCCCGGCGTCAACACGGCGACCAAATACGTCGCCTCGAACACGATGACTTCTTCACGAATGGCAGCCGTCGGTGTTTTTAAGCGGGGATGTTGCGAAAAAGTCGCCGAACTCAAGCAAGGGCCGGGCCCAGATCTGCACATTTGGGGAAGCGGTAATCTGCTCCAGACGCTTATGAAGCATGATCTGGTCGATAATTTCTGGTTGATGATCTATCCGATCACTTTGGGCGAGGGAAAAGCTGTTTGCCGAGGGCACGATCCCGGCGGCGTTCAAGGTGACGGAAAGCATTGTCGGTTCGACTGGCGTCATTCTCGTGAATTACGAGCGCGCCGGTGCAGTCCAAACCGGAACACTCGCGCAATAACAACTGGGGTCGCTGTCGATTTTCTCTGAGCGCGACGACTATAGAATTCAGCGCGCAAGCCTCAAAGTCTCAAAAGCGTTGGACCAGGTGAGGGGTCAGGACAATCAAATGAGAAATGTAATCCTTCGCAATCAACACTACCCTGGATGGCTGCGTCGACCACACCAAGCAAGTTGCTGATGACGAGACACATGAATATTTTACGAACCTCCTGCGTGAGGTTGACCTGCTCGTCTTTGGGCGTATCACCTACCAATTGATGGTCCCTTTTTGGCCTGAAGTCGCAAAAAGCCAGTCGATGACAAAAGCATCGAACGAATTTGCTTCAAGCATTTGACTCCATTAACAAGATTGTTTTCTCACGATCACTAGACAGCGCTGAAGATAAAAATACGAGAATTGTTCGTACGAACCTTCGCGACGAAATACTTAAGTTGAAACAAGAACGAAGGCAAAAGCATTTTACTCGGTGGTGTAAGTGTTCCTTCACAACTTATCGAGCTTGGTCTGGTGGATGAATATCGTTTTGTCGTTGGGCCAATCGTTGCGGGAGAAGGGAGACGGTTGTTGGAAGGCGTTAGCCTGCCGGAGAGATTGCAACTAAAACTTGTTGAGTCAAAGATTTTTAAATCAGGATGTGTTGCGCTTCGTTACTTGAAACAGTGACGCGACACATCTGCGACAGCTGGGCTGCTGGCTCCCACCGAGGAGGAGAAGAACAATGAAATACATCTGTTTGGGATACATCGAGCCAGGAACATTCGAAGGGATGACCGAGGACGAGCGACACGCAGTGCTCGACGAATGCTTTGAGCACAACGACCATCTGCGCGCCAACGGACATCTGGTTGCCGAAGTACCTCTTCAGCCTCCGGAGACCGCCGTGACCCTGTACTGGAAAAACGGCAAAGTCGCGACGACCGACGGCCCCTATGCGGAAACCAAGGAACAGCTCGGCGGCATTCAGATCCTTGAGGCGCGAGACCTCAATCATGCCATTCAGCTTGTCTCACAGCTTCCAGCCTTTAAGTATGGACTTGGACCGGTCGAGATACGGCCGGTTGCGGATATGACCGAAATCATGAGGCAGAGCGAGCAGCGGCGACGAGAGATCCCTCGCGATGAGGGCTATGCCTGAATCCTCAAGCTGCCCGATCCATAGTGCCGAAGGCTTGCAGAAGTGATAAGACGAAGCGGCCGCACCCATGCATCAAGAGTAGATTGACCACCGGCTTCACAAACCCAAGTGGTCCGACCCCGCAACTCTCTACATCTGTGCGACATAATATATATTATCAGGATGCCGATGGTTATGCCGTTCAAAAAACCCACGAATTCAGGTGCATCCATGGGCGGGAAGTGAATCTGAGTCTCACACCGTAGCGCATCCAGACATCTTCAACATTCCGGTCAGGATGGCAAGCTTTCGCTTAGCTGCATTACTTCCACACAGGCACCGTTAACTCCCGGAATCAAGGTAAATCGAAACTGCACGCCGCCGTTGCCATACACCTGAGGCGGCCCAAATAAAATCCGCTATCATTATTCGCCGTTTCACCCAGCGCGAGTTCCAAACTGTTGTATTGGTGCCACCATGCCCGGAGCAGCCTGACTGTTTGATGACCTTAGCGCCTTTTGCCTGAACTCCGCCGGCTTCACTCCGGAGCCACTCTTGCCTGAGCAGACCAGGGCCAGCTTGCTGAAGAGCCGAAACCAATCGACCGAAAGAATTCCTTCCGGAGTTGCCGCTCGTCGCACAAAACGAATCACCAGTTCTGATTTGCATTCAACGCATCCGCGAAGCGAAAGCGCCGCGCCTTCTGGTCTGGCGACCAGAGATCGGCATCAGGCGGGAACAAGTCTCGCCACAATGGTTGCGGTGCGCTGCGCGTTGATCCGAGCGTGGGCTCGGTATAACTTCAATGCGCGGGTATGAAATGTACTCGAAACTCGAAACAGCTGGCGCCGCGCCCGGTGCGGAAGCATGGTCTGAGCCGGTCGCATGTCGCGCTGGTTAATGCTAATTCAATCGAGAATATCAGCAACGCAAACATATGCAGTTGGCGTGAGGTGTTATTTACGCGCGACGGCGCAGAGGCGTGCCGGGATGACGATGTTATGAAGGTGCAGCTGAAGCGTAAACGGCGCAACCATTACGCGAATGCGCGCAACATTGTGGCCAATACGCAGTGCTACCTGCCTCTTTGAGTGAAGGGTACTCCAACTGGTCGGGGCTGAAGGACCCATCAAATACGTGCTGTAGAACACGCCGATGGCTAAAGAACTCGCACACGTTTGCTATTTATGGTTGGCTGGATGGGTTTGGGAACGCATTGGTCCAGGTGAACGAAGACAGCAGCCGCGCTGAAGCGTTGAAGTGAGTCGATGAAGTCACGGATAAAGTTCAATGAGCGACCGGAACGGTTTGCCGAAGTGGATATGAAATTGTGAGGACGACGTATGAACGCAGCTGCTCAAAGAAGATGCATGCCGCCGATGCCGGTGCGGAACTGTCCCGCTTCCTGCCCTTGCTGCAACAGGAGATGAGGGTGCCCGCTGGCGAGCGCGACCGCTGCCGCATGTCGGGCGGCGTCATGTCCCGGCGCGAGGCACCGAGGGCGCGCCGCCAAACTCATGAGCAACAGCGCCGCTGACCATCCCTGAAGTCGCCAAGTTCAGCATCCTGAAATTCTCAGCGCCGATATGTGCTGGTCTTGTGGTGGCCTGAAGACGCCAGGTAAACGCTGGTAGCACCACCGACCGCCACGGTTTGCTGCCGTTCATCATTCGTGTTAACCCCGCCGGCTCGCGCGCGCGGCTACCCTTCATATCAACGATGAGCAGAGCGAAGTCGCGGGATAAACAGGAAACAATCTATGGACGTGTTTCAGGAGGCGCTGGTGGCGTTGGCGGCGATGCGGGCGGGAGCGAGCAGTCAGCAAAACAGCAATCAGCAGACAGTCGGAGAGTGAACATGGGCCTCGTTGACGCATTGCTGTGGCTGTTGGTCTGCTCTGTCGAATCAAGGCGCATAGATGGAACGGCATACTTTGCGAGCACAGCTTGTTTGCAAACCAGGACGAGTTGGCGCCGAAGAGATTCGAGTTTTCAAAATCGCCTTCAACGCGAAGCCTCGAGAGGAAATGGACAATCCTAATTCCACCTCAGAATGCCAGAGTGGCAACGGTTTGAGGCCTGCCATGCCGAGCTGGCTTCGTGACAGCGGAACGACGTGATTGAAATGAATCGCCTTATGAATTCGCACGGCAGCACGGCGGTTTCAATTTTCAACGGAGGGATGAAATGCGGGCTTCACGAGTCAAGAAATCGACTCTTTACAGCCGCAGAGTTGGTGGCAAGTGAAGGCAGCCCAGTGGCAGTCCATCGTCACCGCTCCATTGAGTACCCAGTGAGGGGCGGCACAAGTAAAACGAAGTGGCTCCTGATCCAAATGCCCCGAACCACGCCCTTACAGTTCTTCATCCACGTTTGGCGAGAGCGGAGTATTCGATTACGAAGATTTTCCTTTGCGTGCTGAACGATACTCAGGGGACGTCTGCATTTCACTTCGAGGCGTTAGTTGATCGCGGCCATGCCAAACCCTGCGCATATGGGGAATCAGCTCGGCAATAGTTTTCGCCAGCCGCGCATTCGCCAAGACAAAAAGATGGTCTGTTGTTTTCGCCTGCCTGCTACTGGGCGCGCTACGCCGGCTAATCGCAAACGTGTGATCGAGCCGTCGTTGTTGGAAGCGGAAGTTGGATGGTGCCTGGCGTCAGATGACTGCGGACAACAGTAACGCTGGTGATGTTCCGCAACCGGCGGCATGAAGGCGACGGAGCGTCCGAAGTGCAAAAAGACAAACAAAAATCGAACGATTGTCACTCTCTCCTTGATGAAGCCACTGAGTCGGGCGTGGCAAGCGAATTAGTCAGATCCATCGACCAGAGTCAGTCACTCTCGCGGCGGCTTGTCGCCGCTCTTCCCTTCCGCTTTTCGCGCTGTACTCAACTCACGGCATACCTGGTGGGTCACTGAAATAAACTCCCTATCTGAGCTGTGCGGTTTCGACTGTGATTCCGCCAATAGGAACCTGCCAGTCGCCGACTTTTAGAGCTGTGGTATGCGGCGGTCGTGAGGCGTGCCGATCAGTTCCGGCTGACCCAAAGTGAAAGACCAAACCGAATTTACTTACACGCCGGTGGAAGTACCTGGTCTGAAGCGCCGTATGAGTTTCAACCGAGCCGGCAGCCGCTGGATTGAAGGAGTTTTTGTGAGCGAACCCGTGGGTGGTGTGCAGTGTGCAGGGCAGTTCTCAGCAACAGGGCCACCAAGCAATGCCCGTTTAGCGACTGGTTTCGCTACCAGACCTCGAACAGGGCCTCGCTGCACACTGCCCATCGCACACTGCCCACTGGTTCAACGATGTATGCTGGCGGGCAGTCACAACGGATATGAGCGCGTGTCGCTTCGGGGGGAACTACTGCCGTGGTTCTGTGGGGCCTGCTGTGCTGCCGTCTGCTGTGTCGAGCGTTGTTTCGATCTAGTCAGAAGGCCAGTCCGCTGCACCGAGACGCGCCGTCGGGGCACGCGACTCGGGTCAAACGCGCCAGTGGTCGCCCGGCCTTCTGTCCTGAACCCCGACCGGCATCTACGCGTCGCACGAGTCGCGCTTCGCGAAGAGTTTTGCCGGCGCGCGGTGGCGCGTGGGGGCAAACCTTAACTGCGTGGGAAACCATGATCGCGCCAGCGCTCGGCGCATGCCGGGAAGGGAACCGACGCGTTGCTCTGCCAACCTGGCACGAACAAAGCCGTTTCTGCAATCGCGGCTGCGATTTACTTGAGCTGCTCAGCGGAGAGGGTTTTGACGCTGGTCATCCGCCTGAAGCGTGAGGACCACAATTCGCCGCAGGGAACAATTCGCGACGGCAAGAGCGCCGCTGTCGCCGGATAGCGCGGCGACTTCAGCGCCGGTCAGGATCCGGAAAGATCAGCGTTCCTGACAAACCAGTAATCAGTCCTAAACTGCACGTCATTAACGCGCTGTCTCTGGCTCACTGCTGAGTTGTCGCCGGAAGACGAAGCCACCGTGCGGCGCTTATTGAAGTGACCTGTTTCAGGAAGAAATCGAGGGCCAGGAACCGACAATAAACAACGCCGTCAAGGTCTGCTCGTTTCCCGCGCCGGCCGCTATCAAAGCGGCCAGGAGACTTCATATAACCAACCTGAGGCGCGGTTCTACGCGCACCTAATTCGTCCATTCTGAAGGCAACCAGCGACGAGCAGAAATCGCTGAGGTCACGGCCCCGGCGCATTGCTTTCGCAATTAACCGAAGATGCGCCTGGCGCGCTGCCGTCAGGTTACGATAACGGCACTGGATACATCCTGCGGCATCCGCATCCACTGCGCCAACCGCGACGGCAAGCGTCTCTTGCTCACGCCGCGCGGTCTGCCCAGCGGCGCGTCCGCCGTCGCACCGAGGAGAGGTAGCGGCGTGGAGTCGCCTGCCATCGGCCACCAGCGTCAGCCAGACAGCATCACCAGCGAAGTTCTGCGCACCTGGCACGGCTGCGTGGCACCGGCGGTTTCGACCTGAAAGCTGGAGCTTGTTCCTGGGTTTACAAGGAAAGCCGTGGAGCGGTGGGAAAGCGTAGACGCTGATCCAAACAATCACACCAAAGGTTCAACCTTTATGGAGTCGGGCCGTGTTTCGCTGCAAGCTATGGCCGCCTGCGCTGGAAAGATGACGGAGGCTGTGACCGACGGTAAACAAAGATCCACCAGCACAACTAACCTCATTAATCTCGATGACCACTGGCGCGGCGGGCGTGGCGGCGGCGGTGCGCCCCAGACCTGCGGAGCTGGAGCCTTGGAGTGACGTTTGGTGCGGTGCAAATGGTCTGCACACCATCATGAGCGGACCTGGCACAGCAAACCACGAAACTCAAACAGTGGGTAAAACCACAAAGACGGGCGGTGGGCCGTCGATATAGTCGGCGAGCGCGACCGGCGCATTCTGGCGAGTATTGAGGGAATAAAATAATAGCGCCGCAACCGGAAGCGTTGATCGCCGGAAGACGCAACAATAGCTCAACGAACACTACTATTGCCGCTCTGCCGAGCAAAGCACATCGGCAGAAATTCGGCATTGTAGAGGTGCCTGCACCTCAGAGACAACTGATATCAACTGATGCCGCGCCGCTGGCAGATTTGGTTCAGACATGCCTGGATCGGGATTACCTGACAGGCAAAGGTGCATAATGTACTTGGCGCCGAAAGACATGCCTGAGGCAGCACAGAATGGTGGATCGATTTCGCCTCCTGATGCCAATTTCAATCAGAATAATGCTGGGTGAACAATGGATACTTATGACTCGTAAGATGATTTATCACTCCACACTGGATTATGCGCTCTCACATGATGGTGGATAGCTTCGCCATATGCTGACCGCTGAACTGGAAAGTGGAACTTTTATCGACGCTGAATAATCGCTTAGGAACCCACTTACATCAGCTTATCGAGATCCTGGGGTGAATAATGAATCACCTTCAACTGATACGCATGGTATGTATGGCTGATTTTTTACTATGGAGAACGAAAGAATGCAATCCGACGTGGTGGTTGAAGCAGCATGGACGGTGGCAGATAAAGCACTGATGGGGCAGGTGCTGGTAAACCCCGTCCATTTTCATCGATAACATGAGCTATGGTTCTGTAAACCACGCGCCGTAAAATCTGACCACACTTCCCGCCGCTTAAAGAATGATCGGGCCTTTTGCTGGGAGCCGTGCCGGAGGTTGATCGAAAACTGGAGCTAAAGAAGCATCTGCGCGAAAAACGAGCTTCTGATTCTAACTTTGGCGCCGTTGCCTGGCGAGGAAAGAATTGGCGGCTACCATGATGCGCCCGTTGCTGCGTGGATTGGCTGACTGGCGCGTTAATCGACTCAACACGCCGGAGGCGGTGAAGCTGGCAACGACCGCACGACCAAAGCAGGACGACTTCAAAGAGTTTGCCGGACACGCCGGCCTCGACGCGAGCGGAGCTGAGCCGCGATGATGGATACATCGGCTACCGCGCTGGTGCGACCGCGCTCCCGGCCGAAAGCCGCTTGGACGAAATGCATTTCAGGCGATGCGCGTAAAGCCGGTTTTTCGGAGTCGGTGAGTGACAGACGCTTTCGCGGCTAACACATCCGGGATTTGCCAAGCGGCTGTGGCGGGTGCACCCCGCGGGTCGGAGCTTGCTGGACACCGATATGACGAAAGGTTTTCACCGAAATGAGTCAGCGCACCGAGTGGAAGAAAGGCCCGGCGCTATCACTTCGAACTCCGCAACGCGATTTAGAGAAACAAGATGCCGTCCAATTTGCGAAGGCCCAGGATTCGATCTTGATCAACTCTTATTTCCTGTTTTTCGGCATGTAATTACTGACAATGGCGGCGGGCGCTGGCAAGCCTGATCGAGTTCCTACGCCGTCGCCAGAGGAAAACCGACTTAACGAGTTGAACGATTACCGAGACAAAACAGAGGCGGGCCAGCGTCGTTAGACAACTGGCCCAGCCGATCTCGCATCGTCCCTATGTTGGAAGCGCAGAGGCGACACGCCAGCTTTGGAAGGGAAAGTACACAGGAGTCGTTAGGGAAACGGAAATGCATTGCCGGCGTTCGAGAACCCGCGCAGCGCCTTATCCGCAGTGGGGCGGTTCGGCGCAACACGCGCATCGATTGCGCGAATTCGCTGCCGAGGCACGATCTCTGGCGTCGAAGCCGTTCTGCGGCGCGGCGCTGTTCCTTTGCAATGTGACCAAGGAGCAGGGGGCGAAGTGGCAGATCTGGACTGGAAATTGTCTTTGCACTGATACATCTGAAACTCACACCGCGCGACTGCACGCACTTCAGCGTTTTCCATGGACGGTTTCACGCGATGGCTTGCTGGCATCTAACAGGCAACGCCAGGCAGCGATTCAGAACGCGTCTGGAAGCGACATCTACTGTCGCACCGCCACGTAACGCGAAACCAACGTGGTCACGGTTATGCGTCGATCAACGATTTCGGCGACGCCACTCCGCTGGCGGAGTTGTGAAAGTTCAAACAGCGCCTGCGGAACACGCGCATTGTTCGCCAGGACTGGAGGCGGACGCCACCAACACGCCGGCGTTTCATCGGCGCTGTTCTTTATCGACCCGCCTTATGGAAGAGTGAGCCTTCGGAAGGCATCGCGCCGGAAGAGATCGCCGAGCACGTCGCTTCGGTGAAGGGCAAAGTGCATCTGATTGCTCACACCGACTCCGCGAGGGCACGTCGCGCTTCTCGCCTACTCCGGCCATCAATCTGTTGCGACAATGGAGAGATAGCGTTGCCGCGTTCAAGAAATGCAGCCGGCTCTTTGTGAGGCCGGGATGACGATGGCTGGCTTGCACTGGCAGGAAGTTTCTGGATTTGCCGTTGCGAATTCTGGCCGCTGCCCGGAGGCGATCATGAAGCGCAACTTCATCTGGCCGCGACTGTCAACGTCAGTCGATTGGGCAGACGCCACCGCGCGGAAATCATCACGAGCCCGGGAAGTTTGATTTCACCCGTGCGCGTCCCACACGCCAGGCGCGTTGCGGGGACAGCAAAAGATGTACTCAAAAGGGGAAGCATACCGGGGTTGTCGCGTCAATGGCATGGCTGTGGGTGTGGTTGAACCCACCGTTCGACGCGAATCCGCCGCCGAAGCCAGCAATGATGGTTGACCACAACAACGGAATCGCTCTTTGCTGCCGGTGAGTGTCACGACGCGCTGGTGGAAGACCTGGTCTGGCCACGCGCGCACTCGATTTTGTTTCTGCATGATAAGCTGCACTTTTATCGCGGCAGACCAGGACGAGCGAAAGCCGCGCTCGCAGCAAGCACCGCCTGAGGCGCTGGTTGCATACGGTCACATCGCGCATCGCTGGAATTGTGGCGAGCGGGAAATTCTTAGTCGAATGTCAAGTTATTGGCTAGCGGGTTGGCGGCACAAACGGTGGTTTCCACCACCTGCTCACAAAGCTGGTACGGAGCCGGCGCGTTAAGGGCGGCAAAAACTCGTGGCAAAATCAAATGCGGGCAATCTGAGGCAGAGATGATGCAGGCAATGTTGCACCGGGCCTGAAACCTCCGCTACGAGTGCGGCAAAGTCCAGCCGCTGCAATCCCGCGACTCTCTGAGTTTTCACCGCTGACCGCCTGATTCCCACCGCCCGGGAGCTGCCGCCGAACGCAAAGCCGGTGCTATCTCTTTGCGGCGGTAGTGTGCGAGAAAAAGGTCGCTATTCTGCGGAGCAGTGGAGAATGGTGGATCTCTCTCGAGACGAACAGAGCCACGCGACCCGTCACCATCCCAAGTCGCTTTGGATCTGCCGGAGCCGGAGCTGCCCGCCGGTATGACCACAGCGCTCGCATAGTGCCGCCGGAGAACGACGGCCAGCCTGAGTGGGCTACGCTTCAGGGGTGAGCACGCGCTCGACCAGAAGTTTTGGATCTGCGAGCGAAAGCGCTGAAGAAAGCCGGCTGCGTAAAAATTCTTCTACCGACCAGGCATCCGGTAAACGCGTCGATCGGCCGAGGCCTCGAGTGGCAGCGCCTCAACTTTCTGCGGAAGGGGACACGCTGGTGGTCTGCGGAGCTTGGGCCGCCGCCTCGTGCAGAACCTCAAAAACGCCTCGTCGGGATCGTCACCGAACTCCAGAAGCGCGGCGTGAAATTTCGCGAGCCTTACTGAGCGCATTGGAACGGACGCCGCTGATTGGCAGATTGTTCTTTCAGATCGTCGGCATGTTTGCCGAGTTCGAAAGAGGAACTGGAATCGCGATACGCGCGGTGCATTGGCCGGCCTGGCCGCAGCTCGACGCTCGCGCCGGCGACAACGCGGCGGACGGGGCCCGATCCCTGGCGCAGCTTTAAAGTCGCTCGCCAAGCTCGCCGGTGTTTGCTGAAACCAGCCAAGCCACCGACGCCATTCGTGGATGTCTGCCGTGTACGCTCGAGGCTGCTCGCCACGCACGCTGCGCCGCGCCCTCGATAAAAACGCGCCGGCGGAGTCGCCAGCCAGGATGCCTGAAGAATTACGGCCGTCACGCTCGGCCGACGAGGCGCCGCCGGCACCGAGCGGCATGTGCCGACGCGCCCTGCGGCAAATCCATCGGAACCGGCCGCTACGCCAGGTCTGCCGGTCTGGTCCGGCTACTCTTCTGGAGCTGGTCTGCCGCCGATGCTGGTTTCACCCTCCAAGCCGGCGCTGCGGTGAGTCCAGCTGGGCCGGACACTTTGCTCGGTCAGGAAGTCCTGGACGCCTGCACTTGCTGGGCTCGAGTGGAGACGCGTTCGGCGGCATCATCGCTGCCGCGTCGTGCCAGGATTTTCTCCCCGCGCTCGTCGCCGAGTCTGCCAAGTCAGCGGTCACGGGCTCCAGATGCTTTCCGAGTTGTAGCCATTCAATCGTAGAAGCGAGAGACTCACGCTTGGTTCCTGGTTGAAAATGTTCCCGGTGTTCCGACGCTCATTTCGATGGCGCAAATCAACGGTTCAACATGTTCGCCAGCGGCTTTGGTTCTCACCTCTGCAAGCGCTCATTCCAGTTTGTTTGCTGTCGGGCGACCGTGCCGACCATTCGAGAGGCAGTCAGTCACATCAATTCTCGGCGTTCGAAACCAACCTCTGCTCGCGTCAAGGAGCAATACGTAACTGAACGAAGTACAAC
>ERZ1370068.10152-contig-8874_pt1 | contig 41261 bp, 53 predicted proteins | sample MGYA00561227_ERZ1370068 | MGnify/ENA primary metagenome ERZ1370068 (study PRJEB38410, sample SAMEA6850437) | metagenome | study: Metagenomic assessment of the ecological functions of the soil: analysis of the soil microbiota associated with the... | reverse complement strand
AGTTACGTATTGCTCCTTCGCGCACCTGGACACCAGGCTTTTGATCAGCCCTGCCTCATATTTCCAGAGGATGGCACTTGGAAAAGGTCGAGCCATACCAGCTAACGGATGCGGACATAGACGCTTTAGTATTTGATTCCGAGTGGTGTTATCCATTCGCCGCTGAAGCTTTCGACCTCTAAAAACCCATCCGGCTAAGCTACGCGAACAACGCGGAGCACAGCCACCAGCCAGCTAGGCCGCCCGGCCTCTTTCGTGTTGATGGTCAGTTGCTTTACTGGTTGTCAGCCGTTAGTTGCGGCAGCTTGTTCAGTTCGAGTTGCGCGGCTCATTTTCTGCAAGCCCGCAGTAAGAGCTTCAATTTGCTTCCTGCTGCTGGGCGATTTTGGATCCGACGGCATCTTGTTGTTTGGCCACGGTAGCCTGCATGGAGTTCGGCGATTGTGCTCTCCCGTTCTGCGACCTTGGTCTGCTGTTCTTGCTACATTTCGGTGCTCTTTCAGGAACTCGATTCAGCAACATCGCGTTCACCGCTTCGTAGCGCACAGTGTAGAGCTTTCGCCTTTGTCGTCGCGAACTACTAGATCGGGGTTCACCTTCTGCCACTTCCTCAGCGACGAGGCCAAACTGCGGAGTATAATCTGCTTGATCGTGTCTTGTAGTGGAAGGTTACCGGCTTCAGCGCCAGGATGGCTTCGCTGCTGTTGTCCATCGGCTTGATCTGCGTCTTTGAAACGGCGCTGAGGAACTGACCGTGCCGAGCTGACCGTTGGTCGAATCTATTACGACTCCCGCACGCATTCGCGTTTGCAGCCAGCCCACGGATGCCAGCGATAAAGGCGTTCAGTCGACTTCCCGGTTGGCCGGATGCGGATTGTGTTGGACTCGCCAGCAACACCAGCGTTGCCGATATCGATATTGTTACTGCCTGTGGTGAGGTTGGCGCCTGCACTAAAGCCCACCGCGATGTTGAATGAGCCGCGTGTTGTTTGTGAGCGCACCAGGACTGTTCCGGCCGTGTTGCCGTTGCCGGATCTGTTGTTCAACAGCGCTTGATAACCGCTGGCCGTGTTCGGCTACCGGTTGTGTTGCTTAAGAGCGCTTCAAAACCGTTGGGCCGTGTTGAAGCTGCCATTGTTTCTTTGAAGAGCACCGGCACAAGGTTGGCTGCGCTGTCGCCGCCGCGTGTGTTGTTTGAGGCAGAATCACCGTCGGCCGTAGCTGCCGTTGCCGCTTGTGTTGTTGCTGGAGGTCGCACCAACACCAGCGGCCGTGTTATGCGATGCCGGTAGTATGGTTAAAGAGCGCCAGCGCAGCATAACCGGTGGCTGACGTTGGCGCCGCCAGCTAGTGTTGCGGAATTCCTGAGCGCGCAGAGCACCGTTGGCCGTGCTGGTGCTGCCGATCTGTGTTGGACACGAGAGCACTCGCTACCGGTCGCCGTGTTGCCGCCGCCGGTTGTGTTGGCATTGGGAGCGGCAAAACAACCAGCAGGCCGTGCTTATCGTCGGCGGTGCTGCTTTCCAGCGCGGCCGCGCCAACGGCCGTAAGTTTGCTCCGCCGCCGGTTGTTGCTGCAAGGAGCGCACTCGCAGCCGGCGGCCGTAAGCTTGACTGCCAGTTAGTGGCGAGGCTTTGAAGGGCGCACCAGCGCCCCCGGCCGTATTCTCGCTGCCAGCGCTAGCCTCCATCTGGCGTTGGCGACGGCAGCTGCTGCTTGCGCCGTCGGCGAAAGCGCAAGCGATGCGACGCGCGAGCGCGATGAGAAGCAAACCTAACCGCAAAGGCGACCGGTCGATTGATTTTCTTGAGTGTAGAGTTGTCATATTTTGCTTCAGCTTTTGCTGAGGCTGGATTGTTGAACTGCATTAATTGCAATCCAGGTTCCGCGTGGAACTACGAACCATCCCTGACGAGGCTTCCGAAACAGTTCGCCCACTTCAGACTGACTCGGGGCTCCAGTTGATCTGGAGATCGCGTAAAGCGGTGTCTCAGCGAAGGTGCAGCCCCACGGACTTCTTCAGTCCGGCCGAAGATGCGTTGAAACGTCGGGTGACGTAACCGAGAATGCCTTTACGGCTGTCCGCGAGAGTTTGTCGAGCATTATCTTCGATAAATGATTGTAGGACAATGTCTTACACAAGGGTGTTATTGCCCACAGACCTCACCTTTGTTCCTATATAGTAGCGCCTCTAGACGACGTTCTGGCGCGTCGCGTTCCCGTTAGCGCCTTTTGGCGCTATCGCGTCTTTCTCCAGCGAAAGAAATGCTGTCAACAAATCATCGGCCTTAACGATGAATCGTTTTCCGTCGCGGTGTGCATCGACGCAAAAAGAAATCCGTGCTTGGTGAAATGCTCGGCGATGCCGTAAGACCAGCCCTCTGCGTGTAACCGATCCGCGATGATTTCCCAGTAATTCACCCTAACGGTATTCCGCCCTTCAGCTACGCCGATCTGCGTAATAGGTGGCACCGACACGTCAGCACACCGCGCAAGCTCAAGCTCAACAGCGGCAAGGTCGAGGCTTGATCGGGGGTATTTGCTGTCGCGGTTAGAACCGCGTCAGTCCCGTGATACGTTACTAGCCAACGTTCCGTTCCGTTGTTGAAGATGGCATTGTGAATACCGGAGAATGCCCCGTCAAACCCGCGTAATCGAGGAAGGTGAAAGAGTCGCCAATCGTCGGCGACCGTTGAGGAGCACGGAAGTTGCTGCCTACCGTCAGGCTGTTGGCGCGTAAGAAAACATTCCCGTCGCCCTCAAGAGAGCTAATCGTGACGCCTGGGGCGTTATGCAAACTGGATATCGAGGTTTCCATTTCCGAAGACCTCAACCCGCGATGTCCCACCGGTGGAGTCGCCGAAAAACAATTATACCACCTTCGCGCCGCCGTTTGCGCCGCCGTTGGCGATAAGCGTGGCAGAATAGCAGTCAGGTTACCATCGAACACTGTCGACCCGCTACCGAAGTCGGATGCCCCACTGGGAAACGTGGGCTGACCGGCGCCGTTATTGCAAGGTGCCATTGCCTGCGCTCGACGTGTCGCTGAACCTGTCGACCCGCCCGCCGAGAATTCGAACATAGCTCCATTATTGGTGAAGGTGCCATTGCCCGCAGTCGAAGCCCCACGGAAGCTAGTTACTCCGCCTGACTCGTCGCTATTATTGATGGGCCGTGCCATTGGCCGGGTGCTCGAAGTATCGAAGAATGCTGTGCCTCCTGCGGCCCGAATGGACCGCCGTTATTGATAAAGGTGCCACTGCCTGCGCTCGAAGCATCGAAGAACTGCGTGAATCCTCCAGCGCCTTCGCCAGTCGTGGCGCCTTTATTGGTAAACGTGCCACTGCCGGCGCTCGAATTGTCCAAGAAACCGTGAATCCACCTAATCCTACAATCGTCGAGGTGCCATTATTGGTAAAGGACGTCGAGCTTCCAGCGGTCGCGCTGTTGCGAAAGAATATTCGGCTTTCGTCATCCGGTTCGAATACCGAAGTTCCCACAGTCACGAACTTCTGTGGTCAGTTCTCGAATTGTTTATGATGCCCGCGCCGCTTACAGTGAGGATAACGCCTTCCCCTGCCGTGTGTCGTGCTCCGTGACAGTGTAGGCGCTTGTTCCCTCACTGAACACGATTGCATTAACCCTGTGTTCGCGGAAAGGATACGCTGTCGTGTCTGAAAGATCGAAAACTAGCAGTGTCCATCGGCCCATTGGGCACAGTGGCTGGCGTCCAGTTGATAGCCGCGTTCAGTCGCCAGAAGTGACGAATACACGTCGCACTACCGGCACGGGCAAACCGGGCCAAGAGAAGTGTTAAGCCGCAGCCGATCACTGACCCGACAAGCTTGTTTGTGAAGCGGAACCCTGGGTTTGCAGTTCTCCGCTCAGTCGAATGGGCACATGGGAGCCCCTTCCTCCCGCAGGTTATCTGTTACCTGGATACGTGGACTGAGTCGGAGCGTTCCCGGAGCAAACGTCCCGGCCCCATCCAAGTCTATTACGCCTGCCTTTGATATGGTCGCGACAAATTGTCAAGCAAAACCCTACACTTCGAATGGCAAAAACCCTACTATCAACGTCGCCTCCAGCTACTTGAACGCGCCAAGCAACTGTCTGAGTGAATACTGTGCATAGTGTTTGCCGTCTCTTTATGAGCGTCAACGACCCATCGCCACCGCTTTACGTAACGGCGCTGCAATAGCCCCAAGGCCAACAGCCGGCATTGAGCTTGATGAAGCGATGATCTTCCAGTATTTCTTCAGATTCTTAAAAGACGAGTACACTTAGCGGTTGGCGACTAACTGTGGTGCAGGTTTGCCAAGCGCACGGTCGCTCACTTTTTGACAGTCGCAGCAGATTTGGATTTCTTGTTTCGTTGAGCATCATCGCCGCCAAAATTTGGTCGAAACCAACTCAGGGCAGTTGCACCGTCACCGAGCAGCAAACTGTAGCTGTGGAATGAAACTCGACGGAGGGGCAGGAGCGCAAATTGAGCCTCGCTAGGAGCAGCACCACCCATCATGCCGGGTTCGTGTGCGGGCCCTTCCCAAGGCAAGGATCTCACCAATTGATGGTGCGCTTCGACAATACCACACCTAAATCCGCAGAGCTCGCACTGTTCAGGTTCATCATGCCTGCTTGTTTAGTCTCATATAAAGGCGCGTTCTGAGGAACTTGCAGCGGGCATCTACTATCTCGTCCGAATCGTTAATATCAGAGGGCTTACAATGTCCTCCCGTAAGACTCCGAGGTCCTGCATTCCATCGTTCTTGGTCCATAAAACGCGCATACCGCCCTCGGTCCTCAGATATTCCAACCGACGTCGCCTGCGTTATTACGATCGGTGGCAGCCTCACTTGACGTATCTGCCGGCAGCGTCCCAAGATCGCTAATACGCCGTCTTTCGTCCACAGGACTGCACGCGTGCCGGCCGTGCTCGCCGATGCCGGCAACCTGATCCGGGTCGCTGATGTCGCAAGCTATGCCAATTGCCGCCGGGCAGGACGCCGAGACGCAGCACGCCCGCACGTCGCGTCCAGGAAAGCTTTCTGCCATTCCGGCCCGAAGAATATCCAATCACATGGCCGTAGTTATTGATCCCCAACGCTTGTCCGCATTTGTCCCCCGGCAGCGTCGGAATACGCCGAAGGCCACCAGTCGCTGTCCAGACAAGCGGAACGATCGAATTTAGCGATATTTGCAGTTCCAGCAACTTCTCCGCGTCGTTGATACTGATGTGAACTGTATTCGCCGCCGCAAGCTTACCCAAATTCCTGGACCGTAAGCTGCCGCGATTCCAGATGGTAGCTCGAGTCTCCCGAGAGAGAATGCCCTGCTCTCCAGCCACATCGCCCAAGTTGCTGAGCCCGCAGGAAACCGCCCGCATCCGTCGGCTCAGCCGAAGACCGCATGCCGTTTTGGTTCTCAAATGTCTGTTGAGAGTAACCAGTCCGCCGTCACCGCTACAACGATGAATGACGTTAGGGGTCATATTGATTTGTCTCCCTTTAACAAAGCAGGACAGACCTCATGGTGTTGGTGCTGTGGCCGCTGCCGTTGTGGAAGTACTCACCTTATTCGAATAGAAGCGAATTACCCAGGCGAAAGCACGAACCTGATAAATAATATTTAAATGAGCCACGAGTCCGGTGTCGGCGTGGGGTATTACTATGTCTACGGTCGCAATTTGGGTAAACGACTTGCCATTACTAGAGCGCCTCGTCTCAAAGCCCGTTTCGTTGTTCGGACTGATCAGTCCAGATAGGTTGATTCGACTGCATGACGCTGCGGTTGCTGTAAGGTTTGTCGGCGCCCGCAGGTTTTGGTGGTGGACCTGGTGTTGGGGGTTGGGGTCGGTGTTGGGGTCAGGTTGGAAGTTATGCTGGTGTTGGGGTTGGGGTCGGGGCCTGGTGTTGGTGTTGGTGCTGGGGGTTAAAGGGGCTGGTGTCGAGTCGGTGCTGGGTCGGGGTTGGGGTCGGGTTGGGGCCGGGTTGGGGTCGGGGTTGACGTCGGTGTTGGGTTGAGTTGAATTTCTGAGTAAAAGTGGCCGCCGCCCGTAGTAGGCCCGCTTATCGTAATTGGCCGGATTGCTTCAAAAGCCAGAATACGATCCTGTCCCGCTGCCAGTCCAGCTGCTAAAAGTGTAACCAGCCGCAGGCGTTGCTCAATAGAAACAGCCGCTCCACTATTCTTCCATACGCCGCTGGGACTTACATCACCCCCACTCCGCGCTCATGGTCATGGTCACTGGGCCTGCAGTTCGCGGTGTAAGCCCTTCGCGTGGTTGACACTGTGCGGAGATAGCCCACCGTCACTCCACCATGCCACGCGGACCGAACGCCTGCGCCACCGCTCTGCAGCGAACTTGTAGTGATCGTGTGGCTCGAACCGGGTGTCCAGGAAAATCGCCCTGCGCTGCATGGTGCCGTCAACCGTATGTAAGACCTGCGGGATTTGTTTGAACCGTTATCGGAAGAGTCCACGTTGCTGGTGCTGGAGTCAACGTCGAGTTGATTTGGACAATCTTTGCTATTGAAGGAACGCCGTTCGAATTCAGGATGAACAGCATGTAGTAGCCCGGCGGAGTGGTGTTGGGGTTTGAAGGCGCCGTCACGTTCAGGCCGCCCGTAGCTTGCGAGAACAGCGGGCCGGCTGATGCGCTGGCCCATGTTAAAGCCGTGTGTCACGGAAGAAAGCGCGATCAGTGTGACGTTTGAAATGCTCGTGGCGTCGGGTGTGCCCACGAAAACGACTGCCCGTACCGCAACGCTCGTGGGCGCCGACGTGATAGTTGGACGGGAGCCGTTGAACAGATAAGGAGGCGAATATATTTCTGCTGAGGTTCCCTCCCGAACGCTCCGCCGGCCGACAAGACGCGCCCGTCGGGCAACAGCAGCGCGATGGAGTGATAGGCTCGAATCGTGGTCAGGCTCGCCATCGTTGTCCACGTCCCGGTTGCCGGATCCCACAGCTCGGATTCGTATGCTGGATCGGTCGGCCTAGTGTTCGGATCCTCAGTTCCTCTGCTTCCGCCGGTCACCAGCACTTTGCCGTCTGCAAGCAAAGTAGCGTTGTGGAGTTTGCGTCCTCCCGTCACCATCGATCCAGTGTACGTCCAAGTCGGGATTCGAACTGTTCAGGTCAATGATCTCTGCGGTTGCCGTTGGATAGGTGGTGCAATTTGGTAGCGTAAAATCCGCATGGGCTTCCGCCCATGAGCAATACTTTGCCATCATCGTACATCACTGCTGATCCCCAATTACGAGTCCCGTAGTTGCTATTCCCCACCGAGCTCCAAGCACCAGTGCCAGTAACATCAAGGTATCGGGTCGTCTGGCTGGGCCCAGCACAGAACACCTTGCCGTTAGGCGCAACAAACATGAATGGATAGAAAGGCAGTGCCAGGTGCGCTGTGCTCAGGTTGCGCCAGGATGCCGTTGCAGTCTGCCATACCTGAGGCTCGACATTGACACCTCACCGTCGTGATCGATCCAGCCACTGACCACCAGCACGTCTCCGTTCGGCAGCGTGGTGCTCGTCGAGGTACCATCGACCGTTGTTCATATCAGGCAGCCGCGTCCAGCGTATCGTTCAACGGGTTATACGTGTAGGCGTTGGGCAGCCCCACGAAGTTGTTTATGTGTCCACCGGCTACGAAGAGCTGTCCGTTAGGCAGAAAGGCATGGCCCGAACAGAAAATGTTTGCTCCTGCATGCGTAGCCGGAGTATTCGTGTTCGTCGATGGATCCCAGAGTGTGGGGTTATCGCCGTCGTCGAACGGGGGCCACCATAGCACCTTGCCCGTCGGGAGCACATGAGCGTGGACTGCCCTGTACGGCCAGGTCATCGCCGATGACAACTGCCCGACGATAAGCAGGGTCCTGGGCGCTCGCAGACGAGACCTGCAATCAAGCGCTACTACAAAGCAACGCAGTGACGAAAGGGGTCTTTAGCGCCGCTATGCGGAAGGAATGTCTCTTTGCTGAATGATAAATTGCAGGTGAATTCCAAGGGTCACGGGGCCTTTGGAAATCTCCATTCAAAATTATGAGGTGGTCAATACATTTTCGTGTATTATCGAGAAAATCGTTTGCATCGCATGTTATCTCAATATCTGCACTACATCCAGGAACAGCAAAATCCAGGCAATTCCACCCACGCTAAGGGTGGCCGGCGGTGGAGGCAGCGGAACAATTCTCGAATACAGGCCCGGTGGATGCCATACCGTTGGACAACCCACGCGAGCGCGAGAGGCAATCAACTAAAGGTCGCCTTCCAGAAAACGCGCTGAGCAGCTCGTCTGATCGACAATGTAGCGCCGTCCGCCCTGATAAGCATCACCATCGCGAGCCGTGCTGTGTAACCGCGCTACAATAGCCCCATGACCAGCCGGCAGCACTGAGCTTGTCGGGCCTTCGATAGTCGCTGTGATATAGTTCCGCCGCGCAGCTCTCCTCGCCATCTGAACGCTCAAGAGTGGGATGAGGTGAGGCTCGAATACGAAACCAGCCCTGCGCGGCCGACATTGCTGCCAGCTAGCGGACGAACACGGCGTCTCCCGTCTCAACTGATTTTCGGCTGAAGGGCGGCCCGAGCGACAATGGAAGCACAATGCCGCCGTTGTTGAAGCAACGCGGAAGCAAATCATAAAAAATGGAAGCGAGAATGGAAGCAGCGACTACCGAGGCCGCTGATCTTGCGGCGAAGCAGTTCATGGCAGAGTTGCAGCCGTGGATCGAGCGCGAGAAGGCGGAGCACATCAAGAGCGTGATTGTGGCGATCGCAAACGTGGCTCGGGTCGGAATCGAAAAGCTGTGGGACGCAGAATGCAGTCCCCGAAGCGAGGGCAGAGAGCCTTGCTGCCGCGACGCTTGGACAAACATGACGCAATAATCAGGCGCAACCCGGAATGAACGAGACGCTCGAGCGGGCTCGTGTTCGCTCAACTGTCGCAACGTCCTTGACTGGTGCCCGCACAATAACCAGCGGTCCTCAGCACGACTGATTGAGACCTAAGGGATCGGTCCGGTCGCGCCCGCGCAGACCATTTCTCGAGAACCAGCCGCCTGACTATCGCAGCATGGCGTCGTAGCGATTTGCGGTCGCCTACGGCTCAAGGATTTTTCTTCCAAGGACGGGTGGGGGTGGCAATTCGGTATGGCCCCGTTGCGACCGAGGACCAACAGGTGCTGGTCGTGATGGACAGCGTATGGGTTGTTCGCTCATTGCGCCGGGACGATCTTGTAGACTGCACCATTGTTGTAGTCGCAGATGTAAAGTCGTGACTAGCATTCTTCCTCAAGGACGCCGGATTTGCGAGGCTGAAATTGCCCACTCGCGTCGGAAATAGTTGCGTCGTGATATTTAGTTCGTCGCACGTCCGCTGCCGTCATAATTGAAGGTGAAGATTCGCCCCACGCTACCGCCATCAGGCCGAGGAAGTCGCCGAACACGCAGGTGCCTTTGTACGCTGGGATTGCGTTGCCGCGATAAACATAACCACCGGTAATGCACTGCCCTGCCGTATGCGGATAGTCATAAATCGGGTCGATGCCGTTTGGCGGACGCGCTCCCACCCGCGCCGCTGGCCGAGTTTGAATTACCGCGTAGCCGCCATTCATAGTTCGCTGCGTTTGCCGTAGGCGTAGGCGTAGCGGTTGGTGTTGGTGTTTCGTCGGTGTCGCTGGCGTTGGCGTTCCGCTGACAACAATGGCGAACGGGACCATCAGTGCGCCACCCTCAGCCCCGCTGGAATCAATCGGCGTGAATGTCATGGTGAGCTGAAGAGCGGTTTGTCCTCCCGGTGTCCACCGATAAGAATGGCACCGTGTTGTCAGTAAACATTACTAGCGTCTCACGCTTGAATTCCACCTTTGCCGTGTCGGGAAGTTGCGGTCGCGACAAATTGTAGTCCCGTTTAAAGAAAAGTTAAGTACCATTCACAAACGGTTGCTTGGCTGCAAGTCACGCTCAAGACCGCTGGCGTCGTCGCTGCTGCGTCCAACGATTGACTAGCAATGAGGCTGGCTGGTGCGGGTTACGTCGATTTCTTCCCCTGCTGTCCTGCCCCACGTCACGATAAAAGAGGCGCCTGGTCGCCGAATCAAAACTGTATCAGCCGGCCAGCAAGCCATAGGCCCAAATCTCCTGCCGGGTACGTCCCCGAACCGAAGAACGGGTTGTCCGGCACTGACACTGCGCCCGTGGGGATCGGCTCAACGTGAATTCGCAGTATCTTGCTGAGGAGCGTGGTATTGTTCTGCGCGTTGCCGCCCGGCTCGATACGGTACCCTGATCGTTTTCGCTGCCGCCATCGCCAGTGGCAATGTAAAGATTGTGGTCGTCGCCCGTGCGCGGACTGAATCCGATCCAGCCGCCGTTGTGGTTAGTCTCCGGTTGAGCGAATGATAATAACACTTTCGCTTCCGGCATCAGCTACGTTGATTTGTCGGGGAAACACGGAACTGCGAGATGCGGGTGATACCATTCTGCAGGCACCGCCCGGTATCACGTAGCTGACGTAGAACTGCCGTTCGTCGCGTAGTCAGGATCGAAGGCCAACCCGAGCAATCCCTCCTCGCTACTAGTCGCAACACGCGTGTTGGGCGTCGAGGAACAGAGCCGGGCTGAGGAGGCCAGCGTCTAAATTCAAGGTATGTATCCGCCCGCTTGACGGACGAGGAAGAGCCGGTGCGTGTCGCCCGGTGGCGCAGTCGCGTAGAGCACGCGACAGGCCGCTCGCAACCCGGACTGCGCTCAAACTCTGTCCGTATAACTGTCCTGCCAACACCAATGCCAGCACAGCAATTGCTTTTTTCATTTTCGTAATTTGATTGGTGTTAACAACGCGTCTGGCTGAGCGCCGAGCAATCGCATGCCAAACGTGGGTTGAAAATACTTCCCACCAGTAGAGAATGCTAAACTGAGCACCACAGACGTCAAGTGCTGCCGACTGCCCTAGATTCCATTCATTCGTCTGCGGCCCGCCACCGAGATCCACACGCGCGCGAGGAAGGGCCTTCTCTCTGGCTAGGCTGGCAAAACGTTCACGGTCGTTTTCTACGGTCTGCGAAATTTCTGCTGCAAAACCGCGCAACTCTGCGCAACGCGGCGCGAACTGCAAACCACCGAAATACCTAGCGTCGGCAATGCTGCGCAAGCCAGTGAAAACGCACGCAAAAAGTCTGTCTTGAATTAGAAATCCGTTGCTCTATCCGGCTGAGCTACGGGCGCAGTTGCGCAGCGAAGTTGCCGCCAGCGAGTGTGACGTGCAAGTTTTCCCGGGCAGCGTGCGATGAAATCGATCATGTTTGCAATCGGACTTGCAGGGATTGGGCTGGCCGTTGCCTTTGCCTTGTTGCGCACGGAAAATCGAAAAGAAAACGATGCGATGAACTCGCTTAATGGTGATTGTGCCTTACAGCACGAAGGCTTGTGGGTGTTCGATGATGCAGCGGTTGGGCTGAGCAAGGAACCATTCATCGCGGGAATTGACACACTGATTGATAAGGCGACGGCGAGTATCCCGGACGCGCAACACGGCTTTCGTGCCATTTTTAGTGGCACACAATTTCCTGGCGCAAATTTTAAACTGGAATGGCGTCGTGCCGAGTCTGGCGGAAACTGGTATTACAGCCCCGAATTCAACCAGGAAGGCTGGCTTTGCCCGGCGTTGTTTAAGTATTTCAAAAGCGCGCCGCCGGAGATTTACGTGAAAGTAGAGCCGCGAAACGAGGGTTAATCTCCGACGCGATGTTTTAACTCCCAAACCCGAAGCGCTGCGAGAAGCAATGCTTTGGTGCGGGCGAGGGTGCCAGCAGCCGGAAGACCGGGGAAGCGGACGCAGGTTTCGTTGAGCCATTGCGCGAACGTCCCTTTCGGCTTGCGTGCGCTCGCTTTAGTTTTGCGGACGCGCTTGGTCGCTGTCTCGCTTATGGTTAACGATCCGTTGCCGTTCATGATTCGTTTCTAAGCAGCTTCCAAGCCAGTCCGGGACGGCACTGAAAGGCGTTTCAAACGCAATCACCCTCATCTAAAAGTCCTTAGGTGGCATCGTGTTGCTCCCGCCAAATCTCTAATAAACATATAAACATATAGTATATCTAGTCTATATGGTATCTCGTGTAAATCTAGAACAATGGACGTGATGCCCGATTACATTAGCGCCAAGAGCGCAGCGTCGATTCCACATGGGGGCACGACTCAGGTTTGGGGAAGCGCACGCGCTCTCCTTGACGCCTCAGCAACGCTCCTTTTGGTTGAAGTAAGAGGATCTGGGCGCAGTCCAAGACGGTTCGCGAATTTTCAGGGAGCTACGAACAAGCGCGAGCTTGTGGGCAGTGTTCTGCGACTTTTCCAATGTTCGAGTCTTTTGGCGTGTTGAGCCGGCAAAATATCGTTACCCTCTCGCACTGGTTGGTTTGAGGTCGAAGACCTCGTTAGACACATACCTCGCTCGGTCCCTGTATCGCTTGGGATCGACAGGCAAGATGCCCGCCGGCCTCACCGTCAAGAATGGCTGTGTTACGCGAAAAGCGCTTGTTCCGGAACGCACTTTTCCTCCAGTTTCACGGCGGGTCATGGCAAATCGCAAACTCGGCTGTCTCACGCTCTTCCTGTTCCTGGCGCTTTGCGCAAGCGTGATTATTAACGTTTTCCTGGCTATTGCTCTCCTCGGCCGCGTCAGCACGGGCGTCGCCCGCGAAGAGCCGCTGACAAAATTCCGCGAAATAGTGGTGCAACGTGGCGGACGCGGCGTCTCCGATCGTATTGTGGTCATTCGTCATGCGCGGTTTGATTAGTAGCTCCATTCCCGGAGCCGCCAGCGACAACATGGTGGATGATCTGCGCATGGCTTTGCAGCAGGCGCGCGATGACGATCGGGTGAAGGGTGTTGTTCTGGAAATCGATTCGCCCGGCGGCGAAGTAACGGCCTCGGATATGATTTATAACGCCGTTATCAAAACGCGGGCGCGGAAGCCAGTGGTGGTATACATGGACTCACTGGCCGCGTCCGGTGGATACTATGTCTCCTGCGGCGGGAAATATCTCATGGCTAACGAAACCACGATCACCGGCAGCATTGGGGTGATCATTCAAACCCTCAATTACGAACAGCTGTTCAATAAGGTGGGACTCGCCTCCGTCGTTTTCAAAAGTGGAAAGTTTAAGGACCTCCTCAACGGGGCCCGCCCGATGACACCGGAGGAGCGCGAATTTGTGCAGAATTTTGTCATGAAAACGTACGATAAATTTCTCGGCATTGTGGCAAAAGAGCGCAATCTGCCGGCCGATGGGTTGCGCAATTCCATCGCGGATGGTCGCATTTTTTCGGGAAAAGAAGCGCTGGAAAATAAATTGATTGATGGCGTCGGGCCAGATCGAAGATGCCTATGCCAAGGCGAAACAGTTGGAGTGGTGCGCCCGAGGCGGCGGTGGTGAAGTATGCGGCGCCATTCAGTCTCGGTCGTTTCTTCCGGGCACTGGGCGAAACAAACCAATCGAAGCTGCAAATCGAGCTGCCCAAACAATTCCTTCCGCAGCTCGAGAGCGGTCGCGCTCTATTTTCTCCCGAGCTACTACGCACCGTAGCCCGGCATGGGCGGCGAGGATTTTCTCAGCGCAGTTGGTTCTGATCGCGAACGCGCTTTTCCTGATCGCGAGCGTTTACATTTATGTTGCGCTGCTGCGCCAGATTAACCGTCGCGACCGCGACCCAATCGCACACCGATCGCGGCTTTGGTGCTGCTGAAGTAGCGCTGGCCGTTTTTCTCATTGCCGTTTTCGCATTCAGCAGTCTGGGCGCGAGTTCGGCCCAAATCGTTCGGTTGCGCACGCTCGATCTTATCCTTAACGCTGTTGTTGCTATCGGAATGGTTCTATTTGTTGCCGCGTTTCTTGAAACTACGCCGCTTCAACCTCAGCGAGCTAACCGGTCTGGCCCGGCTCAGTTTTACCAGAGCCTTTCTCACTGGGCTTGTCCTCCTGATTTTCGCTTACCCCCTCATCATTTTTGCCGAGTGGCTGACGGCGCGCTTCTTGGGTCCGGCTCGAGCCGCCAGGGAATCATCGAGTTATTCAGCGGCTCGCAATCAATGGAGCAACGCGTCATCATCATTTTACTGGCGACCGCGATCGCCCCGTGGCCGAGGAATTCATCTTCCGTTTCTTTCTTTACGGGGTCCTGCGGCGTTATCTCGGTCGTAGCATTGGACTCATCGTTTCGGCGCTTCTTTTTGCTGCGGTTCACGTGCACCTGCCGTCTTTCGCGCCGCTCTTTGCTCTCGGGATCTGTTTTACTCTGGCCTACGAGTGGAGCGGATCGTTGTTGGTCTCGATGACGATGCACGCCATTTTCAATGCCATCACTCTCCTTGCGCTCGCTTTTCCCGAAACATTGCAGCCATGACACGGGCGGTGCGCGAACTCGGCGAAGACAAACTGCTCTCGCACAGGTTTTCCCCAGGCTTAATCGTAATTCGCGGGTCGTAATTGGAGCCGGGGACGATTGCGCGGTGGTGAAATTTCACGGCGCAAAGATTGGTTGCTGTTGAAAACCGATTGTGTGGTTGAGGAGGTTCACTTTGCCAGGAAACAAGCGCCGGCGCTGTCGGCTGGAAAGCAATGATGCGTGCGCTGAGCGATTTCGCACGCCATGTCAGGAATTCCGGAATTTGCGCTTATTACCCTCGCGATCGCTGGTAAAAAAGCATCATGGGTGGGTGAGCTCTATCGCGGCCTCAATCGCGCCGCAGCGCGTTTTGATGTCGCCATCGTTGGCGGCGAAACCAGTGAGACCGTTGGTCCGACAGTGATCGTGGTTAGTGTGGCAGGGGTGGTCGAACGGGACCGGTGCGTATTGCGCAGCGGCGGAAAAAGCGAACGATGATCTTTTCGTTACCGGAAAATTGGGTGGTTCGATTCGGGGGAGGCATCTGAATTTTTTCCACGGATCGACGAAGCGCGCTGGTTGACTGCAAATTTCAAAGTGCACGCTATGATGGATCTGAGCGATGGTCTTGGCACCGATCTGCCGCGATTGGCGGGCGCGAGCAAACTTGGTTTTGCCATTAATGAGCATGCTCTGCCGCTTTCCCGTGGTTGCACCATTCAACAGGCGATTTCGGGAGGCGAGGATTACTGAATTACTTTTCGCGGTCTCGCCGCGCGAGCGCAAACGTCTGCAAAGAAAGATGGCAGAAAAAGTTCCCTGGACTCCCGCTTACTCGGATTGGCCGCTTAAATCAAAAATCAAAAATCAAGAATCAAGAATTGAAGAGTGGCTATGTTCATTTCCGTCAACGCCGCTGAAACGAAAGCGGTTGGGGAGCGCCTCGCAGAAAAAATCCAGACCGGAGACGTGCTTGCGTTGGTCGGAGATCTTGGCGCAGGCAAAACCCAATTCGTCAAAGGATTGGCGAAGGGTTTAGGTTCCACGGCGGTGGTGACAAGCCCGACGTTTACCCTGGTCCATGAATATCAGGGCAGCCGACTGCCGATCTATCATTTCGATTTTTATCGAATTGAAAGTCTGGCAGCGCTGCGGGCGATTGGATTTGACGAGATTGTTTTTGGCGACGGGGTGAGCGTGATCGAGTGGGCCGACCGGTTTGCCGATGCGATTCCGTCGCGAGCGCGCTGGATCAAGTTTGAGATCGTAGTCAGACGATCAGCGTCGAATCCTTTTTTGAATGAAATTGCTCGCCTTCGACTTGTCCACCCGGCGCGGTACGATCGCGCTGGTCAACGGAGAAGGAATTTTGAGCGCGACTGATTGGCCGAACGATCGCCGAACTTCCGCTCCATTTTTCGCTACGCTAAAGGAAATCATTCGCGAGCATGGTGCCCCGGAAACGATCGTGGTTGGTCTCGGGCCCGGTTCCTACACTGGAACCCGCATCTCCATTTCCGCGGCCATCGGCTTGCAGGCGACGACTGGCGCAGCCCTCGCTGGAATTTCTTCGCTCTGCGCCATCTCGGATGAAGAAGAGTTTTATGTTATTGGCGACGCCAAACGCGCGTCGTTTTTCTTCGCGAAAATCAGCGGTGGTTTGTTAGCGAATGATCCGGACTTACTTTCCGAAAACGAATTGAACGATCGCCTCTCGTCGATCACAACAATTCCGATTTACACGTCTGACGAGTTGCCCCAGTTCACCGCGGTCGAGATGCGGTTTCCTTCGGCGAAATTGCTTTGTCTGCGGGCTCAAACCTTTCCGCAGAATCTTGCTCGCGCCCCGCTCGCGCCGATTTACCTTCGCGAACCACATATCACAACGCCGCGAAGTGCACAAAAATGATGGAAAAACATTACCGTTGTTGGGCTGAGATCGATCGCAGCGCATTGCGTCATAACGTAGCCTTTGTCCGCGAGAAATTCGGACCGGATATTGACCTGCTCGCGGTCGTCAAGGCAAACGCCTATGGCCATGGCATGATTGAGGTTGCCCAAACCATCGCGGACCAGGCGAACATCTTCGGCGTCGCGAACCTGGAGGAGGCAATTGCGTTGCGGGCGGCGGTCCAGAATCCAATCACTATTCTCGGGCCAGCCTTGCCGGGAGAGCGAGGCGCAATCGCGGAGCGCGGATTTATTCCATCGATCTCAACGTTGGAAGAAGCCCGGGATTTCGATCGCATCGGACGCGGCCAAAAGGCCCCTATCAATTTCAAAATCGATACCGGCATGGGGCGAATGGGCGTGCTGGCGGAGGAAGCAGTTGCCGTTTTCAAGGAGGTGAGCGCTCTGCCGAACATTAAAGTTCACAGTGTTTCAACACATCTCCCGGTTTCCAATGAAGACGAACAATTTACCCGCGAGGAACTGCACAACTTCGGTAAATTAATCAAGCAACTGCGCGTCGAGGTGCCTGGCGATTACAAAGCGCACGCATTGCAAACAGCCGGCGTGCTCGCTTTCGCGGAGGAGCCGTTCGAGATCGTGCGTCCCGGGATGCTGATCTACGGCATTTCGTCGTTGCCGGAATTTCAAAGCCTCCTACGTCCGGCGATGGCCTGGAAAACGTGCATCGCGCTCATTCGTGAGATGCCGGCCGGACACGGAATCAGTTATGGGCGCACCTTCATCACCCCCAGGAAAATGCGCGTCGCCACGCTTTCCTGTGGTTATGCAGATGGTTATCCACGCCATCTTTCCAATCGCGGAATTTCAGTGCTGGTCCGCGGTCAACGCTGCGCGCTGCTTGGCCGTGTGACAATGGATTTGATCATGATCGACGTTTCGCATCTGGCCGGCGCGGCCGCGGGAGATGAAGTTGTGCTGATGGGCCGGCAGGGCGACGAAGAAATTTGCTGTGCCGAATTGGCGGACCGCGCTGAGACAATTACATGGGAAATTACGACGCGAATTGCGCGCGCGTGCGACGGGTTTATCTATGAGAGATTCGAGATCTGTGAATCGTGAGCGTCGATCGATGTAACGACTTCAACGCTGTCAACGTTCTATCGATGTTCCAAATCATCTTCAACGAACTGAGCGCGGCGGAGATGTCGGCTTTACCAAAGACGTTGCAGCTCGACCTGCTCGCTGAATTTCAGATTTTGCCGGAGGACCTTGATCGTCTCGATAGCAGTCGGTTCGGTTTGCTGGAGCGCGATGGTAAAAGACTCTATCGGTATCGTGCCAAGGATTACCGGATTTATTTTGAAAAAGACCCCGGAAGGGATCACGGTGCATCGGGTGCTGCACAAGAACACGCTGCGCGATTTTCTCTTCCGCACCAAACTGCCCACGGGCGAGGATGAGCAACTGAAGGAGAGGCGCGAGTTTTGGAACTTGATCGAGCAAGGCGAACGGACCCGCAAGAAGACGTAATCGCGGAGCTCGAGGCGAACGAGGAATTTCGCTGCCGCGAATTTCCGATTTGTGCGCGCAAGATTTATTGCGCCCATGCTGCGGATGCGCCGTTGCCGCGCAGAGTTGCTGACGCGATGCGAGACGCGATTGAGGACGCTTCAACTAACGAGAAGCAATTCGACAAAGCGCTGGATTTCATCGCCGATACTCGCCGGTTGGCAGCGGATTTTCTGGGAACGGAAGTCGAAGAGATTTCGCTTACCGGCCCGACTTCAAGTGGTCTCAATGCCGTTGCCAACGGTCTCGATTGGAAAGCTGGCGACGAAGTTGTGTGTTATCTGGACGATTATCCGGCTGACGTTTATCCGTGGCTCAATCTTGAACGAAGAGGAGTTAAACCGGTCTTGCTTCAAACTGCCCGACTCGGCGAAATCACTCCGGAAATTGTTGAGAACGCATTAACCAAGCGGACCCGTCTGGTGGCGTTGGCGAGCGCGCACAACATCAGTGGCTATCGCATCGACGTCGAGGCGATCGGCACATTGTGCGCGGAGCGGGATGTCCTGTTTTCGCTTGATGCGATTCAAACTCTCGGCGCGTTTCCGATCCCGTTAAACCATGTCGATTTTCTTAGCGCCGGCGCGCAAAAATGGATGCTCGGTCCATCGGGTGCTGGAATTCTTTTCGTCAAAAGCGATCGACGCGAGCCTGCTCCGACCCATGATTATCGGCGGATGGAATGTGGAATCGCCAAATTTTATCGCGCAACGCGAAATTAGATACGCGGAGGGCGGTCGAAAATTTGAACCGGGTGGTTACAACAATGTCCCGATTGCCGGAATGCAGGCGGCGATTGCGCTCCTTGCTGAGGTTGGATTGCCGAAAATCTCAGAGCGGATTCTATTGCTCGTCGCGACGTTGAAAGACGAACTTGCTCCGGTCGATTTTAAATTCCTCAGTCCTAACGAAGAATCGAGTCGATCCACTTTCTTGACTTTTCGCTCTCGTCGCGTTGCAGCTGAGACGTTGGCCAACGCGCTGGCGGAAAATGATGTTATCGTTTCGTTACGCGTTGATCGCGCGGACCGCAGTTGGTTGCGGGTAAGCCCGCATTTTTATAACACCTTCGCGGAGATGGAACGCGTGGCGGAAATATTGAATCGCACGAACTTGTAACGGCGTTTGCACCAGCGGCGAGCGCCGCCTCCAGCCGCAAACCAGACCATTGGCTGGACAATCGGCGGGCAGTTCAAGGCAGGCGGAACACAGGCCGGTGGCCTGTGCGCCCAGCGGGGATTCTCCCCGCTGCTGTTCAAGCGAGCGTCAGCGGAGTAAAACTCCGCTGGGCGCACGAACTGGAAAGTCTGTGTTCCGTCAATGGTCGATTTCGCCGTGGGCGGTAAAGAAAACGCGGTGGCATCTCTACCTCTGCCGCCGGGGATGGCGGAAGCAACATTACTTCATCAACAGCACAGAACGGCTGCGTTTGATTTCGCGCGTGATCTTCCGGTGCATGTGCGCCGGCATGCCTGTGATTCGCCGCGGCAAAATTTTCCCGCTCTCGGTCACGAACTTTTTCAGCAAATCGGGATTCTTGTAATCGATTGCTTCCGCCGCGATATCGATGCGGCGGCGAGGCATGGTGCGATTGGCGCGTCGGAAAGCGGAGCGGCGTTTGGCGGTCTTTGGTTGCATGAGATCAGCGAGTCTCGCGGTGAAGCGTATGCTTTTTCAAAAACGGATTGTATTTTTCTTTTCCAACCGGTTCGGGGTGCGCGGGCTCTTCTTGTTTCGCGTCGACATGTAACGCGAAACCGGTTTGCCCAACGCCTTAGCCTCAGTGCATTCCAATGTGATAATTTCCTGCGCCATTAGTTACTCTCTTCTCCGCCGCCGGCGCCGGTTGTTCTTCCTCGGTCTCAGGCGCTTCCTCTTCTTCGGTTAAACCGAACAGCGAGGTGACAGATTGCCGCACTCGCGATGCCTTATTTTGTTTCTCCAGTTGCGATTGGCATTCGACCGTGAAACGCGCAAATGGAATCGCTTCCAGGCGCGCTCGAGGAATTTGTTTGCCCGACATCTCGCATACGCCATAGGTCCCGAGCTCGATCCGCTTGAGCGCCTGATCGATCTCATAAAGCGCGTCCTGTTCCTGTGAAAGCAGACTGAGCGCGAAATCACGATCGTAAGCGTCCGAACCAGCGTCGGCCTGGTGCATACCGAAGGCGGAGGCTTCGCTTCCCTCTGCGCGCGAACGCAGGGTGTCCTGCGCGACGCCAGCCATGGAATCAACCATGGCATCGCGCAACTGCAGCAACTTTTCCTTTTGCCCTTGGTAAAGCGAATCAAGCCGGCGCGGTTTGTGATTGTCCCGGAAAATTTCTGCCGGCGAATTCGACGTGCGCGCACGGCCCGCCTTTGGACGCGCTAATCCACTGTGTTTCGGTTTGGCCTTGCTCGCCGACGGGCGCTTAACCGCCTTCTTCGCAGGCTTGGCAGGCTTGTGCGCAGCAGGCTTTTTCGCTTTGTGAGAGGCAGTTTTTTCTTCGACTTCGCCATAAAAATCAAATCTCGCGTCGAGGTTACGGCGCGAAGAGGCGCTTAATTAAGAACAAATCTCCACTGGCGCAAGCGGAGATTTACCCCTGGGAAAAGCCGTTTTCGCCTAGGAACTTGCGCTGGAATAGCGTTTCAAAGCGAAACGCCAAAACAAACGGGACGACCAGAAAATGATAAACGATGCCGCGACCATTTGCAGCATCAACGGGAAGGGTTGGCCGAGCGATTTGATCAAAACCCGCGCCGGAATATTGGCGACAATCACCACCGGAATGACCCAGCTAAAAATCAAACGGAAGAGGCGCGGATAAATGACGTCAGGATAACGCGCGATATTGAGAAAGTTGAAATAACCGTAAACGAGTCCCTGAGCGCGCACGATCCAGAAACTGACCGCCGCCAAATTCAACATGATGGAATAATGAATGGCGATGCCGAAACCGATCGCGACCAAATAGAGGAAAATATGCAATGGCTGCGGCGCGACTCCGAGACGGGTAAGCGAAACGATAACTACCGCGCCACCGAGCGCGGCATTGACTACGCTGTCGAGGCCCGAATTGTTTCGAAGAAACGGCGAACTGGCTGTCGATTGGCAGGACCAGGAGTGAGTCGAGTCTTCCGGTGCGAACCAATTCGGGAATGTTCGCGACATTGACGAAAAAGAACGCCTGAAAAAGTTGAGCAATGATCTGGTGAGTGCCGACGAGGAGGACCACTTCCCATTTCGACCAGTCCCCGATGCGGTTGACTGAGCCGAAGATGATGCTGAAAAACACGATCTGGCCGAGAAACCACAGCACTTCTACCAGCATCCAAAGAATGAAATTGGCCTGAAACTCATCTCGCGAATGAGCGAGTTGCGCAGCATGATGCCGTAAATTTCGATATAACGCCGCAGGCCTTTCATTTGTCATAATAAACATGTGCGCACGCTTCGAAGCAAAATGACGAGTCGCCGCAACCTTGTTATCGCGGCCATCGTCCTTTTGATCGCCGCGTTTTTGTGTTTAGCCGATTTGGAAGGTCGAGTGCTGCTCAGTTTCAAACGGCGACGGTAACGCGTGGTCCGATCACGCAAACTGTGACCGCCACCGGCACGTTGAACCCGGTCGTGAACGTGCAGGTGGGCAGTCAGAGTTTCGGGGAATATTCAAAAACTTTTCGCCGATTTTAATTCCAAGGTGAAGGCGGGTGATGTTGTCGCACAGATCGATCCAGTGCTTGTTTCAAGCGACGGTGACGCAGGCCGAGGGCGATCTGGCGAATGCCCAGGCAGCCTTGGAATTGGCAAAAGTGAATGCGACGCGGATCCAGGAACTGTTCGCGAAAAAAATTCTGCGCAGGCCGACGTCGATCAAGCGATCGGCAAATCTGCATCAGGCGGAAGCGAATGTGAAAATTAAACAAGGCGCGCTGGATAAAGCGAAAGCGGATCTCGACCACTGCAGGATTACGTCCCCGGTAGATGGAGAGGTGATTTCGCGCAACGTCGATGTCGGGCAGACCGTTGCCGCCAGTTTGCAGGCGCCGGTGATTTTCACGATCGCGAATGATCTAACGAAAATGCAAATCGACGCCAACGTCGCCGAAGCGGACGTCGGTGCGGTAACCGTTAATCAGAATGTTGACTTCAGCGTTGATGCGTTTCCGAGCCGCACCTTTCACGGCAAGGTCGTGCAAGTGCGCAACGCGCCGATCACGGTTCAGAACGTGGTCACTTACGATACGGTTATCGGTGTGAGTAATGCCGATTTAAAACTCAAACCCGGGATGACAGCGAACGTCTCGATCATCATCGCGCACAAGGATGATGTGCTGAAAATTTCCAATGCGGCGCTGCGTTATCGGCCGGCAAACGCGCCAACTCCGGAGCGTCCGGCGTCTGGTCAAAATCGCGGCGGCGCTGGTGGTGGCGGGTCGGTCGGTCCGCGGGCCACCGGCCGCACGGTTTATGTTTTACGCGGTGGCAACGCCGAGCCAGTGCAAATCAAAACTGGCATCAGCGATGGAACGACTACGGAGGTGTTGGAGGATTAGGAGACAACGATCGTGTGATCACCGGGCAACTTAACGCGCCCAATACCGCCACTTCGCAGCAGCAGGGAAATCCGTTCGGCGGACCGCGGAGATTTCCATGAACCGCGAAAGGGCAATGAAGGTGGATCGGCCGCTCCGCGGGCGATGCCAACTTTGGCGGCTTCGCCGCCCCAATCACCATCGAGCAGGAACCGCTCGATCCACCCTTCTCGTGATGAACAACGGCACCGTCGTTAAATTAATCGACGTTCACAAAACCTATCGCACCGGCGAAGTGGAAGTGCCGGCCGTGCGCGGAGTGTCGCTCGAGATTAAGCGCGGCGAATTCGTGGCCCTGATGGGCGCGAGCGGCTCCGGAAAATCGACCCTTATGAATCTCCTTGGCTGTCTGGATCGACCGACCCGCGGACAATATCTCCTCGATAACACCGATGTCTCGCATTTGAATCGCGATCAATTGGCCGATATCCGCAACGGTAAACTCGGGTTTGTTTTCCAAAGCTTTAATCTCCTGCCGCGCACTTCCGCGCGCGAAAACGTCGAGCTTCCGTTGCTCTACGGACAGCATCAGCTCAGCAATCAGCAATTGCGTGAGCGGGCTGACCGCGTCCTTGCTTCCGTGGGTTTGCAAGGCCGCGAGGAACATCATCCAGTCAGCTTTCGGGCGGACAGCAGCAGCGCGTCGCCATTGCGCGGGCGCTCATTAATGACCCCGAGGTCTTGCTCGCCGGATGAGCCGACCGGCAACCTCGACAGCCGAACCAGCATTGAAATCATGGGAATCTTTCAGGAGCTGAACGGGCGAGGCATTACTATCGTGATGGTCACCCACGAGTCGGACATCGCCGCCTATGCCCAACGCAATGTCGTCCTGCGCGATGGCCTCGTCTTAAATGATTTTGCCGTAGCAGAGCGTCGCAACGCGGTCGTCGAAATGGAACGACTTGCAACATCGGCAAGGGATGAGCGCGAATGAACCAAACTTTGTAGCGGCGATCTATGACCGCCGATTTCGGTGATTCCGGCGGTCGTAAACCGCGGCTACAGGAAAAATGAGAGTTGGATCGCACATTTAACGTTGCGTTTCGCGCCCTGCGGCGAAACAAGCTTCGTTCCGCGCTCACCGCGCTCGGCATTATCATCGGCGTCGGCGCGGTCATCGCCATGGTTGGGATTGGCTCGGGCGCGAAAGCTCAGGTGGAAGCGCAGATTGCCAGTCTGGGAGCAAAACGTCATCGTCATTTCATCCGGCAGTACGACTTCCAGTGGCATTCGCACCGGCTGGGGCGGGGCTGGAACCTTGAAAATCGAAGATGCCGAAGCAATCCGGCGCGAAGTGCCGAGCGTTACTGCGGTCAGCGAAGAAGTTCCGTCCACCGCGCAAATCGCGGCGGGCAACCAGAACTGGTTTACCCGGGTGATGGGCGAATCGCCGGATTATTTCGATATTCGGCAGTGGCCACTGGCGGAGGGCGCTCCGTTTACCGCGCAGGACGTGCGCAGCGCCAATAAGGTCTGCGTTATCGGACAAACAACCGCCACGCAAGTCTTCGGCAACGACGATCCCGTTGGTCAAACCCTGCGGATTAAGAACGTACCATTTATCGTTAGCGGCGTGCTCACCCCGAAAGGACTCAGCATTCAGGGGACCGACCAGGACGATGTTGTGGTCATGCCCTTATACCAGCGCGATGAAGCGCGTCGCGGGCGGCACGACGTTGCGCAACATTAATGTGCAGGTGGCAACTGCGACCGATCTCGAACCGGCGCAGCAGCAAATCACATCCTTGTTACGCCAGCGACACAACATCCGGGCCGGTCGCGATGACGACTTTACCGTGCGCAATCAGCAGGAAATCGCGGAGGCGGCAACGGCGACGGCCGACGTCATGGCTGGATTGCTCGGTGCAATTGCGGGCGTATCGCTGGTGGTTGGAGGCATCGGTATTATGAACATCATGCTGGTGAGCGTAACCGAACGAACCCGTGAGATCGGGACGCGGATGGCGGTGGGCGCGCATGGTCGCGATATTCTCACCCAGTTCCTGATCGAAGCGGTTTCGCTCAGTTCCGTCGGCGGATTGCTCGGCATCATTCTCGGCATTGTGGCTTCGAAAATTCTTTCGGCGATCAAACATTGGCCTTCGTTGATTTCGCCCGGGTCGATCGTGCTGGCATTTCTTTTCAGTGCAGCGGTTGGAATTTTCTTCGGCTTTTATCCCGCGCGGAAGGCCGCCGCGCTCGATCCGATCGAGGCATTGCGTTACGAATAAGATGGTAGGGACGCATCTCCGAGGCGTCCCTCGAATTCCTAACTTGGGAGATTAAAATAAATTGGGGACGGCTCGGAAATCCGTCCCATACCATAAAAATGAAACACGCTCGATTCGAAAAACTGGTCGCCGAGGCGAAGAGAAATATTCAGTGAAATTTCCCGCAAGAAACCGCTGCAGCATTGGAGCGTGGCGACACGTTGCTCATCGACGTGCGCGACCCCGATGAATGGCAGGAAGGGTCACATCCCCGGCGCGAGAAATTTCAGTCGCGGTACTGTCGAACTGGAGATCGAAGAAGCCGCGCCCGATCTTTCAACGCCGATCATTACTCATTGCGGCGGCGGTGGCCGTTCCGCCCTCACTGCCGAAAGTTTGCAGCGTATGGGCTATACTAACGTAAAATCCATGGCCGGCGGCTTCAAAGCCTGGAAAGCGGCAGGATTGCCGACGACAAAATAACGGGAGCGTCTTGGGCGGGCGAAAAGCCGCTGAAGACTTCTGAATCTAGTTATCCGCCGACGGCCTGATAATGGCCGAGTCCGCGTTTCCACATGAATTGTGCGACCGCCCAAGTAAGAATGAGCCAGCATGACTGGATGGCGAGCGCCTGAACTAATTCGGCACCCTGCGAGGCGGCCCAAGAAGATCGCGATCGGACAAAATAGCTCGTAATAAAATGGCAGCCATTTCATCGCTGCTTGCACGGCGATTGGCATGATATCTATCGGAAACATCTGGCCGCCGAGGAAGTATTCGGAATGAGTAGACGATGAAAACGATAGTGGAGATTTCCAGTATCCAAAACGCCATCATCGCCAGCGAGTAGGTGATGAAAAACTGAATGAACGCGGCCATGACGAGCGAAGTAATCGACAGAACGTAGGTAACTACGTTTGATGGCAGTTGAACGTAGTCTCGGAAGTAGAAAAAATCAGGGCAATGGGAATAATAGTCACCGCCAGTATAAACCAGTCGGCCGGCCAGAAAAATGCCGGTGCGATATCCGAGATAGTTTAGGGGTTTGGTCAGAAAGGAATTAATCTGTCCCTCTCGGATGTCGGCGGCGATCTGCCAGTCGTCCTCCGTTGGGGTGACGAGGTTGGAGACAAGGATCGTTAGTAAATAATAGTAGATCATGGAGCCGTAATCGTAGCCGCCAAAGCCTTTACCGCCCGGCTCTTCAAAGATGGCGCGCCAGAGAAAGACCGTGCCGGCAAGTGGGATCAAGCCGAAAAGCGCGCGCAGGAAGTAGTTCCAGCGGTAAACAAAGGTATTCTGGAGACCGATGTTAAAGACGCTCAGGTATTTGGCGAGATTCATGACGAAGTGGGAGCGGTTAAGCGATTAATCGCGCGATCCTGAACCCGCGACAATAAAGCGAGGGCGGCAATGGCGCCGAGCAGGGCGCAAAACATGTCTTCCTGAGTATCCCAGGGGTCGCCCTGGGTGCCGAGAAAGCTAATGGCGGCATCGCCGCTAAGCAGCGCGGTCCACCATTCAATGAGCTCGTATAAAGCGCTGATGGCAAGGCAAACGCAAACAACTAGAAAAGGCTGCCAACTTGTTCTTTTAGGATGTGCAAGCGAACAAACACTTCGCGCGTGACGATGGCGGGAACAAAACCCTGCATGATATGGCCGAGGCGATCGTAATGGTTGCGATGCCAGCCGAAAAATTGGTCGAAGCCAATCGAACAGGGGCACGCGCGCGTAGGTATAGTGACCGCCGACAAATAGCACGCACATGTGCAAGGCGATGAGGGTGTAGGTCAAAGTCGTGAATTCAAAGCGGCGATAAGTCGCGAAATAAGAACCACCAGTGCGGCCAGCGCCGGCAAAACCTCCAGCCACCAGGTCAAGCGGTCGTACGGTTGCCATGCTGACCACGCCAGAACGACAACGACACCGGCGAGCAAAATGAGATGCGATGGGGAAATTTTCTTCATTATCGCTTGTTCATCTTGAGGAAAAGAGGCCCACTAAACACTCGAAAGGACACGAAAAGGGGTGCGATCAACCGCGAGAGCTTTCGGGGTTGGCCCCAGAGCCAAGATGGCTGTGCTACGACTTGGTTCGTGTGTTTCCTGGGCAAACATGGCTAAGTCTGCTTTTGCGCGAGCTCCGCGGCCAGATTGATCGCGGCGATCATAGCTGTCTGGGCGCGCGATGCCTTTGCCGGCGATATCGAAGGCGGTGCCGTGATCGGGACTGGTGCGCGGAAAAGGCAAGCCGAGGGTGACGTTCACGCCGGAATGAAAGGCGTGCAGCTTCAACGGAATCAAACCTTGATCGTGATACATGACAGAGAGCGGCGTCCCATTTCTCGTTAGCGAGATGGAAGAAGAGAGTATCGGGAGAGATGGGCCCCTCGAAAATTGCTGATGGCTGATCGCCGATGGCCGATTGTAATTCGCGCAGGGCGGGAGCGATGATTTCGATTTCTTCGCGGCCGATTTTCCGGATTCGCCCGCGTGTGGATTCAAACCGGCAACCGCGATGCGAGTGAGCGGTTTTCCACGACGGCGTAGGAAATTGTCGAGAAGGTGGCCGACCCGGACGATTTCGGATGTCTTGAGCGAGGCGGGAACATCCCGCAATGGGACGTGAGTTGTGACGAGCGCGACGGTGATCGTGCCTCCGGTCAGGAGCATGGCGTAGTTTGCCGTGCCGGAGCGCGCCGCGAAAAATTCGGTCTGGCCCGGGAATTCAAATCCAATGTCGGCCATCCGCGCCTTGTGAATCGGGCCGGTAACAACGGCGTCGATTTCGCCGGAATTGGCAGAGCAACGCCGCTTCTTCCATCGCGGCCAAGGCCCCCGGGCGGAATCGGGCGATGGAGCACCGACAACCACCGGCCCAACCTGACCGATTACTTTATAGTCGATATCATTCGCTAGTTTGCCCGACTCAAGGGCGGAGCGGACGATTTCCGGCCCTATGCCTGCCGGATCGCCAAGAGTGATTCCGATACGAAGGGGCATCGCGCATTGTCTCGGAAGTTTCTGCGATGCGCAATGAGCCCCTAGTCACGGGAACATAAAAGTGATCCGAGAATCGTAAAAAGGCTACTCAACTCTCAAACCTCAATACATCTTTATGTAGGCTTTCTGACGCAGACTAGTCAGCCAGCGTTCCTGCTTGGCCTGCGCTTCTTCCGCGACCAATTTTTTCTCGATCTCGTCGCGGACTTCGGCGAAGGGGCGGGTGACGCCGCCGCGTTTATCTTCGACTTTAAGAATGTAATAGTTGCCGGCGAGCTGGATGATGTTGCTGACTTTTCCAGATCGCAGGTTAAACGCGACCTTCTCGAGCGGCGCGGTCAAGGTGCCGCGATCGACCCAGCCCCAGTCGCCGCCAAGATCACGGGTGCTGTCTTCGGAATAAATTTGCGCCATGCGCTCGAATTCGGCGCCATTAACCAGCTTGCCCAGAATCTCCTCCGCCATTGCCTTCTGTCCCGCCGGATCGGACGTGCCGACCGGGATCATGATCATGCGCAATTTAACCTGCTCTTTACTGGTGAACTCGGAGGCATGCGTTGCGATAGTAATCCTGAATTCGGTTAGGCGAGATGATGGTATTTATTTCCACATTCTTGTGCCGCATCGCCTGCACCATCATCCTTTCGCCCTCCATTTTTTGAATTCTCCGAGAGAGTAGTTTTGCGCCTGGAGAGTCTTGATGAAGGTGTTACGATCGCCGTTGAAATTCTCCCGGATCATATCCTGAATGCGTTGATCGAGGAAGTGATCAGGAATCTGGAAGCCTTCTTTTTTGAACGCCTGAATGATCAGCTGCCGATCGATCAAATCCTTGAGAGCGGCGGCGCGGGCTTCTTTGATTTTTGTGAGCAACTCCTCACCCCGGAATTGCTCGCGGAGCAACTCTTTTCTTTGGGAGCGGCCAACGTCGCGCACTTCCGAATAGGTAATGACATCGGTGGTGTCATTGCTTTTGACGACGGCAGCGATGCCATTAATCACTGCGGGGTCAGCCGCCAATGCTCCGCGACAGAGCGATGACAACGACAGCAGATGCCGCCGTGAACAACGATAACCAGGAGGGGACGAACCATATTTTCAGAGTTTGCCAAGCAGCTCGAGAATTTCCTGCAGCCGCTTTTCGATTTCCGGGGCAAATAAACGAGGGAATTTGCCCGCGACAAGTATAAAATCTCCGCGCCGCGTCAACATCAATTTGTCCTCTCGGGTTTCGACCCTGCTGATTTCCTGTATGGCGGCGGCGAGTTTAATTTGGGCGAGGGTAATCAGGTTTTCCACAGCCTCGGGAACGCGCCAAAACGATCGCGCCATTCTTTGATCAAGCGGTCCAATTGTTCAGCAGTGGTGATTTCCGCGATCCGCCGATAAGCCTGAATGCGCAGGGAGTGTGTCATTAGATGTAGCTGCGCGGGAGAAAAGCGGAAACGCGGGCGTCACCGTGAACAAATTCGGCTTCGTTAGTGGCAACGAAATCGAGCCGCAACTCTCACCTCGAGGCGCCAGCGCGGTTTTGTCCTTTAATCTGAGCGACCGCCTGCTTGAGCAACTGACAATACAGATCGAAACCCACCGCCATGATGTGGCCGCTTTGGGCGGTGCCGAGAATACTGCCGGCGCCGCGAATCTCGAGATCACGCATGGCAATGCGAAAACCGGCGCCGAGCGAACTGTATTGTTTGATCGCGTTGATTCGTTTGCGCGCGGCGCCGATCATCATGAGCTCGCGCGGCAGCAAGAGGTAAGCGTAAGCCTTGTGCTCGGCCCGCCCGACGCCGCCCGCGGAGTTGATATAAATCAGCCAGGCCGAAGCGATCGGCGCGATCAATGATAATGGTGTTGGCGTTTGGAATATCCAAGCCGCTCTCGATGATCGTGGTGCAGACCAGGACGTCGATTTTTCCGCCGACAAATCGATGCATCACCGCTTCCAGTTCGTCGGAATCCATCTGACCGTGGCCAAACTCCACCCTTGCATTCGGGCAAAGTTCAGCGATCCGATCGCGCATCTTTCTCGATCGAGTGGACGCGATTGTGCAGGAAAAAGACCTGCCCCTGCCGCTCCAGCTCGCGATTGATGGCATCGCGAATAATCCGTCTCATCATAACCACAGACGACGGTTTCGACCGGAAGCCGGTTTTGCGGTGGCGTCTCGATAGTCGACATGTCTTTGACCCCGACTAACGAGAGATAGAGAGTGCGCGGAATCGGCGTGGCCGAGAGAGTGAGGACATCGACGAGTTTGAACAGTTCCTTGAACTTTTCCTTGTGCAGAACGCCAAAGCGCTGTTCTTCGTCGATCACAACCAGGCCGAGGTCCTTGAAACGATACATCGCCGGAAATGAGGCGGTGCGTCCCGATAACAATGTCGACCCCGCCTTCGAGCAATAGCTGCAGCACTTTCTTTCTGCTCGGCCGGCGACCGGAACCGGCTCAGCATCTCGATCCGGATCGGATAATCGAGCATTCGTTGCCGAAACGTTTCGAAATGCTGCTGCGCGAGCACGACGTGGTCGGGCGCGAGGACCGCGACTTGTTTGCCTTCCATCACGGCTTTGAAGGCGGCTCGGATCGCGACCTCCGGTTTTGCCGAAGCCGACGTCGCCGCAAATTAGGCGATCCATGGGCTGCGACTGTTCCATATCGGTCTTGGTATCGATGATCGCGGTTAGCTGATCGGGGGTTTCGCGATACGGAAACGAATGCTCAAACTCCGCCTGCCATTTGGTGTCGGCGCCAAAGGCGTGGCCTGGGTTGGGTCTGGCGCTCGGCCTGAAGCGCGAGCATTTTTCCGGCGTAATCAAAAATGGAGGCGGTCGCGTTCTTCTTCGCGCGTGCCCATTTCGCATCTGCGAGCGAGCTCAGCGGCGGCGATTTTTCCCGACGCCAACGTAACGCGAGACCAAATAGGCTTGCTCCAGCGGAACGTAGAGTTTCGCGTCGTCGGCGAACTCCGAGAACGAGGACCTCCTGTCTCGCCCCGACGCTTGTTTTTGGAGGGCGAGAGCTCAACGCCGGCGGGCTCGCGGGAACTCGCTCCTCCACGGCCGGCATTTCGATTAGCCCGAGAAACCTTCCGATGCCGTGCTCGAGATGGACGACAAGATCGTCTTCGTTGAGCTCGCTGAAATCAATTTGCGCGCGATTGCGTCGTTCCGCCGCGACGCAAACGTCGTGCTGCCGTGGATGGGAAAACGCCCGAGTAGTTCGTTGGCCGAGAGAATGACGAGATTGGCGGCGGGAAAACAAAAGCCGCGGCTCAATGTTCCTTCGAGCAGATCGATGCCAGCCAGTGCGTCGGTCGAAATGATCTCGCGAAAACGTTCGATCTCGCCCTCGGTTTGAAAATAGATCGCGACGGTTGCGTGTTCGTTGCGCCATTGCGTCAGCCGGGCGATGAATTGCGCCGCTTCGTTTCTGCGAGCATGAAATCGCCGATGGCGAATTCACCGATGTCGCATTCGACAAAGCGCACTGGAAAAATCTTCCGGCGCCGCGTCGATCGTTTTCGATCCAGCTTTCGCTAATTTGAATGTGGCTTGGAGGGCTGGCTGCGGCGAGTCCGACGTCGGCGCGAGGCTCCGCCCTCCAGTGCGGGCTCGAGTTCAATCAGGAGGGCATCCTGGGTGATGTAATCCCGGACGCGGCCACCGGTATTGTCAGCCGCGCTCAGCAGCACGCTCGCCTGTTCGCGAGTGCGGACGGACGTCTGAGTATCGAGGTCGAACTCACGCAGCGATTCAATCTCGTCGCCGTAGAATTCAATTCGCAGGCGGCAGGGAGGTTTGCCATGAAAAAATATCGACAATGCCGCCGCGGACTGCGAACTGGCCCCGGGTCGTGACCTGGGCGACGCGTTCATAGCCTGCACCGGACAATGCGCTCAACAACGCAGGCATGGCCATGTTCGACCCGCGTTGAATTTCAAGCGAAGCCGAGCGCAACATCCCGCGGCTGGGAGCAGGCTGATCCAGCGCCGCTCGGGTCGTGACGACTAGTTTGGAGGCGTTCTCCTTTTCAATTTGAGACAGAAGCGCCAGCCGCTCCGCTGCAATCTCGGGATCCGGCAAAATGTTTTCGACCGCTGCGAATTCCGCTTCTGGCAAAAACGAGGCATTCGAATTCAATTCGATAAGCTTTCGAAAAAAGCTCCTGTGCGCGTACCGTCGGGCAGATAACCCAAATACTGCGGCGATCATGTTCGGCAATGGTTGCGACGAGAAACGGTTGTGCGCTCTCGATCACATGGAGAAGGAAACTGGAAAATTGCCGGCGCCGATCTGGCGAAGTTTATGTTCGATCGGTTCAGCTACCGCGGCCAGCCGCAGGAATTCTGCGTTGTTTTTCCACTAGAAGTTGTCGCCGAAAAGTGCCTGAACTTCAATGAGCCGGCCGACGGAGGGGCGAGCTCCGGCGAGCCCGGCGTTGTAACAGGCGTCCTGGCGGTGGATAGGCCGGGCATCTTGCCTGGCTCCTTACAGCTAAGATCAGCAGGCAAGATGCCTGTGCTGCTGGCTCCCGAACGGCATTGCGAACAAACAGCTAATTAGTGATCGTGATTGGCGTGCCGACGCTGACCGACTTGAAGAAATTTTCCGCCATGAATTCCGGCATCCGGATGCAGCCGTGGGAAGCGGGATAGCCAGGGAGATATCCGGCATGCATTCCAACTCCTCCATGAATGCGCATAAAATAGGGCATGGGTGCGCCTTTGAAATGAGTCCCGGGCGGCTTCGGATCGACGCCCAACTCGACATTTGGTTTTACGCACATTATCAGCGGCATCAACGTAATCACCGTATTTGGACGAGACGTGATTCACGTCCTTTTGCTGAATCGCGAAATGTCCGATAGGAGTATTTAACCCTTCGCGCCCGGTGGATAGCTGGGAGATGCCTGCCAGCTTGCCCGCCTTTGTAAAAATAGGCGCGCTGTTCCCCCAAGCTGATTTTCACGCTCGGTTTTCCGTCCATATCATCACCGTCCCAATAGGAAACGTTGTCCTGAGGGGCCGCTGGATGAGACTGGGTCCGGGGCCATAAGCCCCTCCTAGATACTGAGTTTCGTTGGAAAAACGGGCATCCTCGCCGCAGCCGACCATAAAGATCGCGCAAACTGCCGCAACCAGTCCCGCAATTAGCCGCTGTTCCTCCGCTTCATCAATCGCAGGACGTTCCCTGTAGCGTGCGTCTGAAGTCAAGAAATGGCGCGGTTCGGACCGTCGGCAAGTTGCCGATGCTCGGCACGCTGGTGGGCTTGAATTTTGCTTTTGAACGCATCTACTTTGCAGCTCCGCGATCATTCCATGCCAACTTACGAGTATGCCTGCGCTCAAATGCGGGCAACATTTCGATGCTTTTCAATCGATGCGGGACGAACCGTTTCGAGAGTGTCCCGAAGCATCTTTGCCGGCCTGGAAAAATGGGGCCACGGCAAGGTGAAACGGCTGCTGGGCAAGGCGCCGGAATTATCTTTAAAGGTTCGGGGTTCTATACCGCCGACTATCGCAGCGACTCCTATGAAGAGTCGGCGAAAAGGAAGCGCCAGGCTTCCGGAAAAACCGAAAACCGAGACAAAGGCGGAAAAACCCGCAGCCAGTAAGCCAGAGAAAAAGAGCGAATGAAAACAGCAACCCCAATTCAACTAACATGCCCGGAATGCCGGCGCGATAATGAACCGGAGCGCATCTATTGCCACGACTGCGGGGCCCGCCTTGACCGTTCCGCGTTGGCGGGACGCAAGACGGGGAAGATCGAAACCTCGGAGGAATTGCACAAGCGGATGCGAGGGATGTTCAGTCAGCGCCGGATCAAAGCGCAATTGTTTTTTTCAGAGCGCCAAGTTGATCCTCATTGCGATCGCCGCCGCGGCGGCTCTCTGGTGATGTTAATTGCGCCTGAGGTTCCGCCAGCAGTGAAATCCGAAGAGTTCCCACCGCAAATCAACCTGAGCTTGGAAACACTGACGGAATCACGCCAGCCGCAGACGATGCAATTCTCCGGAAGAAGGTGTCAACGCTTACCTGGCCAGCGCGCTGAAGCGCAAAAAGGAAAAGCTGGAATCATCCACTACATTAATTTGGAGCGGGCACTGGTTGCTTTCAGCGAAGGGAATTGCCGGGTCACCATCGAGCGTTCCATTTTTGGTTACTCGATCTTCACCTCCGGCGATTATGCCGTTCAGATCGAAGGCGGAAAGGTCAAGACGTCGCCAAGAAGCGGGCCATTGGAAGGATGCCGATTGATCCTAACGTTATGCCATACGCTGGGTTTCTATTCAGCGATGTCGTGGCAGCAATGGATCGCGAACATAAGCTTCTTGAATAAGGTCGGTTCGATCCAGCTCCACGAGAAGAGATCGCAGTTACTCTCGGCGCAATAAAAAGTATCTCTTTAGCGTTTACGCGATCTCTTGCCTCTCCTTGGCAAAGGGAGAAAGATGAAAGTGAGGGATTTCTTGTCTCAAAGTTGCCTCATTCAAGATGGGCATTTCGATCTTCCGACTTTTTGCTCCCTCGCTTCAAGAGCGCGAGAAGACGCCGTTTTCAGTGCGCGTTCGTGCCGAAAGCAACCTGCTGAACATGTCATCAAAAGCCGGCAGCTTGTTTGCATGTGCCGCCGGCTGGTGTGAGTTAGTTTTCTTAAGCGATGCCCATTGTCGCCAGGAGACGGCGATCAATTATTCCATCAGCTGGCAGACCATGTCTCCGCTCATAGACCCGAATCGCATACCGAGTCCGCGGACCCATTACGCCATCGATCGGGCCGCGATAATATCCGGAACGGGCGAGCCGTTCTTGCACGCGCGCAACGGTTGACCCGCTGTAACCACGATAGACGCTCCGGTTATAGTAGGACGGATAAGTCGAGCCATAATCGAGTTGGCCTCTGTATCCGTAAGGGTAGTCCATACCCATGCGGAACAATCCGCCGCATAATAGGAGCTGCCGTAGTAGAGTGATCCGCCGTAAAGAGTAGCTGCCGTAATAGGGAGAGCCGCCGTAGTATCCTCCGTAAAACGGAACGCCTATTCCGACATTCCAAGATACGCTGCTACCGCATGAAAGCGATCACCACGCCAATGATTTCTGTGATTGCTAGTGTTCGTTACCAGCGCCTGGCCGTTTCGCGTTTGGACAACGCGCGTCTCTGGCGAAACGCAGGCGTCGTCAGCGAAAGTGCAACAATGGCACTGAGAATTAGTAATTTTGCCTTCATATCCTTATAAAAATTAGACGGCAGGGGACGTAAATCCTTCAATTTTTCCGTAAACTTCGGAACTGCTTTTGGGCGTGTCGGTTATAGTCAGCGCAGCTGGCGCGGCATTCAAATTTGACCCTGGAACCAACGCTCCAGAAGCTCGTCCGACACACAAAACCGAAGGGCGCCGAAACGCGCTTCATTCCGTCGCCCATCTACACAAATTGCTTCGTCCAACGAAGTGGCTAAAAAGCTTGTCTCATGCTGAGTCATCAGCCGGACTGCTAAACGATAGCATCGGTCGCGATCGTGTCTCAAATTAGGCAGCAGCTTGGGAGTCTTCGGCTTTATCCTGATTTGTAGCGCCCTCCCGGCCGCGCCACTCGAGCGAAGCATTAGCCCCTCCCGGCAATTCATCATTTTCGGCGGGCAACAGGATCCTGCGTAGTGCCGTCTCCGATGCCGCCGAGCGGAGTGAAATCAAAATTGCTCGCGCTCCTGCAATCGCGCGACCAATGGTCGGTTCCTATTTTGCTGAACCTGCAACGACCCAGGCCAACGCACCTGAGGCTCCCGCCGGTGTCTGCTCAACTTTAGCCAAACCGGTGCTGGACTGAAAATTCAACTCGACCTTTTGGTCGACCGAGATCTTCAGTCCCCGGTTTTACAGCGTGAAGTCTTGCGCGCCCTTCTACTGGAAATGAGCTATCGCGCCCTGCCGTCGTTACCGGCAGGCACCCCTACGTCGCGCCCCCAGATTGGCTGGTCGATGGAATTCTCACTTTGGACAACGAGAGCCCGAGAGTATTTGAGGGGCTCGACAGCGTGCCTCGAGTCCGCCGGCGCTGAAGACTTTTCTGGCTCAGGACACCCCAGGTTGCTTGACTCCCAGTCGCGCGCTCTTTACCGCGCTTGCGCCAGTGCCCTGGTGGAGAATTTTGCTCGAGCATGAAAATGGGCGCGCTGCAACTCAGCCGTTACATCGCCGACTTGCCGCGTGCTTCGGTGACGCGCTTTCGGACTTCAGGCGCATTTTCCATGGCTCGGAAAGGACCCGGATTCGACGGAAAGAATTGGCGCGAAAACGTTGTCCGGGTGGCCAAGGAACGGCGGTTTGCGCTTATCACGTTTGCGGCCACTTCAGAGCAGCTCGACGAGTGTTTGCGGACGAAAATCGCGCAGGACCGGGCGAAAAAGATTCGCTCAATCTGGAGGAGACCGTCCGCGCCGGCCGACTCGAGATCATCGATACCAAGGCCGCAACCGAATTGGGCAGCGTCTGATCGCTCTTTCGGCTGCTGCGCGCATCCGCTGCTGCGCCCAGTGGTGGTTGATTATCAACTGGCCGCGGAATCGCTCGCTCGCAAGAAGAGCATGGCTTGCCAAGCGACTCGCCGGCAGCGCAGGCATTGCGCGAGAAGATCGCAGCTGCGCATGAGCGAGGTGGATGTATTTCGCTGAATTGGTATGAGGCGACGCAGGCAAAGACGGCGAGTGCGGGGCTTTGCGCGATTACCTGCACGCGTGCTGCAGTAGCGAACAGGTTCCGCGTCGGCGCGATGCTCTTTCGGTTTATTTGGACGCTCTCGAGACGCAGCTGCAGTGATTAGGTCCGGCGCGTGATTTGCTCGACTGAGGCCTTGGCCGTTATCCTGCTAAGCGCTTTGGCGCAATATCACATATGCAAAAGATTGGATTTACCGAAGCGCTCGATTCGATTGTGGCGAGCGACCCACGTTACCAGCGGGAGGCGTATATTTTTCTGCGAGACGCGCTCGATTTTTACGACCAAACAACAGAAGAAGCTCAAAGGTGCGGCGATTCGGCATGTCGCCGGGCCGGAATTACTCGAAGGTGTCCGCCAGTACGCGTCTGAGGGAATTTGGCCCGATGGCATTGAGTGTTCTTTCCCACTGGGGCGTCGCTCGCTGCGAGGATATTGGGCACATGGTCTTTAATCTCATCAGGGCCGGCATTTTCGGAAAGACCGATGAAGATTCGATGGATGATTTCAAAGCGGTTTATGATTTCCGCGGACGCGTTTGTGAAACCGTTTCAGCCCGAGCCTGCCGTTACCGGCAAGAAATTGTCTCCAGGTCTGCCCGCCCCAAAGGCCAGTTGAGCCGCCATTGCTGCGAGGGCGGCGTTTTCTTTCATGCTTAACCGCGCAACCTCAAAGGTGCCGCGACGATGGCGTCGCCGGCAATCAGTTTTCCGCCAAACACGGCGCAAAGGTGGACGCTGGCGAATGGCCTGACCCTGATCGTGCAGGAAGATCGCAGCGCGCCGGTGGCCAGTGTGCAGGCGTGGTGCGCGACCGGCAGCATCGACCGAGGATAAACATCTTGGGCGCCGGCCTTTCTCCATATCCTCGAGCACATGCTCTTCAAAGGAACGAAGACCCGACTCGACTAATGAGATCGCGCAAGAAATCCAGGACGTCGGCGGTTACATCAACGCCTACACTTCGTTCGATCGCACTGTTTTCTGGATCGATGTGCCGAAGGATGGCGGCGCTGACTGCGCTCGATATTCTTGGCGGACGCGATGATGAACTCGACTTTGCCCGCCGGAGGAATACGCACAAGGAACAGGAGGTCATCCGGCGCGAGTTCGCGATGGGGATGGACGATCCTGATCGCATGGTGACGCACCTGCTTTCGCGACCGCGTATCAGCGACATCCCTATCGGCTGCCGGTGATCGGGCTAATCGATATTTACAATCAGCTCACGCAGCGAGCAGGTGATGGAATATTACAAGACGCGCTACGTCCCGAACAATCTCACTTTATCGTGGTGGGCGACGTTGTGGCTGCGGAAGTGCGGGAAAAGCTCGGAAAGTTTGTTCAAGGATCAGCCGGCAAAATCTCTCGCCCCAATCTATATCCCAGCCGAGCCGCCCCAACTTGGACGACGCGAAGTTCACCAGGAATTTGCCACGGAATTGACTCATTTCGCGATGGCCTGGCACGTTCCAGAAATCAGCTCATCCCGATGTTCCAGCGCTCGATCTTCTGTCGGTAATTCTCGGTGAAGGCCACAGCTCGCGACTTTATCGCAAAGTGCGCGAGGGAATCGGGGCCGGCCTTTGCCATTTCCGCATTTTCCTACACCTCCGGGCGATCCCGGACTTCTCGGTGTTGATGCGGTCCTGGATCCAAGAATCGCGAGCGCGGCCCAGAGCCTGATCCTGCAGATGATCGAGGACGTCCGGCGACAACGGCGTGACGGCTGAAGAACTGGCCAGGGTAAGAAGATTGCGCTATCTCAGGAGCTGCGCTTCTCTCCGGACTATGCGCGGCCAGGCGACCGATCTCGGAACAAATTGGCTTCTCACTCGCAACCTAAACTTCGGCCGTGAATACCTCGACAAGGTTCAAAAGGTAACGTCTCGATGACATCAAGCGAGTCGCGATTCAATATCTGAGCGGACGAAAATCTGACCATCGTTTCTCTTAATCCGACAAGGGGTCGCTTAGACCTCGAAGAGCGACGTTGCGGCGGCTGCGCGCGACCGGTGAGATACAAAAGTTCCGAGTTGTCTAACGGACTGCGCATGCTGGTGCGGGAAGATGCGCGGCTGCCGTCTGATTGCGATGTCGGCGATATTTCGATGCGGATTATTAGTGCGGGAGACGGAAGCGAGCAATGGAATCACCCGGCTCGTCGGCCAAGACGCTGTTGAGAGGGAACGAAGACGCGATCGGCCGAGCAGATCGCCGAATCACCTGGAAGCAGTCGGCGGCGAAATCACAGTCCCAGGCGGGCAACAACAGTTTCGTAGTGAACCTCGATGTCACTCAACCGGATCTCGCGCTCGGCACCGATATTTTGGCCGACGTGTTGCTCCAGCGCGTACCATGCCGCGAACGCGGCTCGAGCGCGCGAAAAGAGATTCAATTGGCCAAAAGTCAAAGACGAGGACGAAAAGCCGACTGCGGTTGCCGCGCAATCTTCTCAAGCGAACTCTCTTCCCGGGACCATCCGCTGGGACTTCGCCCGGAAGGCGACGCCAGATCGGTCTCGCGTCTGGATTCCAAAGACCTCCTCGCCTTTCGCGATCGTTACGTCGTGGCGCGGAACGGTGTTATCGCCGTATTTGGAGACGTAAAAGCGACCAGTGAGGAGTTTCGTTCCGAGCAAAAGCTGGGCGCATTGCCTTCGGGTGAGCTCGCGTTAGAAATCCGCCATCCTCGCTGCAACTAACGAAAACGAAGATTGTGGAGAGCAGAACGCGAAAAAGGCGCAAGCGGTTTTGATCGCCGGGTTCCGTGGCGCCGATCTCTTTAACCCCGATCGTTATGCGCTCGAGCTAATCGATGAAGCGAGCAGCGATCTGGGCTCCGCGTCTATTCATTCGTATACGCGAGCAAATGGGTCTCGCCTATTATGTCGGTGCTGCCCAAGTCAGGCCCTGGTCCCGGTCTTTTCGCGTTTTTATCTCGGCACTGATCCGGAGAAAATCGAGCCAGTTAAGCAGGCTTTTCTGGATGAGATTCACAAACTCTCCAGCGAGGGCTTGTCGCCGGTTGAGCTGGCGCGGGCGAAGAGAAGCTAATCGGTCAGCAACAAATCCAAAACCAGAGTAACGACGTCTTTGCCTATATGACGGCGCTCGACGAACTTTATGGACTCGGCTTTAATCACTATCGGGAACTGGAAGCCAAAGTGAATGTTGTGACACTCGACAGACATCAAGCGGGTAGCGGCGAAGTATTTTCAAAGCAAGCCACGTCCTGGCAATTGTCCGACCGCCAGCAAAGCCGCGCAGAATCGAAATCCAAGTAGCATGGCCGAGGTTCAAACCAGCACGAATTCCGGGAGAATTGGCTCAGCGATTTATCGAAGTTTGTCATGATGCAGGCGCAAAACGCCGCTCTTTTTCTTGGCCAAATTCCAAATCCGCAGACCGGAAGCGAGAGTAAAACCTCGAGGTTGCGAAAAGTGTTTATCAGATCAACTTGGCGATGATTCAGGAAAAACGCGCGGTAACTTAAGCAGCGAAGAATCCAGGTCAAAGGTGCAAGACGTTTTGAATCTACAGCTCGCGTATGTCGAAGTTTCGCGCGGGCGCCCTTCGGCTGCTCCCCGCGGGAAAGTGGCGCTCCCGAGAGCGCGCCTCCTGAGGAACCGGTTACGCCAGAGTCTCCTACGGCCGGTCCAGAAGGGGAGTCGCGCAAAAGTTTACTAAGATTTTGGCGCGGGTTGGTTTGGGGCACGGACATTTCGGTCAAGCACTGGCAGGACCGAACCGCAGTGCCTCGTGAAATCTCAAAGAGCGTCCGGCCTTACCCATGGAGCGCCGCCCTAACAAGCCGTTTCAGTATGGCTAGGTGTTCTTTCCCCGGCGGCATTCGTGATTACATGCGAGCAATACGTAACTGAATCAGCAATCGACGTTACGTATTGCTCCCATCTGCGCTTCCTCTTCTTCCGGTGTCGGCGCGGCTTTCGGATCGAAGGTGTCCGGCGTTGGGGTCGATCAGGCCGTACGACCACTCCTGCCGATGCGCGACTCGTCCTTCTCCACCTTGTCGGCGAGGTCGAGGATCTCGCACCGCGTGGTCGGGCAGGCGCGATCGCGAGGATCATGTGGCGCAGGCTGTCCTCGATGCGCTTGGCGATCTCGATTCTCGCCGGCGAGCAACCTGACTGAACCCATCTCGCGTATGTACATGCGCACCGGGGTCGGTGGTACGGCTGAATTCTGAGTCGATTCGTCGATGCCAGGCGGCTTCCGCCTGCTCTTCCACGCGTCCTCGTCGGTCTGCGCCACCGGCTGCGCGTCGGCGGCGATCAGCAGCGTTTCCTGGTCGCGCGCCCGGTCGTATCTGGATGTCGACGTCGCCGAAGGTCGAGATGGATCGTTTGATCTGCCTGGCGCTCACCCAGATCGGCTTCAGCAGGTGGTCGCTGATCCTGGAATATGGCAGAGTGGAAGCCGCTGCGCTCCGCCGAGCTTTTGGATCGAATTCTGAGGCGCGTGTGTGCCGGGTCTCGGCGTCCTCCTTTCGGCACCCCGAGGAATGAGCCAGGCCGTCCCTTGCCGCCGCGGCGGCCGCGCTTGCCTCGCCTTGACCTGGTTGACTTTGGTCATGAGCCTGATGCCCGCTTTGGCGGTGGTCTGATCTGCTTGCCGGCCGGAAGCTTCTGCGCCTCCGGCTTGCCCGCGACGGCCTCGCCGGGAAGCTGGTGCGGCTGCGGCGACCTTCGCCGGCAGCCTTCTTGATCGCAGCGGAAACCTGCCGCGCAGCAGCTTCTTTCGGCGCGCTTCGGCGTTGAGGCTTCAGACGCCGGACGAGGCTGTTTTCTTCTGCCGCGCGGGCCTTTTTCACCTTGACAAAGGGCTACGCAACTGAACGAAGCACACC
>ERZ1370068.9810-contig-8560_pt1 | contig 41265 bp, 62 predicted proteins | sample MGYA00561227_ERZ1370068 | MGnify/ENA primary metagenome ERZ1370068 (study PRJEB38410, sample SAMEA6850437) | metagenome | study: Metagenomic assessment of the ecological functions of the soil: analysis of the soil microbiota associated with the... | reverse complement strand
TTGTACTTCGTTCAGTTACGTATTGCTAGGCTCCTCCACGGTAGTGCTATCCATGGAATGCTCATGAAACGATTCCGTGTTACTGTTGACCAAAACGCATACGAATAGAAAGAGGTCAGCAGCAAGTTATGGATAGCACTACTCAAAGGACAGCCGCCGGCAAGGATGACCACGAGTTAGAGGCTGGATTGCTGGTGCTCTCTCAGATCAGGGTGACATGGCGCTCCTTCCATCGCTGGCGCCGCGGGATCGGTCCGCGCCTCCTCGTCCGCGTCCTCCTGTTCAGCGCCGCGATCACGCTGATCCTCACGCTGTTTCAGCTCTATTTCGACTACCGCTACGACGTCAGGGCGATCGAGAGCCGGCTGTCCGAGATCGAGGGAGCTATCTGCAGAGCCTCGGCGGAAGCCTCTGGAACCTGGACAGACGACAGATCGAGCTGCAAGATCGAGGGATTCTGCGCCTGCCGGCCATGCGCTTCGTCGAGGTGCGCGAGGCCACCGATCGCGCCAATCCGCTGGTGGTGAGCGGCGGTCACCGCCAGGCCCATGCCGCGGTGCGCCGCGCCTTCTCGCTTGTCCATACGTCTCGCGGCGAGCAGCAACAGCTTGGCGTGCTGTCGATTGAAGCCACATTCGACGAGGTCCATCGCGCCCTCCTCCATAAGGCGATCGTCATCTTGATCAGCCAGGGCGCGACGATCTTCCTCGTCTCCTTTTTTATTCTCTACTATCACTCACCGGCTTGTCACGAGGCACCTGACCGCACTGGCCGGATTTCTCGGCACAATACGATCTGCGCCAGCCACCGCCGCCACTGCGCCTGCAACGGCGCGCCCAAGGAGAAGGACGAGCTCGACCAAGTCATTGCGGCACTTCGAGCGCATGCGTCAGAGCCTGGAGCGCGCCTACGGTGACCTCCAGGAGAGCGAACAACGGTTCCGCGACTATGCCGAGACGGCGTCGGATTGGTTCTGGGCCACCGGCCCGGACCATGCCTTCACCTATTTCTCGGAGCAGGCGCGGCTTTGGTATTGATTGGGGCACGCTGATCGGGAAGCGTCGCTGGGATGTCGCCGCCGCCGTCTCGTCGGAGCCGGAACATTGGCGCGAGCACATGGCCACTCCTGGAGCGCCGCGAGCCGTTCCGCGACTTCGTCTACCAGGTCCGACGCGTCGACGGTACGCTTGGCTTCGTGTCCATCAGCGGCAAGCCCGTGTTGGATGCCGAGGGCCGGTTCTCCGGCTACCGCGGCGTCGCCCGGGACATCACCGAGCGCCAGCGGGCCGAGGAGGCCCTGCGCCAGGCGCAGGCGGAGCTGGCCCACGTGGCGCGGCTGACGACGTTGGGCGAGCTGACGGCCTCGATCGCCCATGAAATCAATCAGCCGCTCGGCGCCATGGTCAATAGCGCCAATGCCTGCGTGCGCTGGCTCGCCGCCCAGAACCTGGAGCGCGCCCAGCAGTCCGCCGTGCGGGTCGTGGCCGACGGCCAGCGCGCGGCGGACATCATCACCCGGATCCGCGCCCTCGCCCAGAAAGCGCCCTCCCACAAGGACTGGCTCGACATCAACGCCACGATCCGGGACGTCCTCGCGCTGGCGCGCAGCGAAGTGCACCGCCACCGGGTCGTGGTCGAGACGCACCTCGCCGCGGAGGTGCCGCTGGTGCGGGCCGACCGCATCCAGATACAACAAGTCCTGCTGAATGTACTCATCAACGCCCTCGAAGCCCTGAGTGGCGTCGGCGACGGGCCGCGCGAGGTCGTGGTGCAGTCCGACCCGGATGCCGCGCAGGGTGTCCTGGTCACCGTGCGCGATTCCGGGCCGGGCCTGGACCCGCAGCAGTCTCGACCGGCTGTTCGAGGCCTTCTATACGACCAAGCCGCACGGGCTGGGCCTGGGGCTGGCGATCAGCCGCTCGATTATCGACGCGCACGGCGGCCGGCTGTGGGCGACGCGCCAATGTGCCCCGTGGCGCTGTCGTGCAGTTCACGGTGCCGCGCGGGAACGAGGAGGGGGCATGATGGACGCCGAGGCCCTGGTCTTCGTCGAGGAGTAGGCGACCATGACAGTATTGCTGGGCAAGATGGCGCGGCCTGCCGTCGCGCTTTGCCTCCTTGTCCTGGGATCATATCCCGTCAACGGTGCCGAGCACCTCAAAGTCTTCACGAGCGCGGTGCCCCCAATCGCCCAGGAGGACGAGGCACGGCCGGGATTTGCCGTGGAGCTGGTCAAGGCCGTCCTGCGCGAGGCGAAGCTGGATGGCGAGGTCGTGTTCGTACCGTGGCCCCGCCTGCTGGACTCCGGTGGGAGCCGCACCGGCACGCTGGTCTTTCCGGTGCCGCGGTTGGCCAAGGTGGAGAGCGATTTCACCTGGATCACGCCCCTGGTCGATCTGGACCTGACCTTCGTCAGCACCGGTCAGGAAGTGCAATTCGCTGGCCCAGGCGCTTGAGCTCAGGAGCATCCTCGTCAGGGGGCAGTCGGTCTATGAATACATGCTCCGCGACTACGGATTCGGCAATGTCGAGCCCGTGTCGTCCGGAAATATTCCCCTGATGCTGGCCAAGGGGCGCGCGGACGCCTGGTTCACGACTACCGACGAGGCGCGCTGGGCCTGGAGCACCGGGCAGACGGCCGGGCCGCTGGATGTCCCTTTGAAGCTCGGCAAGGTCATGGGGCAACAACGCATGTGGCTGGCCGGCTCCAAGGGGCTCGACCGGGGGATCGCCGAGCGGATTGCGAGGGCAATCGCCGCCATGCGGGAGGATGGGCGCTTCAACGCCATCATGGCCGCCTATCTGCCGCCGCGTACGACGGCTGCGAGCGCCGCAATCCGCGTGGCCGCCGTCAACAACCGGGAAATCATCCATCTGCAATCCGCCATCACGGACTTCGAGGCAAGCAATCCCGGCGTCTCGGTGGAGATCTCCATCCTGCAGGAAGGGGCGCTTCGCGATGCCATCGCGGCCGACGTGTTCAGCGGCAGCGGCCGCTACGACGTCATCGCCATCGGCACGTATGAGACGCCGATCTGGGCGAAGAAGGGCTGGCTTCGCCCGATCGTGGAGTTCCCGGCGAGCTACGATGTGGACGACCTGATGCCGAGCGTCAAGGCGGCTCTGTCCTACGAAGACCGGTTGTATGCCTTGCCCTTCTATGCGGAAAGCTCCGTCACCTACTTTCGGAAGGACCTGCTCGAGAAGGCCGGCGCCGCGCTGCCGGCGCACCCCACCTATCAGGACATCCTCGCGGCTGCCAGGGCCATGCACGATCCGGCCGGCGGCGTCTTCGGAGCCTGTCTGCGCGGCAAGCCCGGATGGGGCGAGAACATGGCGCTCATCTCGACCATCGTCAACGGTCATGGCGGACGCTGGTTCGACGAGACCTGGCGGCCTCAGATCGACGCCCAGGAGTGGAAGGCGGCCCTCCTCTGGTATCGCGCCATGCTCAAGGATTTCGGCCCGCCGCATGCGGCCGAGTCTCGATTATAACGAAAACCTGGCCCTGTTCGCGCAGGGCAAATGCGGCCTGTGGATCGATGCGACGGTCGCCGCCGGGACCTTGTTCGATCCCACCATGTCGTCGGTCGCCACGAAGGTCGGCCTGGCGGCGGCGCCCCACGGAGCTTCCGACCGGGGGACGCAGTGGCTGTGGTCTTGGGCCTTCGCGATCCCCTCGACGTCGCAGCAATTCCCGGAGGCGCTGCGCTTCATCCAATGGGCCACCTCCAAGTCGTACATCCAGGCCATCGGCGGGCGGTTCGGCTGGGTGGTGGTGCCGCCGGGTACCCGGCAGTCGACCTATCTCGATCCACGGTACCGGGCGAGTGCGCCCTTTGCGGACGCGGTCCGGGACGCCATCGTGCAGGCCGATCCCAACAGGCCGACGCAACACGCCGTGCCCTACAAGGGGATTCAATATGTGGCGATACCGGAATTCCAGGCGGTCGGGACCAGGGTAGGCCAGGAGATGGCGAAATTCCTGACGGGGAAAACCACACTCGACGACGCCCTGTTCCGCGCGAATGCGGCGACGACCGAGATCATGAACGCTGCCGGTTATTACAAGTGATTGCGATGACTATCCTCATCGACCTCGTGCGTCTGATTCTACGACGTTTACACCCCCACGGCTGGTGCCAATCGGCTCGCATCTGGGAGCCCCTGCGCACGGCATCGTTGGCACGGGGCCGTGCCCTCCGCACTGCTGCGTGGACGATGACCCTTCTCGCTCAATGCTTTACGAAAGACCTGCGCATCCCTTGACGCTTGGGCACAGGAATTGCTCCTTAATACTCTGCGGGGCACGCAGACGTGCCGGGAATCTGATCAGGCCTCAGACGACAAAACACGGCTGGTGAAGACTACATCAGGACCACATGACAGGAGCACACATCCTCCGGGTCCTGTGGAGGGGCAACCCCATGGGGTTGCCCTGGAAGAGGGCGGCCACGCAGGACTGTCCCTCCACCAACAGTCACCGCATGGAGTGTACGCATCCCTTGTGGTTTGACTGGAGCTGGACGGGTCCGAGAAGGCGAGAGAGGGCACCGCGTGCAGAAGCGGCAAGGTCTGCTGAAGAGGAGCACGACAATGACGCAGTCCGAACATTTGTGGGCGATTGGGTACGATGACATGGAGCGCGCCGAGCAGGTGCGCGACGAGATCATTAGACTGGGGTGGGCTACCCACTACCTCGACCCTCTTAGATGTAGCGGTGGTCGTGCGCCACCCCGATGGATCGTTCACCTGCAACCGCGAGCGGTTCCCGACCGTCGCCAACCTCCTCAGGCTGCACCGCTGTCGGCTTTCTCGCGGGCCTGGTGCTGCTCGCGCCGCTGACCGGCGCGACCGTCGGCGCCTTGCTCGGCGGCGCTGGCACCGCTGCCGCGGTCGCCGCGGTCGGGATCAGGGGACGACTTCGTCCGGGAGGTGGAAGGCCTGATGCAGCCCGGGACGTCAGCCCTGTTCGTCCTGGACAGCGAAGGGGATATGGTGAGACTGCATGCGCTGCGGGTGCTGGGCGGATGACCGTGTTACGGTTAACGTGGGACATGGACCGAAGGCCAAGTTAATTCCGGTCTGACCCTAGCCGCTGCTGCGGCTGCTACGATGAAAACCACGGACGACGATAACTTTCCTACCACACCGCGGCGCGACTGTGCCAGGAGTATCCATCTCCCGAAAGAAGTGACGGACGATTCGACGTATCGGAGACACTCTTGCAACAAGGATGTGGGACGGCAGTATGAAGAGAAGAGCATGGATCGTCGTATCATGAATGTCGTTGCCGTGCAGATCTAATGTCATTAAGCACCTCAGCGTGGCGCAACCAGCGCCACCTCAGATTTTGCCTGGCTCGTTCGCGCGATCGCTGACCAGGGCGTATAACGCTCGGGAAGTATCCCTGGTATCAGATGGACTCCGTCGGTGAGGGTGAGCATCGCAGCGCTGATGGTGCAGCGCTCCTGCCTGACGAACTGGGGACGCGAAGCGGCGGCCACGTAGCCATCAGCTTTGGCGTATCCTGGCGGGCGGCGGGCGACATCACTGCACCATGCTGTTCCTCTGGCGCGGGGTGATCGGTCGACCTCTGACTGCCAGCAGGGCAAAGATCGCCTTCGCGCCAGGGGGTGAAGATCACGTTAGAGAAGATTTGGCGAATACGCCAGCCGGAAGTTGACCCGTCTCGTGAGCTGCGGTTGTTTCTCGAGGAAGACAGGGTGGGCGATCATTCCACGACTGTGGTATCGGGGTGAGTGCTGATTTCGTATCGACCTGGCAGGACACAGAAGGTTCTTCCTGGAAGACACTCGACCTGAGCCGCCATGATATCAACTTGCCTTTCGCCTGTTGAAGCGCTCATGATCAAGACGTGTCAGCTTTGCAGAGAAGATCCCTTTACCTCCTCTGGTTGGTGCGGAAGAGACCTCTTGACCATGCGTTGCCATTATTTGGCGCCGCCTCAGCCTCCTATCAACGCCTCCACGGGCTGGACGCATATGCACGAAGATCTATCTGTGTCCCTGAACATATGAATCGTTGCCGGGATCGCGACCTGCAGCTGTTACTACCGCCGATGGTTGATGAGCGCTGTTGGCGCCTGACCACACGACCACATCTGCGCGCAGGATGGACGCCATCGCCTGGCGCCTCCATCGACCAGAACGCGGTTTTGCCTACGGTGGATCTGGCCTACCGGACTGGACCTGCAGATGGCGTTACCGGTCCAGTTCCAGGTATGCGATCGATGACAACAGCTCTATCACCCGATGCCATAAGCGACGCGGGCGACCTTTAATCGACATGTTCAGAGTTCCGGTAGTGCCTCTGCGTGGCATTAAAGAGGATAGCCCTCGCGCCGCGCATGGCCACTAGACATCTTGCTCAATGGTTAGGTCATCGACGTGAGTGGGAGCAGGTGGCACCACACCTTACAAAATCTCTGGGTAGTTCCCAAGGGAACAGCTCGCAACGGCAGGATGCCCTGCCATCCACGCTGAGCGCAACGACAGCGTTTGTCCTGTAGACACGCCGCGGTGTGGGTCTCTCACTGGATCGTCAAGGCGCCATGCTTGCCATCGACGTCGATGTTGTGGCCACAGGGCTCCAGGACGAAGGGGCCACGTTGTTCGTCAATGCCTGGAACGAGCTGATGGGTGTCATCGCTTCCAAGAGCGCCACCCTTGTGCAGGCCAGGTAGACACGGGGAGGTTTCATCATGAATGTGCTGGTTGTCGATGTAGGCGGAACCCACGTGAAGATCCTCGCGACCGGACAAAACGCAGCGCGGGAATTTCCCTCCGGGCCCACGCTGACGGCCGAGCAGATGGTCGCCGACGTCAAGAAGCTCACCGCAGACTGGAAGTATGACGCGGTAGCGATCGGCTATCCCGGGCCGGTCATCAACAATCGACCGCTTACGGACCCGTGGAACCTCGGACGCGGGTGGATGGGCTATGACTTTGCAGCGGCGTTCCAGTGTCCAGTAAAGGTCGTGAATGATGCCGTGATGCAAGCCCTCGGGAGCTACGAGGGTGGCAAGATGCTGTTCCTGGGGTTGGGGACCGGCCTCGGTTCCGCCATGATCGTGGACGGCATCGTGGAACCCATGGAGCTTGGCCATCTGCCTTACAAAAGGGGCACCTTCGAAGACTATGTCGGGGTCCGCGGATACGAGCGACTGGGCAAAAGAAATGGCGGCAGCACGTGGCGGACGTGATAGCCCGCCTCATGGCCGCTCTGGAACCCGAGTACGTGGTTTTGGGAGGAGGCAACGTCAAGAAACTGCAAGAGCTCCCTCCAGGGTGCCGAGCGGGCGACAACGCCAATGCCTTCGTAGGAGGATTTCGCCTGTGGCAGGAAACGAGCGGGTGCAATGCCTCCACTGCCGGAAAAGAGCGCAGCCATGAGCGCCGGAAAGAAACGGCAAGGCATGCCAGTACAGACCCGGACCATCTCCCGGATGTGGAGCCTCGTCGCCATGCTGGTGCTCCTCGACTGGGCGGCTGTCGCCCGCGCCCAGGACGCCGCGCCGGCCCCCCGGCACCCGCTCCCCGGCGCCAACGCCTTTCCAGCTGACCCTGCCCAGCGCGCACCTGCTCGGCGACTGGTATGGCTTGCGCCCTGGCTGGAGGATCACGGCATCACGCCGACCGTGACGTTCGTCACCGACGCCCTCGGCAATCCGACCGGCGGCAGGCAGCAGGGCTTCACGGCAGGCCCAGCAATCTCGGCCTCGACCTGCTGCTTTGATCTGCAGAAGCTCGTCCGGGCTGCGGCGGCGGCTCATTCCGACTTTCGTTGTCGGAGCGCTTCGGCACCAGCCTATCGAGGGAAGACATCGGCAACGTCTTCACCGTGCAGCAGGTCTTCGGCGGGCCAGACGTACCGGCTCGTCAACGTCGGCCTACCAGCAGCACGCTGCTCGACGACCGCGTCGAGTTCAGCGTCGGCCGCATCGCCGCCGGGGACGACTTCCTGGTCTCGCCCTACAACTACGTATTCGTCCAGAACGGCTTCGATGGCAATCCGGTCGGCATTTTCTTCAACGCTCCGGGCATGACCGCCTATCCCAACGCCACCTGGGGCGCGCTCGTCAAAGTGAGACCGACCGAACGGACGTACGTCATGGGCGGCGTGTATAACGGCGATCGTCTCCATCCGCGCCAACAAGCATCACGGCGCTGACTGGTCGATGGACGGGCCGCTGTTCGCCATCGGCGAGGTGGGCTACCAGACGCAACGGCCTTCCGGGCGACACCGGGTCTGCTCGGCAACTACAAGGCGGGCTTCTGGTACGACGACCAGCCAACTACATCGACTTCACCACGGTCGCGCGCGGCAGGCGCTCCGCACGTCGACCCGGGGCAGCTGGGGCTTCTACGGTCTGTTCGACCAGGTGCTGGTGCCGCTTCGGTGGAGCCCGGCAGCAACCGTGGTTTCGGCGTCACCGGCTCGCTCATCATCTCGCCCGATCAATCCGTCAGTCCGATGCCTGCTTCTTCACCGCCGGCTGTCGTCATCCGCGGCGTCTTTGCGTCGCGGCCGACGGACGTCGGCGGCTTCGGCATCGTGTACGGTCACTTCAGCAATGACCTGCAAGACGCCCAGCGGCGCGCCGGCAGTCCGATCCGACGGTCGGCGTGCAGCGATACGAGATGGCGCCTGGAGCTGGACCTATCGCTTGCGGTTCTATCGGAGACGCGCTCTTCTTCCAGCCCGATCTGCAGTACATCATCCGGCCTGGTGGGACGGACCAGCACGCCAACGCCTTCGTGGCTCGGCTTCCAGAGCGGCATCAACTTCTGAGCCAGCGTACCGGAAGCCGCTTGTGTGAAGAGGAGTGTGCCATGCATGAACCAGGACAAAGATCCAGGCCGACCTGACCGGCGTCACTGCGGCCCACGGGCCTCCGACGACGGTCCAAGCCGCCTCGGGCAGCCTCGAGCCTACGTCATCGCGCTGTGCTCGGTCGCCGCCATCGGCGGCTTTCTCTTCGGCTTTGACAGTGGCGTCATCAACGGGGCCGTCGACGCCCTGGCGCACGCCTTCGGCACCCGGGCGGCGGCGACGGGCTTCGCCGTCGCGTCCGTGCTGCTCGGCTGCGCTGTCGGCGCCTTCGTGGCGGGCACCCTGGCCGACCGTCGTGGCCGGCGGCCGACCATGCTGCTGAACGCCGTGCTCTTTCTCGTCAGCGCGGTCGCGACCGGCGCCGCGGGCTCGGCCGGCGTCTTCATCGCCGCGCGGCTCGTCGGGCGGGCTGGCGATCGGCGCTGCCAGCGTGCTGGCGCCCGATGTACATTTCGGAGGTGGCCCCGGCGCATGTGCGCGGCCGACTGGCCTCGCTGCAGCAGATGGCGATCGTGCTGGGGCTGTTCGGCGCCTTCCTGAGCAATGACATCCTCGCCAGGCTCGCCGGCGGCGCCGAGCGCGACCTTCTGGCTGGGGGCGCCAGCCTGGCGCTGGATGTTCTGGATGGAGGCCGTGCCAGTCGGCTGCCTTTCTGCTGGGCGCCTTGCTGTATCCCGGAATCGCCGCGCTTCCTCGTCGCCAGCGGCAAACGGGAGCAGGCCCGCCGGGTTTTCGCTCGCATCGGCGGCGACGCCGACGCCTTGGTGCGGCAGGTCGAGCAGAGCCTGCAGGGCGAGCACCGGCCGCGCCTGTCGGACGTGATCGTGACGGGCACGGCCCGGCTCGCCCCGGTGGTCTGGGTCGGCATGGGGCTGGCGGCCTTCCAGCAGTTCGTCGGCATCAACATCATCTTCTATTACGGTGAGGTGCTGTGGAAGGCCGCGGGGCGACGGAGCAGTGGGCCCTGCGCATCAATCTGCTCACCGGCTTCGTCAACATCCTGGCCACGATCCCGGCCATCGCGCTCATCGATCGCGCGGGCCGCAAACCGTTGCTGCTCGCGGGCTCGGCCGGCATGGCGCTGACCCTGGGCGTCATGGCCGCTCGTCTTCGCCACGGCGGGATCAGGCGCTGACGGCAGGCCGGTGCTCACGTCACGGGGCCGCGGTGACAGGTCTGGCGGCGGCCAACCTGTACATCGTCGCCTTCGCGATGTCGTGGGGCCGGTGATGTGGGTGCTGCTCGGCGAGATGTTTCCCAACCGGATGCGCGGCGCGGCGCTGGCGGTCTCCGGCGCCACCAACTGGGTGGCGAACTTCGCCGTCACCGTCACCTTCCTGCCATTGTTGAATGTCGGTCGGTCTTGCTGGCGCTTACGCGACTCTATGCCGTGGCCGCCGTGCTCTCCTTGCCCTTCGTGGGCTGCCGTACGCGAGACCAAAGGGAAGACACTGGAGGACATGTCGGACGCTGGTTGAGCGCGTTCGACAGGTTCCCTATGAGGAGATAACAATTCAAAGCCGCCCCTCCCCCGTTGGGGATGGCGCGTAAAGCAGGTTACGATAAGCTGAACCAACCACCTGATCCGTCGCTACCGGACATTGAAGGAGGCGTTATGACGGCTCGCGGCATTGAACGAACAACAACTGCAGAAAATGAAGACACATCCCGGTTTCATTGCGGCGCTGGATCAAAGCGGTGGTAGCACGCCCAACGCGCTGCGTCTGTACGGCATCAAAGAAGGTGCGTGGTCCAACGAGGATGAGATGTTTGCGATCGTGCATCAGATGCGCACGCGCCTCATGACCAGCCCCAGCTTCACCGGCGAGCGGATTCTTGCCGCCATCCTGTTCGAGAACACCATGGACAGGGACATCGAGAGGCAGCCGACCGCGGACTATCTGTGGAACGTGAAACGTGTGGTGCCTTTGCTGAAAGTGGACGAGGGCCTGGCCGCTGAGAAGGACGGGGTCCAGTTGATGAAGCCCATGCCCAGCGCTGGCGGCGCTGCTCGACAAAGCCAAAGCGAAGGGCATCTTCGGCACCAAGATGCGCTCGGTCATCAAGCACGCCAATGCCGCCGGCATCAAGGACATCGTGAGCCAGCAGTTCGAAGTAGCTGGGCAGATCAGCGCCGCTGGCCTCGTGCCGATCATCGAGCCGGAAGTGGACATTCACTGCCCGGACAAGGCCAAGGCCGAAGAGGTGCTCAAAGCGGCCATCCTCGAGGATCTCAACGCACTGCCAGTGGATCAGTTGGTCATGCTCAAGCTCACGCTCCCGGAGCAAGACGACTTCTACGCCGCGTGCGTCGGTCATCCCAATGTCGTGCGGGTGGTGGCGCTGTCGGGCGGGTATACGCGGGACGAAGCCAACAACCGCCTGCGCCGGAATCACGGCATCGTGGCGAGCTTTTCGCGGGCGCTGGTCGAGGGGCTGACGGCCCAGCAATCCGATGCTGAGTTCAACGCCCTGCTGGATGCATACGCTCAGAGTATCTTTGAGGCGTCCAACACCTAAGCAGGCGATGATCGGAGCATCGGAGGGAATCGGATGACGGGGTCGGACCACGCGAACGGTCCGAGAATTGTGACCAAGAGGGATTGTGGGATATGGACAAACAGTACCGTGAAACTTGCCCCTTCCATCCTCGCGGCTGACTTCGCCCACTTGGGCAAGCACGTGGGCGAGGCGGAGCAGGCCGGGGCGGATCGCATCCACGTCGATGTCATGGACGGACACTTCGTGCCGAACATTTCGATGGGGGTGCCGATCGTCGAGTCGCTCCGGCGTGTCACACGCTTGCCGTTGGAAATCCATCTGATGATCTCGGACCCGGATTTTTCCTGGACGCGTTTACGGAGGCTGGCTCCGATGCGTTTCTGGTCCACTGGGAAGGCAACAACAATCTGCATCGCACCCTGCAACACGTCAAGGTGCTGGGCAAACGCGTCAGCGTGGCCATCAATCCGGCAACCCCAGCAGTAGTGCTCGAAGAAATTCTTCAAGACGTAGATCAGGTGTTAGTCATGACGGTCAACCCGGGCTTTGGACATCAGCGTTTCATCCACACGACGCTGCCCAAGATTCGGCGTGTCCGCCAGATGATCGATGAGATCAAGCCCGGCTGCGACCTCGAGGTTGATGGCGGCATCGACGCGACGACGGCGCCACTGGTCGTCGGTGCAGGAGCCAACGTGCTGGTCGCCGGGTCGGCCATTTTTGGTGCGGGCGACGGAGTCGTCGCAGCCATGCAGCGGCTGCGAGCCGCCGCGCATCAGGCAATGACCTGACATCAACGGGGTGAGGACGAACGGCTAGTGTAGGAGTCTTAAAATCTGTTCCGAAGGAGAAACACACTATGCAAATCGGCATGATTGGTCTTGGACGAATGGGCGCGAACATGACGCGGCGGCTTCTCAAGGGAGGTCATCAGTGCGTGGTCTTCGACAGGTCGCCGAAAGTCAGTGCAGGAGCTGGTCGAGGACAAAGCGGTTGGCTCCTCCTCGCTCGCGGACTTTGTCAAGAAGCTCACGAAACCGCGGGCGGTCTGGTTGATGGTTCCCGCGGCGGTCGTGGACAACACGATCGCGGATCTCCTGCCCCATCTTGAGGCAGAGGACATTCTGATCGATGGCGGCAATTCCTATTACATTGACGATCATCCGGCGCGCCAAGGAACTCGCGCCGAAGGGCATCCACTACGTGGACGTGGGCACGAGCGGCGGCGTCTGGGGACTGGAGCGAGGCTACTGCATGATGATTGGCGGCGAGCAGCAGGTGGTCAAGCACCTCGATCCCATCTTTGCCAGTCTGGCTCCAGGCGTGGGCGACATCCCGCGCACGCCCGGGCGTGAAAAGGCCGGCGGCACCGCCGAGCAGGGTTATCTGCATTGCGGGCCAAACGGCGCCGGCCACTTCGTCAAAATGGTTCACAACGGCATCGAGTACGGCATCATGGCCGCCTACGCCGAGGGGCTGGGCGTGCTGCGCGCCGCCAACGTCGGCAAGCAACAACACGAGGTCGACGCTGAGACGACGCCATTGCGCGACCCCGAGCACTACCAGTACGACCTCAATCTCCCGGACATCGCGGAGGTGTGGCGGCGCGGCAGCGTGATCGCGTCGTGGCTGCTGGATCTAACGGCGACCGCGCTCGATCGCGGATCCGGCTCTCGCGAAATTCGCCGGCCGGGTGTCGGACTCGGGCGAAGGGCGCTGGACGATCAAGGCCGCCATCGACGAGGCCGTGCCGGCTCACGTGTCTGACGGCGGCGCTGTATGAGCGTTTTAGCTCGCGCGGCGAGGCGGATTTCGCCGACAAACTGCTCTCGGCGATGCGCTATGAGTTCGGTGGACATCTGGAAAAATCCGCCACATGAGGAGGAAGCTATGAACGTTTCCCATTCGGATGCTCTGGTCTTTTTCGGTGCGACCGGGGATCTGGCTTACAAGAAGATTTTTCCGGCACTGCAGGCGATGGTCAAAGCGCGGACACCTCAATGTGCCGGTCATCGGCGTGGCCAAAGCCGGTTGGAATCTCGATCAGCTCCGGGCGCGGGCGCATGACAGCGTTGAGAAACACGGCGGGATCAATCCCGCCGCGTTCGAAAAACTGTGTGGTTTGCTGCGCTATGTTGACGGCGACTATCAAAGACCCGACGACGTTTCAGTCCCTCCGTCAGGAGCTTGGCTCGGCGCAGCGGCCAGCGCACTATCTCGCCATCCCGCCTGGGTTGTTCGGGATGGTCGTGGAACAACTGGGCCAAAGCTGGATGCACGCAACGGCGCTCGCGTCATCGTTGAAAAACCGTTCGGTCACGATCTCCTCTCGGCGCAAGCGCTCAACCGCACCTTGCTCGGCACCTTCGACGAGAAGGCGATCTTCCGCATCGACCATTACCTGGGCAAGCGGCCGGTGCACAACATGCTCTTCTTCCGCTTCGCCAATGCGTTCCTGGAACCGTTCTGGAATCGCAACCATGTCGAGAGTGTGCAGATCACCATGGCCGAAGACTTCGGCGTCCAGGGGCGGGGCGCTTTCTATGATCAAACGGGCGCGATCCGCGACGTCGTGCAAAATCATCTGTTCCAGGTCTTGGCCAACCTGGCGATGGAGCCGCCGGTGCGAACCGACAGTGAATCCATCCGGGATGAAAAGGTCAAGGTGCTGCAGGCCATTCCGCCACTGGAGCAGAGGAACCTTGTCCGCGGGCAGTTCCGCGGCTATCGAAGCGAAAGCGGCGTCGCCCCAACCTCGCAGGTGGAGACGTTTGCGGCGCTCCAACTGGAGATCGATTCGTGGCGCTGGCGAGGCGTGCCCGTTCTACATCAGGGCGGGCAAATGCTTGCCCGTGACCTGTACGGAGGTCCTGGTCCAACTGCATCAGCCTCCAACCATGTATCAAGGCTACGATCTGCAGCCGAACTATTGCCGTTTTCGGATCAGTCCCGACGTCACGCTGGCCTTTGGTCTGAATGTCCTGGCGCCGGCGGAGGAGACGTGGCCAGTCGGTGGAGCTGTTGGCGAGCCACCACCCCGGCGCAGACGAAATGGATGCCTACGAACGGGTGCTCGGCGATGCGATGGCCGGCGACGCGACCCTGTTTGCTCGGGAGGACTATGTCGAAGAGGCCTGGCGGATCGTTGATCCTGTGCTCAAGGCAGGCACGCCGGTCTACGACTACGAGCCAGGGAGCTGGGGCCGCGTGAGGTCGATCAGAGAGTTTCACCCGTTGGTGGGTGGCATAACCCGACGGTTGCGGGATAGAGTCCGTCAGCGGATTGGCGTGTTGGAGCCCTGGAGGAGCGCGGTCCATCCATCACTCCACGGCGGCATCCATGCCAATCGCGAGGAGATCGCATGAAGATTGACGATATTGCCCGATGCCGATGCCGTCGCGCGACAGGCTGCCACGATCGTGGCAGCGGAGGCCCGAGAAGCGGTCAAGCTGCACGGGGCCGCTGCATCCTGGCCGTGAGCGGCGGCCACACGCCTTGGCACATGCTTGCGTGTCTTGGCAAACGAAGATCTGCCGTGGGACAGCATGCATGTCGTGCAGGTGGACGAACGCGTGGCCCCTGCCGCAACACCCGGACCGCAACCTCACGCACCTGCGCGACAGCCTGCTGGCGCATGCGCCGCTGCGCCCCGAGCACCTCTATGCCATGCCCGTGGAGTCGGCGGCGTTAGAGACTGCAGCCAGGCGTTATGCCCTGACGCTCCAGCAGATTGCCGGCGTGCCTCCGGTGCTTGACCTCGTCCATCTGGGCCTCGGACCCGACGGCCACACGGCCTCGCTGGTGCCCGGAGATCCGGTGCTGAACGTCACCGACGCCGATGTCGCGCTGACGGGACGTCTACCAGGGGAGGCGTCGGATGACATTGACGTATCCGATCCTCAACCGTGCCCGCCGCATCCTGTGGCTCGTGACCGGCCAGGACAAAGTTACAGCGCTCGCGCGGTTGCGCGAGGGCGATGTGACGATTCCGGCCGGCCGGATTCAGAGGGCCGCTGCTCCTGGTGCTCGCCGACCAAGCGGCGGCAGGACCACCGTGAGCCGAGTAGAGTACGAATGATCAGGCAGGGAACGTGGGTTCCGGGGGCCTCCAGCGGCTCTTGCGATGGATACTGTGCAGTGAGGATAACGATGTCGAAGACAGATACAAAGCCCAGTCGGGTTCTTGATCTTGAAGGGAAGTACAGCGACGGCCGTCTGTTTGCTACGTTTCATGAGCTCGCATGCAAGAGCGAGGAGACACGCTATGCGCATTGGCATTGCCACGGATCACGGTGGATTTCAGTTTGAAGGAGGCATTGCTCAGCCAGCTGCGCGCCGCGGGGCATGAGGTCGTCGATTTCGGCGCGCATCGCCTGAGCGAGGACGATGACTATCCCGACTACGTCGTCCCGCTCGCACGGGCCGTTGCCGCCCTGGAGGTCGAACGTGGAGTGGCGATCTGCGGCAGCGGTGTGGGTGCGTCAGTGTGTGCCAACAAGGTTCGGGGCATCCGCGCGGCGCTCATCCACGACCACTTCTCTGCCAAGCAAGGGGTCGAGGACGATCACCTGAACATCCTGTGTATGGGCGGCAGGACCGTGGGACCAGCCGTCGCCTGGGACCTCGTCCAGACGTTCCTCGCCGCCACATTCAGCCAGGCCGAGCGACACCTGCGGCGCTTGGGCAAAGTAGCTGCCGTAGAGGCAGGAAAAGCGTAGGAAAACCGCGAGGAGAAAACGATGACAGACGAGAAGATGATGCAATTAGCGATCAACACTATTCGCACCCTCTCGATGGATGCGGTCCAGCAGGCGAAGTCCGGGCACCCCGGCACGCCGATGGCGCTCGCGCCGCTGGTCTACACGATCTGGAATCGCGTCATGCGCTTCGATCCGCAGGACCCGATCTGGCCCAACCGCGATCGGTTCGTGCTCTCGAACGGCCACGCCTCGATGCTGCTCTGGTCCGTGCTCCATCTCACCCGCACCCAGGCGGTCAACGCCGAGTACGAACGACTCGGTCACCCGTGCGGTGTCCCTCGAGGATATCCGTCACTTCCGCCAGCTCGACAGCAAAGCCCCGGGGCACCCCGAGTATCATTGGGTTTCAGGCGTGGAAACCACCACCGGTCCACTCGGGCAAGGCGTTGCCACGAGCGTCGGCATGAGCATCGCCGAGAAGTGGCTCGCCAACCGTTACAACCGGCCCGGCTTTGAGATGTTTAACTACAACATTTATGCCGTGTGCGGAGACGGCTGCCTGATGGAGGGCATTGCGTCGGAAGCCGCGTCACTGGCCGGTCACCTGGGCCTCGACAACCTGTGCTGGATCTACGACAACAACCACATCACCATCGAGGGTCACACGCGCCTCACCTTTACAGAGGACGTTGCGGCGCGCTTTCTGGCGTACGGCTGGAACGTCTTGCGTGTCGGCGATGCCAACGACATCGAGCGCATCGAGCACGCCTTCGACATCTTTCGCAAGACGCAAGACCGCCCCACGTTCATCGTGCTGGACAGCCACATCGGCTACGGTTCGCCGCATAAACAGGACACGGCTGCGGCCCACGGCGAGCCTCTCGGTGAGGAGGAGATCCGGCTCGCCAAGCAGTTCTACGGCTGGCCCGAGGATGCAACGTTTCTTGTGCCCGACGGCGTCTACGACCATTTTGCCGCTGGGGTAGGAGCGCGCGGCGCTGAGGCGCGGCGCCAGTGGACGGAACTGTTTGCCGCCTATCGCAGCCAAGTACCCCGACTGCGCAACCGAGATTGAATTGATGCAGCGGCGCGAACTGCCGGCCGGCTGGGACCGCAACCTGCCCGTCTTTCCAGCCGATGCCAAGGGGATCGCGGGGCGGGACGCTTCGGGCCAGGCGCTGAACGTGCTGGCGCAGAACATCCCCTGGTTCCTCGGGGGTTCCGCGGATCTTGGACCGTCGAACAAGACGACGCTGACGTACGAGGGCGCGGGAGACTTCGAGGCCGATAACCCGGCAGGGAAAAACCTGCATTTCGGCATCCGCGAGCATGCGATGGCCGCCATCGTGAACGGGCTCTCGCTGTCGAAGCTCCGCGCGTTCGGCGCGACCTTCTTCATCTTCAGCGACTACGCGCGGCCAGCGATCCGGCTCTCGGCGTTGATGGAGCTCCCGACCATCTTTATCTTCACGCACGACGCGATGGGCGATGGCGAAGACGGCCCGACCCATCAGCCGGTAGAGCATCTGGCATCATTGCGGGCGATTCCCGGCCTGGTCACGCTGCGGCCCGGTGATGCCAACGAGGTGATCGAAGCCTACCGCTACATCATGCAGCTCCGTCACGAGCCGGCGGTCCTGGTGCTGTCGCGCCAGCCCCTGCCGACCCTCGATCGGCAGAAGTACGCGCCGGCATCCGGAGTCGCGCGCGGGGCCTACGTGCTCGGTGACGCCGCAGGCGGGAACCCGGAAGTGATTCTGATCGCCTCGGGGAGTGAAGTCAGCCTCGCGGTGGAGGCCCACGAGCAGCTCGTCGCTGAGGGCATCCGGTCGCGCGTGGTCTCGATGCCGTCCTGGGACATCTTCGAGCAGCAGACGCAGGAGTATCAGGATAGCGTCCTGCCGCCACAGGTGACAGCGCGCGTCGCGGTGGAGCAGGCCTCGACGTTCGGGTGGGAGCGCTACGTCGGCAGGTCGGGCCGCATGATCGGCATGCACACGTTCGGGGCGTCGGCGCCGCTCAAGGAGCTCCAGAGGAAATTTGGTTTCGAGCCGGACCAAGTGGCTGCGGCTGCAAAGGCACAGCTCGGCAGGACGTGAGCCATACGCGTCGTCCTCGGCCACATCCTCGTTAAAGAAGGGGCCGCGCTTTGACAGGGCAAAAGATGCAACGAGGAGGTCGTATGAGCACCGGTGATGAAATCGTGCAGCGAGACCTCGTCTCCTCCTCCTCGGGAGGCCAGGGGACGAGCTGTTACAGAGGAGAGAGCGATGCAGCAGCCCGATAACAAGAGTGCAATCACCCGCGACAAGTACGATGCCGTCCTGCTCGACCTCGACGGCGTGATCACGGACACTGCCAACATACACGCGACGTGTTGGAAACAGATGTTTGATGCGTACCTGCAGAAGCGTGCGGCGGAGAGAGGCGAACCATTTCGCCCCTTCGAGATCGCCACGGATTACCGGCTCTATGTGGATGGGAAGCCCCGGTTCGACGGCGTGCGCGACTTTCTCACCTCACGCGGCATCCACCTCCCTGAGGGAACCCCGGATGACCCCCGCAGGCCGACACGGTGGGCGGGCTCGGGAACCGCAAGAATGACCTTGTCAACGACGTCATCGACGCGGTGGGGGTGGAGCCGTATGCGGGGACGGTCGCGTTCGTCCGTCAGCTCCGTCATCAGGGTGTCAAAGTGGCCGTCGTCACCCTCAAGTCAGAACTGCGACGCCGTCTTAAAGGCCGCCAAGCTGGATGACTTCTTCGAGGTGCGCGTCGACGGCAACACGGTCCGTGCGCACCACCTGGCCGGGAAGCCCGCGCCAGATACGTACCTGATGGCAGCGAAGCTGCTCGGGGCAGACCCGACCCGCAGTGTGGTCGTCGAGGATGCCATCTCCGGAGTGCAGGCCGGGCGCCAGGGGAACTTTGGGTGCGTGATTGGCGTCGCGCGCCAGGGGAACGCCGAGGAGCTGCGGCGTCATGGCGCCCATCTGGTGGTGCACGATCTGGGCGAACTGGTTGCACTGATCACAGACACATGCCATCAAGGGAGGTACGGGACCGATGATCCATCATGAACGCCTCAGGCTGCCCCATCATGATTACCCTGCCGACGAGTGGAACGTCATTGAAACAGGGTTTCACCCCGAATTCCTGGCCCAGTTTGAAACCATGCTGGCGCTGGGGAACGGCTACCTCGGCATGCGCGGGTGCCCAGAGGAAGGCGGGCCCAACGCCGAAAACGGGACCTTCATCAACGGCTTCTATGAAACCAGGCCGATCGTGTACGGCGAGGAAGCCTACGGCTTCGCGAAAACCGGCCAAACCATCGTGAACGTGACCGACAGCAAGATCATCAAGCTCTTCGTGGACGACGAGCCCTTCTGGTTGCCCAACGCGCGCTGCTTGCACTACGACCGGCGGCTGAACATGCAGTCCGGGACGCTCGACCGGGAGATCCTCTGGGAAACGCCGGCAGGCAAACAGGTGCTGATCACCTCCCGGCGTTTGGTCTCTTTCGCGCATCGGCACGTGGCCGCCATCTCCTATCAGGTGACGCTCCTCAACGCGGAGGCTCCTGTCGTGATCGCTTCGGAGATGGTGGCCAATGCGCCGAGCGCCCACACCAACGGGGATGACCCGCGGCGGGCGAGCGTGTTGGCAGGACGGGTGCTCCAGCACCGCGCCAGCTATGCCAAGGAGCCGTCGTCTCGTGCTGTGCCATACGACCGACAAGAGCCAGATGATCCTCGCGTGTGCCACGGACCATGCGCTGGAGACCGCGTGCCCGCACGCCTCCAAGGCGGTCCACACCGAGGACTTCGGCCAGGTCGCCTTCACGATCGAGGCCCAGCCCGGATGTCCGATCCACCTCACCAAATACATGGTCTATCACACGTCGCACACGGCTTCCCCGAAGAGGTCTGCGGCCGTGCGGAGTGGACGATGGACCGCGTGATGCAGCAGGGGTTCCAGCCGCTGCTCGCCGCCCAAGAGCAGTACATGGAGGATTTCTGGCACCGGAGCGATGTCCGCATCAGTGATATCAGGGAAGACCGGGTCAAGCGCAGCACCGTCGAAATCCAGCAAGCGATCCGCTTCAACCTGTTTCACATCCTGCAGGCCTCGGCGCGCGCGGAAAACGCTGGCGTACCGGCGAAAGGCCTCACGGGCCAAGCCTATGAGGGCCATTACTTTTGGGATACCGAGATCTACATGCTGCCGTTTCTGATCTATACCTCCCCCGGACCGCCAGGAATCTGCTGACCTTCCGCTACCAGATGCTCGAGCAGGCACGCGTATACGCCAGGCACTTGGGCCATCAAGGCGCCATGTTCCCCTGGCGCACCATCAACGGCGATGAAGCGTCGGCCTACTACGCCGCCGGAACCGCCGCGTACCACATCAACGCGGACATCATGTACGCGCTGCGCAAATATGTGCAGGCGACGGGCGACGAGCAGTTCCTGCAGGACTGCGGCGCCGAGATGCTCGTGGAAACGGCGCGCCTCTGGCTGGACCTGGGCTTCTACTCAGACCGGAAGGGGGAAAATTCTGCATCAATGGCGTCACCGGGCCCGATGAATACAAGACCGTGGTGAACAACAACGCGTACACCAATTTGATGGCGCGCGAGAACCTGCGCTACGCCGCTGAGACGGTCGCGTCCCTGCGCACACACACACCGGACGTGTACACGGCGCTGGTGCACAAGACGGCGCTCGAGCCGTCGGAGGTCGAGGCCTGGCAGCGCGCGGCGGAGAGCATGTACGTCCCGTATGACGAGCAGCGGGGCATTGTCCCGCAGGATGACAGCTTTCTGGACCGCGAGCCCTGGGACTTCCAGAACACGCCGTCCGACCGGTACCCACTGCTGCTGTTTTATCATCCGCTCGACATCTACCGCAAGCAAGTCATCAAACAGGCAGACGTGCTACTGGCCATGTTCCTGCTGGGCGATGCGTTTTCCTGGAAGCGAAGCAGCGGAACTTTGCGTTCTACGACCCCTTGACCACGGGCGACTCGTCGCTGTCTTCCTGCATTGAGGCGATCATCGCGGCCCAGATCGGCGATCTGGAGAAAACGAGGGAGTACGGGATGGCGGCCTTGCTGATGGATCTAGCCGACGTGGGCGGCAACGTGAAGGACGGCTGCCATATCGCCTCGATGGGCGGCACCTGGATGATGCTCACCTATGGGTTTGGCGGCCTGCGGGACTATGACGGGACGTTGTCCTTCTGGCCACGTCGCGCCCCGGAGGAGAACGCCATCCTGCGCTTTCCCCTGACGTACCGTGGGCAGATGCTGGAGGTCGAGATCGGTCTGGAGACGGTGCAATACGCGTTGCGTGAGGGCGAACGTCTCGTGATCCGCCATGAAACGGAAGAAATCCAGCTGACCTGGGAACAGCCACTGGCCGTCCGACCGGTCAGCAGGTGGTGAGGATCGCCGGAGCCTGAAGCCTGAGAGCTTTCAAGGGGTCTGACAAGCGATCAGGAGAGATCATGCTCGTTGTGGTGCTGAACAGCGGAGTTCCTCCATCGCATGTTGGCTCCTGGAGGTGCTGGAAAAGCGCGGCATGGGTTCCTCGCCAGACATGGTGACGATAGGGCGGAGACCCGCGACTGGCAGTGGGGTGAGTCGGCCTCGAAATGAATGTAGGCAAGATCGTTGCTCGTGCCGCAGGGTCTGGTGGCGTCGACCGTCGGCCAAGGTCAAGCACAAGGCATCGAAGGAGCCATTGTGATGGCATCGCTTCTTAAGGTATATGTGGAGCGTCCTCTCAACGCCGTGGTTCTGGAGTGGGTTATAGGACTGGTCCCTGTTGTTAGCAGGCCCAGGATCATACCCTTGAGTAAAGTGCCGGGGTGAAGCGCGGACGTGCTGCACCGGGACAAGGAGAACACTGATGCTACTGTGGGCAATCGTCGGGATCGTGCTGATCTGTGTGGTGCTGCTGGATGCCTTTCGAGACGGTCGTGCTGCCGCGGCGGGCCACCCGCCGGCTGCGGCTCGCGCGCCTGGTCCTCCGGTCTACCTGGCAGCTGTGGTCCGCCCCTGCGCGGGGACGCTGGCACAGCGGCGAGCGCCGCGAGACTTACTTGAGTTACTATGGCCCGTTCGCGCTCCTCCTGCTCATCGGGGTGTGGACCACCGGGTTGATCGGCGGGTTTGCGCTGCTCCTGTGGGGCCTGGGCGCCCAGCTGGTCGCGACCGGGGGCGACGCGGGTGTTGGGACCGCCCTGTATGGCAGCGGCACGACCTTCTTCACCCTCGGGCTCGGCGACGTCCTGCCGCACACGGCGCTGGGGCGCCTGCTCGTCGTGCTCGAGGCAGGGATGGGGTTCGCCTTCCTCGCGCTCATTATCTCGTATATGCCGGTGCTCTCCCAAGCGCTTCTCGCAGCGCGAGGTCAACGTGTCCTTGCTCGACGCGCGCGCCGGCTCGCCCCCGAGCGCGGCCGAACTGCTCCGGCGCCATGCGGGTGCGGACTTCACCGTAGCCCTGGCGCAGTTGTTGCATGGAGGGGGAGCGCTGGTCGGCAGAGCTGCTGGAAAGTCACCTCTCGTATCCGTTTCTGGCCTACTATCGCTCCCAGCACCAGAGAGCAATCCTGGCTCGCCGGGCTCACCACTATGCTCGATGTCGCGGCCCTGCTCCTGGTGGGGATTGACGGCGCGCCGACGCGGCCGGCCCGGCTGGCGTTCGCCATGGCGCGCCATGCCGCCGCCGACCTCAGCCACATTCTGGGCACGCGGCCGCAGTCCGCTGCGTCTGAGCGCCTGTCAGCGGCCGACCTCACACACCTGCGGGCGGTGCTGGCCCAGGCGGGGTGCCGCTGCGGGAGGCCCGGAGGCGGACAGCGATGCTGACCCATCTGCGGCAGATGTACGAGCCCTTCGTCAGTGCGTTGGCGGACCGGCTGCTCATGCCGCTGCCGCTCGTGGCTGCCCCGCCAGGGGCCACGGATGTCTGGAAAGTCACGGCATGGGGGCCAGCGGCGTGGTCCGCCGAGCATGATGAGGTGGACGGTGTGTAGTCAGTTACTTGCAGCCACTCACTTCCATATCGTGGAACCCTGCCCTCCGTCCATGCCCTCCGCTGGCCTGCTTGATTGTCTGCTGTTGCAGAGCAGGGCAAGAACCATGCTCATCAGTGCCCAGCGCACGGGAAGACTGCGTCATTGTCATCATGGATCGAGCGCAAAGAGATGGCGCACAAGTTGGACATACTCAGGCCCTCGCCCCTCACGGAACGCGCGCTTCAGGTTCACCGTCGGCATATGGCAGAGCTTTGCACCAGGCTCACGCTGAACGCTCTCGAGCGCGCGACGCTGGCGCTCTTCGAGTGGGCCCATCCTGGCCAGGGCTGTGTCGAGTTCCTCGCGCCGCGTCGTCTCCGCCCATTGGCGCAACGCCACAATGGTCGGGGCGGCCTCACGGGCCGCCAGCCACTGGTGAAACTGCCGCACCTCACGCCAGACCAGATCCTCCGCTACGAGAGCCGCCTGTTGGCGGGCGCGGTAGTCTCGCTGCGACGACGTTTTCCAGAGCGTCCATATCATAGAGAAACACATTTTCCAGCGTCTGGATGGCTGGATCAATATCGCGTGGCACGGCCATATCGATGAAGAACATGGGGCGATGCTTACGCGCCCGCATCACCTCCTGACCATCGCTTTGGATGAGCGGCTGTGGGGCACTGGTCGCACTGAGCACAATATCCGCCTGCACCAAATACGCTGGGAACTCCTCCCAGGGAATAGCTGTGGCCTGGAGTGCCTGCGCCAGCTTTGCGGCACGCTGCGGCGAGCGGTTGGCTACAAAGAGGCGGGTGACGCCCTGACGGATCAGGCGGCGCGCTGCCAGTTCCGAGGTTTCGCCTGCGCCCAGGACCATGACCGTATGCTCGGCAGATGCTCAAAATCTTCTTCGCCAGCTCGACGGCGGCCGCACTCACCGAGACCGCATGGTCGCTCATACCTGTAGCGCTACGCACCAGTTTCGCGACGTGCAACGCCCGCTCAAACAGCGGCGTGAGGACGACCCCGGTCCGCTGTGCCGCCCGCGCCGCAGCCATACGCCGCCTTCACCTGTCCGAGGATCTGCGGCTCGCCAAGCACCAGCGAGTCCAGGCTGGAGGCAACCCGAAAGAGATGCCGCACCGCCTCGATGTCGTGCCACTTGGTACAGGTGAGGAACAAACTGAGCCTCTGGCAGCCCATGAGAGGCCGCCAGAAAATCGATACAACAGCGCGCCCCCGCCTCGGCATCAGGCGCCCTCGTAGATAGCACTCCACCCGGTTACAGGTCGAAAGAATGACGACTTCTTCCACCGCCGGGTCGTGCCACTGGGCAGCGGCTCCGCCAGCGTCTGGTCCGCAAACGCCAGGCGTTCGCGCACGGCCACTGGAGCCGTTTTATGGTTTAACCCCACCACTGAGAAGCGCCATAGTCCTCTATCCGATGAGGATGGTGGGTGCCATGCGGCCTACCCTGCTGCACTGTGTCGCGCCCTGGAGCTTCCCTTCCGCCAGCCCGCCCAGGTGCATGACCGCTCCGCGAGCAGGTCAAGAGACTCTTCGGCCGCATCAACGATCCCGTCGAACAGTGTGTGAAGGCAGTGCACGTGGTCTCTTTGCACTTTCCAATAGGCCTTCTTGGTCTGCTGCATGAGGTTAATGCTGTCGGTAAGCCAGGCGTTGAGGAGCGCGAGTACGTTGGCATGCGTGTGGTCCAGAACATCGTTCTTCATCTGATACATGGTGGATTCCTTCCTTCAATCTCTGGGGGTCAGATTCCCCGAAGCTTGTTTCGCTTGCTCGCGTTGAGGGTCACGAGCACGTCGGCACGGGTGTGTACCAGAAGATCGTTCTTCGTCTGGTCCATGGTGGATGCCTCCATGCGTGCCATAGGTAACGAGCAGGGTATCCCCCAAGCAGGACTTGGATCACACGACCGATTCCAGGGCCTCAATGCCGCTGCGCAAGGTAATCCGCCCTGTACACAGCAGGTGCACCATGGTAGCCACCACCAGCGCATCTTCACCTGGTTGCACGACATCCTGAAGTGCCGCAATCAGGTCGTACAGTGTGGTCGTGATGGTTGCTGGGATGGCGTCCTCTCCTCCGGACGTCTGAAGAGTGGAGTCCGCAGAGCCATGGCGCATGAAGACCAGCGTCAGGACGCTGATGTGTGAGCGATTCGACTCCCAGATACTCCAAGGTGTGTGATCTGCATAGAGAAGCTCCTGTTCGGAGAGTGAGAGAGATGCGGCTCGTCGACCAGGTCAGTTCTGGTCATCCATGGCATCACAAAGGTATTCTGCAAGATATGGCAAGGAGAGCAGGGCCTTATCTACCACTCCCCGCTCATGCAGGACGCTCGTGGCCTGGTCTCAGAGCCACCTCTTGGGTTATGTGCAAGGCACATGCCACGCGCCGCTACCCCGACAATGACCGCAACTTGGCACAGGAAGCCTCCTGCGGACCGGCGGCAGCGCGGAGGGCCGGCGCCGTGTCAACGGTGCCGCGCACGGGCTCCCCAGGTGCTAGCCGATTGGCACGCACCTGCAGCGCATCAATGTGCGCAGTGCCATGCCGTCCCGGCGGAACTGTGGCCGAGGACAACTCCGCGTGGCAGCAGTGCTGCAGCTGGTGGATGGAAAGACAGGCAGGTCGTGTTTCCGATGTGCACTCGACGTGCTGATGCAGCGTAATTCGATGCGATGTGATCCTTCGTGGGTGGGTAGTGTTCTCGATGTGGAGATGACCATTTTAGACAAGCAGTCCAAAGGCGTACCGATTGACGAATAAGCCAATGACGATGTCGTGCATCTGGATCGATTTCGAGAAGCAGATCGTCTTCCGGACCAAGCGTTTGATCCGCGTGCGTAACGTCAGATGCTTGCGCTCGATTTTCTGGGTGTTCCGTTTGCCCGGACTATGCATGTCGGGGTCGAGATGGCGTTCGTACGCTCCCCAATGATCCGTATAAAAACGGGTGAGCCCGAAGGGCTCCAGCAGCGCTTTGAGCTGCAAAAAGACTTCGTCTTTGCGGCGACCAAAGACATAGGCCAAGACCTGCGCCTGTGTGATGATCGATCGCATGCCACAGCCAGCGTGGGTTGCCTTTGTTGCCGACAAAGCTCCACATTTCGTCGACCTCCGCTTCCCCAGCTTGCTCAATGTCCACCAGGATCTCGGCTGGGTCTATGGTGCGCAGCAGCGCGTTGTTGACCGATGCCAGTGCGGCTTCTTTTTCCTGAGCTCACGCAGCACGGTGTCGGTACTGATGCGCAACACCCGTGCGGTATCGCGTACCCCACTGGCATTGAGGCTCATATCAATGATCTGTTGCTTCACCTCAGGCAAGCGCCCTTGATAGCGGTACTCAAGCAGAAAGCTCTGCGGGGTACACGCAGTATTTTCAACGGTCCGGCAAAAGCTGGGCATCCTCAAAGTACCTACGTTCGAGTTCGGCGAGTAAGAGAGGACGGTTTTTCTTTTTGAGCGCGCCCGGCGCATCATTGTTTTTTTACGATCCCTCACGCAGCTGAGCCGTCATCTGCTGCACATCACTGCCATTGAGCGCCAATTCGTGAGCAATTTGCTCATTCGATATATTCAGTCCCATGAAGTACAGACACAGTATCCACACTTTCAGAGGCTGATGATGTCCCGCAAAAATGGTGTCGGTCAGATCATCAAAGCGTATGTCACAGTCGTGACACTCGTAGCGCTGACGGGCGGGTTCCGTGTCATCAAAGCCGCGCTTGATGACGTGTTGAGACTGACAAGAGGGGCAGGCGATACCATCTGGCCAGCGTAATTCGCGTACCGTCTGATAACACTGCACATCATCGATCAGATTCGTGATGTTGATCTGCAACGTTGGACTCCTGTCAGGGGTTGGAAAATGGGATCGCATCAGTATACGACATCCTCAAATTCCACGACCCTGGAATCCAATAAGAGCGAAGTTCGAGATATCGGGCAGTCATGCCATGTATCTCCTTTGTACATGCGCAGCGCGCGGGGGCGGCCAGCCAATCGAGTTAAACCAGGCGCTGCCCGACCGGGGGCCTGGGGACGGGGCGGCTGGGGCGATGGCGCAGCGTCGCCGGAAAGAGCGCGGCCCAGGGCAAGCCCGCGGTCAGGCGCGATGTGGGCGCTGTGCTGAATGTAGCGATCCGACCAGAAGCGCTCGGCCGCAGCGTAGTCGCGCTTGTTGAACAGCGTGTCGAACGCTTCGAGGACAGTCGCCTTGTTCTGCTCGCGTGACTCCATCATGTGATCTCCTTCTGCCGTGTTCGTACTTCCGTCAAAGGTGAAACTGACGATTTTCCAGCTCAGCTGCACGACCGCAGACGGCAGAAACGTCTCGACCCGACAGTTTTTTGGCGTGACGGGGATTGGCGGTGCGAGCCGTCCCTTGCCCGAGCGGGAACAGGAACGGCCCCGACTCTCTGCAACGAGGCTCAGGCGCCCACGGCCGAAATGGCCGTGGCCCCGCCGTCGATCAGGAAGTCTGCCCCGACGACGTACGCAGAATCGTCCGACGCGAGGTAAACTGCCAGCTTCGCGATTTCCACCGGATCGGCCAGCCGCTTGCTCGGATTGTTTGTCCGCAGCAACCCCTTGACCGCATCGCCCTGCTCTTCGCCTGAAACGGACCGAACATCGCCGTGTCAGTCGGGCCTGGGCTTAGGGTGTTCACGCGAATCCCGCGGTCCACGAGCTCGGAGCTGAGGATCCGAGCGAGATTGACGACTGCGGCCTTGCAGGGCGAGACGGTCGAGGTCGTCGGCCATCCCCTTCGCGCAGTAACGGACGCATTGATGATGACAGATGAGCCTTGCCTCAGTAGCGGCAACGCCTTTTGAATTGTGAAGTAGGCCCCCTTGAAGTTGGGGCCTATCACCCGGTCGAAGCTTTGCTCCGTCACCTCTTCGAACGGCAGGAATTCACTGTGACCTGCATTGACGAAGATGCCGTCCAGGTGACCGAACTCCCGCTTGATCGTGGTGAACATCGCGTCGAGGTCCGCGAGATTGCTGACATCCGCGCGAACGGCAAGACTTCCGGCGCCAAGCGTCTCTTGAGCCGCCTTCAGCGTCTTCTCATTCAAGCCGCAGATGGCGACGCGCGCGCCCTCTCTGTCGAATTCCTGCGCTGCGGCTAGCCCGATCCCGCTGTTGCCGCCGGTGATAAGGATATTCTTGTTCGCTAGTCTACCCATGGTCGTCACTCCTGAGATGGAACATGTCCGTGTCGGCTACCATTCTCGAAATGCAGCCGCCGCCGCGTACCAGCTCCGCGAGACTCGTTGTGCTGGAGAGCCTGCGCAACGGCGTCAGTGTTCGCAGCGTTGAAGATTGGGGCCAAGCCTGCGTGTCATCGCGCAGGCCACCACGCCTCCCCTCATGCACCTGGGAAGAGAGGACCTCTCGAACAGGGCAGCGGAATGTGGCGATGTTTTCCGATCACATGGAGGTGATCTTGCATGACAACACACAGCCGATGGTGCATGCATTGCATTCTTCCGTTTCACCCGTTCCGACGGAAACTTTTCTGCCATTGGCGAGGTGTTCGCTTGTGGCGACACGACGACAACGTCGCCGTCATGCAACCCCTTTCGCTTGATCTCACCCCCGTTTCTGTCTCTTGGCCGCGGACGATGCCAACGCGGTGAACGATACCTTCTCGGACTGTCCACACAGAGGGTTCACCCTTCCTCAATTCTGACGGCACTTTTGGGAACTGTTATAACCGGTTCCAGTTTTCCCGGCGACCTGATTTCCAAAAACTTACCTTGACGCTCATCTCCGGCTTGATGATCTGCAAATCCGGCCGAGCGATCTGGACCTCGATTTTGACCGTGCCCTTCTGGCGGTCGGCTGCGGGATAAACCTTCACCAAAGCTGCATCAAATTGCTTGTCGGGATACGAGTCTAACACAACAACTACCGGCGAACCGATACCCACCTTCGCAATATCAGCCTCATTGATGTCCACTTCGGCTCGCATATCATCCGTGTCAGCCAATTGGGCGATGTCAGTCGAGCCTCCGCCCGCCTCAATCTGACCGCCAAAATTGATGGTGTCGCCCAGTTCCCGATATTTCTTCAAGACAATGCCGTTGATAGGCGAACTGATGACGCACTGGTTCACATTGAATTTGGCGTAATCGACTGCCGCCTCATCACGTTCAAGTTCGGCTTGCCCAACTCCTGCGGCGGTGATTGCAGTTTCAAAGTCATCCTTCGAAATAGCACCAGTCTTGATCAGGTAGCGCGCGCGGTCGGCTTTGTCCTGAAGGAGATGAAGTTTGGCTTTGGCAACGTCTCGACTAGCGATAGCCTGGCGCAGTTGCGCCTGATAGTCCCGATCATCAATTCGCGCCAGAACATCACCAGCTTTGATGTGCTGCCCCTCCTCGATGGGTTCTTCCACAATCTGTCCCAGGACTTTTGTGCCGATAATGATGTATTTGTGGCGGGTGACTATATAACCAGAGCCTGTCAACAGCACGCTGGACTGGCGGTCCGTCCTCGCCACTACCATCATCGTTTGCACTGTGGGCGACCGGCCAATCGTCTTGGCGTAAATGACATAGCTTGCAGCCCCAAGAACTGTTAGGAGCAACATCAGGATCGCAATTGAAACCAACCGACTGCGCTTGCGGCGCGGTTGCTCCTGCGGGCGCACAATGCGCAGTGTTTCCAGTTCGTGATTCGTTTGCATGGCTTCGATGGCCATGACTCAGTTCCTTCTCAAAGCGTTGACTACACTCACGCGCATGGCCTGTCGCGCCGGCAGCCAGCCGCCCAATGCGCCAATAACAATCGCAAACACGAGCGCTTGAATCGCGATAACGGGGGTTACATGAAAATTAAACGCAAGGGTTGGCGCCGAAACGGCGCCGCCATTGAACTTGGTCGAGAGTCCGTTGACAGGCAGGGCGAGAATCACTCCGATGATGCCGGCCGCGAACGCCAGCGCTGAAGACTCCGCAAGGAACGATGTCATGATGGCTAGCGGGCTGAATCCCAATGCCCGCAACGTCCCGATTTCAGTCGTCCGCGCCGCCACCGCCGCGTACATCGTATTCATTGCAGCAAAAATGGCAGCGAAAGCCATGATTCCCGCCACCAACAATCCGAGCGCCCGCAGGTTGGCGGCTATTCCCGATTGCTCCTTGTAATACTCTGACTCCGTCTTGGCTTGCAGGTTGATGCGTGGATCATCGGCACATCGCTGAATCAGCGAGTGAACATCCGCGCCGGGAACGAGCTTGAGACGGATGCTGTTGAAACTCGAACCTCTCCGGGAATCCTCCTGCAAGCTATGCAGGTCGCCCCAAACCTCCGATTCAAACGAACTTCCGCCGGACTCAAAAACGCCCACCACTTTCCAAATGCGTCTGCCAACTTTCAGGTCCGCCCCCAATGAACAGCCCGGGTATCGATTCAAAATCAATTTGCCGATGATGACTTCATTCAGTCCAGGCGCAAACATTCGACCGGCGATAATTCGCACTTTTTCATGGGTTTGGGTGCTCACGGGCAGCACTCCGCGAATGGGAAGGTTGTCCAAAGTGTCGCCGGCGGGCATAAACACCTGTTCGGCGAGTTCGGGCGAAACAAGCGGATTTCCCGCGCCATCGCGTTTGATGGCCGGTAGAAATTTGAGCGCGTCCAACTGGTCGAGCGTGATAAACGAATTGGCCTCTGAGTCCGCGCCGCGTCCGATAAGAATCATGTTGTCCGGCGAACTGCTATCCTTGATCGCGGAGTCGAGACCTCCGACAATCGCCATTGCCGCAACGAAGACGCCGACGACGATGGCAATCGCACCTACGGTCATTGAATTGGACACGCGACGGATGAGCAGGCTCCGGCGATTGTATTTGAAGGGAATGGCCATATTAATCCACCAGTCTGAGGGTCTCAACGATGCTGCGTTTCGCGGCTGCACGCGCGGGAACATACGCGCTAAACAAACCGATAAGCGCCGCCACGCCCAGGGTCTCCGCCAACACAAAAGGAGGAACATGCAATGAGACAAAAGGGCCAAGGGCATCAGCGTTGAACGCGAAAACCTTGAACAGTCCAAACGCCACCCCGCAACCAATCGCTCCTCCCAATAAAGCAACAATCAACGATTCGCCCACAAGCAGACTCAAGATCACCCCCGAGGGAAATCCTATCGAGCGCATTACTGCGATTTCGCTGCGACGCTCGCGAATGGACATCGCCGCCGTGTTTGCCGCGACCAGCCCAATTGCCACGACGGCCACCAGGCCGACAAACTCGGCCAGTTTCATAAAAATACGGTAGCGACCCAGAATGCTGCCCAATGCCGCTGCTTCAGAAGCGCTTCGTGTTTCTGCCGCAGAATTGGCGAATTGGTTATCAAGCGCGGCACAAACTTCAGGAACCACCCTTGAATCATCCACCCGAACCCAAAATTCATGCGCGATTCCAGGGTTACCGGCGGCTTCCTCAAAATAGTCTAGTCGGAAGATTAAGAAGCTTGGAACGGGTCCCTTGTCGATAGTACCGACAATAGTCAAAGTAACATTGAATGGATATACGGTTCCCCGGAGTTGGATTTGCTGACCGACATGGAGATTGAAGCGGCGCATTGTGCCTTGCGCGACCAGACAGGCGGTCTTGATCTTTTTGAACTCGTCCACGCCGGTGAGACCCCAATCGGACCACATGTCAATCTCCTTCGCTTCCGTAGCAACACTTGGAAATTGATCGCTGACCTCATGGTAAATGCCGCCGTAAATCACGAGCGGTGCAACGGCAACGACATGGGGAATCGTGGCAATTTTGGACTTGTAAGCTACGGGCAGAGGATAACCCAATCCCATCTTGGTGCGGCAGAGGATGCGAACGGAGGAGGTTGTATCAGCGAGCATCTGGTTGGCAAAAGTTGGCAGACTCACCAGCACCGAGAAGATAAAGAGCGATACCGCAATCGAAAGAATCGTGAGGATAGTTCTTCGTTTGGTGCGGAGCAGGTTTTTGAAAATCAGCGTCAGATATTTCGTCATATTTCCTTGCTCCGGTTATGCCGAAATCTGGAGCGCAGCAGTCGCTTTTGCAGATACACCGCCTTTTTCCGCTCCGGTGAATACTCCCTTGTCCAAGCGGTAAACGGCATCCACGAAACGCTCGGAACGCGGGTCGTGGGTGACCATCACAATAGTCTTGTCAAACTGTGTCTTGAGTTGCGTCAGCAGGATTAGGATTTCCTCTGCAGACTTTGCGTCCAAATCGCCCGTTGGTTCATCTGCAACCAGAATGGTCGGATCGGTCACGATTGCACGCGCAATGGCCACACGTTGCTCCTGCCCACCCGAAAGTTGACGCGGATAATGTCCCATGCGTTCAGCGAGACCGACCGCTTTGAGGGCGGATTCGACATGCGTCTTTCGGTCCGCTTTGCTCAAATGCGTCAGAAGCAGAGGCAGTTCAACATTCTCGAAGGCCGTCAATACGGGAATGAGATTATAAAACTGAAATACCAATCCAATATGACGCGCTCTCCACGCGGCAATTTCGCGTTCGTTCATGGTGGAAATTTCTTCGCCCCCGACCGCCACGCGCCCGGAAGTCGCGTGATCAATTCCGGTGACCAAATTCAGCAGTGTCGTCTTGCCGGAGCCAGATGGCCCCATGATCGCCACAAACGATTTGCGGGGAATGTCGAGGGTCACATCATCCAGCGCGCGCACCTCGAATTCATCGCGCTTGTAGGTACGAGTCACATGGTCAAGCGTGACAGCGCTGGATTCTTCTGTGGTTATGTCGTCAGTTGCATTCATGTTTGAGTGCTTTCATCGAGTCATTTAATTTCTTCTGCTTCTTCTCCGAAACGTGTAGGTGAATTTCGGTGGCCTTTGCGTTCTGACTCAGGCGCCAACGGCCGAAATGGCCGTGGCCCCGCCGTCGATCAGGAAGTCTGCCCCGACGACGTACGCAGAATCGTCCGACGCGAGGTAAACTGCCAGCTTCGCGATTTCCACCGGATCGGCCAGCCGCTTGCTCGGATTGTTTGTCCGCAGCAACCCCTTGACCGCATCGCCCTGCTCTTCGCCTGGGAAACGACCGAACATCGCCGTGTCAGTCGGGCCTGGGCTTAGGGTGTTCACGCGAATCCCGCGGTCCACGAGCTCGGAGCTGAGGATCCGAGCGAGATTGACGACTGCGGCCTTGCAGGGCGAGACGGTCGAGGTCGTCGGCCATCCCCTTCGCGCAGTAACGGACGCATTGATGATGACAGATGAGCCTTGCCTCAGTAGCGGCAACGCCTTTTGAATTGTGAAGTAGGCCCCCTTGAAGTTGGAGCCTATCACCCGGTCGAAGCTTTGCTCCGTCACCTCTTCGAACGGCAGGAATTCACTGTGACCTGCATTGACGAAGATGCCGTCCAGGTGACCGAACTCCCGCTTGATCGTGGTGAACATCGCGTCGAGGTCCGCGAGATTGCTGACATCCGCGCGAACGGCAAGACTTCCGGCGCCAAGCGTCTCTTGAGCCGCCTTCAGCGTCTTCTCATTCAAGCCGCAGATGGCGACGCGCGCGCCCTCTCTGTCGAATTCCTGCGCTGCGGCCAACCCGATCCCGCTGTTGCCGCCGGTGATAAGAATATTCTTGTTCGTTAGTCTATTCATTGTCGTCACTCCTTCTCCTTTTTAGTTGTTTTCATGCCGTATTAGATTCGGTCTGCGAAATTGGAACGGACAGACTGGTCGGTATGATATGATGCATAAAAAAGAATCCCTAAGGTTTCAAGCTGTCCAGATAATCGAAAAGAGCCTGGCTCGTTTGCAACAGCAGCGCCTCGTCCTGGGTGTTTTTGGCCGTACCGGCCATGCCCGCTTGCGCCGCCACGATGAACGCCGCCACTTTCGGCGGAGAAACGTCTTTTCTCACTTTGCCTGCCTTGATCCCGCGGTCGAACGCGGCCGCCATGGTCTCTCGCCATGCGACATAGATCTTCTCCAGCGACTGGCGGAATTTTTCATCAAGGGGTGACATCTCTTGCGCCAGATTATTCAGCGGACAGCCATGCACCAGCCCGCCATTGGCAATCTCCCTTTTGGCGCCTTGGCGAAAGATGCGCTTCAAATCGGTAATTGGATCGGTCGAATTGGCGAGAGGATCGGACCATTGCTGCTTGAAACGCGGATGAATGACCTCCCGCACAACCGCGTATCCCAAATCTTTTTGCCCTTGAAGTGATGAAACACTGCGCCTTTGGTCATGCCCGCTTCATCAACGATGCGATTGAGGCTACCGCCCTGGAATCCGTTTTTGTAAAATTCGTCGAAAGCAGCCTGGAGGATTCTTTGCTCGCGTGTTTTCTGGCGTTCTGGTGTTGGTCGCTTTCATTGTGCTAGTATCGAAGATACAGACCAGTCGGTATGTGTCAATGTTCAAATTTTCTCTTCGAATGTTGGCCATACAATCGGAAGCTGACCGAGAATGACTGAGGCCGAGAAAACGCATTCTTACAAAACGGAAACAGCTTTGACGAAGCCTCGCGTGGTCATCATCGGCGGCGGTTTTGGCGGACTCTGCGCGGCACGCGGGTTAGCCGGCGCTCCCGTCAGCGTGACGCTGATCGACAAGCGCAACTACCATCTCTTCCGTCCCATGCTCTACCAGGTGGCGACCGGCTTGTTATCGGCCGACCAAATTTCCGGGCCGCTGCGATCGATCCTGAGCCGACAGGCCAATGTAGAGGTGCTGATGGACGAAGTCAGCGGGGTCGATACGGACAAGCGCCTGGTTCGTCTGAAACAGCATTCAATCTCTTACGATTACCTCGTCCTCGCCACCGGCATTCAATACAACTACTTCGGACACGATGAGTGGCGGCGCGTGGCGCCCGGGCTCGAATCGCTGGATGACGCGGACCTGATTCGCGGCAAGATCCTGCTTGCATTCGAGCGCGCCGAGGAGATGGCTGCGCTCGATCACGCCGATACGGAGAGAATACGGCAACTGCTCACCTTCGTGCTGGTCGGCGCGGGCACGGTGGGCGTGGAAATGGCGAGCACCCTGGCGGAGATGTCGCGGATGGCGTTGGCGCATGACTTTCGTCACATCGATCCGCGCGACGCGCAGATCCTCCTGTACGAGGCGGCACCGCGCGTGCTTCCGACATTTCACGAAGATCTGTCGGCGAAGGCGCAGCGTCATCTCGAGAGCTTGGGCGTGAAGATTTACACGAACACGCGAGTGACCAGTGTGGATGCCGACGGAGTCGTGGCGGGCGGCCAGCGCGTTCGGTCGAGCACGGTGCTGTGGGGAGCCGGAGTGCTGGCCTCACCAGCGGGTCACTGGTTAGGCGCGGCGATGGATAAGTCGGGGAAAATCATCGTCGGCTCCGACCTGTCAGTGCCGGATCATCCTGAGATTTTTGCAATTGGCGACACGGCGCACGTCGTTGCGCCTTCGCGGAATTTGCTGGGGATCAGGTCCAAAGAGCCGATGGTCATGCCGGGCGTTGCGCAGCCTGCCATTCAAGCAGGAAGGTACGTGGCAGCCCTGATTCGACGACGCGTGGCGGGACAGCCGCCGCCGGGGCCCTTCTGGTATTGGGACAAAGGCGATCTCGCGATCGCGGGGCGGACGTACGCGCTCGCCGATCTTCGCATGCTCCGATTCACCGGATTTCCGGCGTGGGTTGTCTGGGCGGTCGTGCACATCTATTTCCTGATCGGGTTCGCGAACCGATTCTTCGTCATGCTGCAATGGGTACTGACGTTTCTGACCAAACGTCGGCAGGTGCGGGTCTTTCCGGGACAAGAACGAGCCGCAGAGGCTCCGTATTCCGTTGAATGAAGTAGGATCGAGTAGCAGTTGCGGATTAACGTCCCGTTGCAGCGCCGGCGCCGCGGCTTACGGTGACACACTCGAACATGAAAACCATGAGCAAGCCTACTACGTCTGACAACGCTGCCAGGAGGCACATTCAAGCTCGCCGATGATTTGATCCTTACTCGCGTGGGCTACGGCGCCATGCAGCTGGCTGGTCCGCATGTATTCGGGCCGCCAGCAGACCACGACGGTGCACTCGCGGTCCTGCGCGAGGTTGTTAGGCTCGGTATCAATCACATCGACACCAGCGACTTCTATGGCCCGCACATAACCAATCAGCTTATCAAAGAGGCGCTGCATCCCTATCCGGAGCAGTTACAGGATCGTGACCAAGGTCGGGGCGCTGCGGGACGCGGAAGGAAATTGGCCCAAAGCGCTCGCTCCCGACGAGCTCCGCCAAGCCGTTCATGATAACCTCGCGAACCTCGGTCTCGATGCACTCGATGTCGTCAATCTGCGGGTCGGCGGCCTCGATGCACCGGAGCCAGGTTCGATAGCGGAGCCGTTCAGCGTGCTCGCCGAAATGCAGCAAGAGGGTCTTATAAAGCATCTCGGGGTAAGCACGTGTCAGCGCCGAGCAGAGTCGCCGAGGCGCAATCAATCGCGCCAATTGTCTGCGTCCAGAATTTCTACAATATCGCTCACCGGCAGGATGATTCGCTTATCGACTCGCTTGCCGAACAAGGAATTGCTTACGTGCCGTACTTCCCACTCGGCGGGTTTTCGCCGCTGCAATCCGATACGTTGTCCAGCGTTGCCGCCCGTTTAGATGCTACCTCAATGGCCGTCGCCCTGGCGTGGCTGCTGCAACGCTCACCCAACATTCTGCTCATACCCGGAACATCATCTGTTGAGCATCTGAGAGAGAATGTAGCCGGCGCCGGCCTGCGATTGTCCGAGGACGTGATTAGAGAGTTAAACGGCATCGCCGGTTAAAGGCTCATTTACTCTGAACGCACGCGCGAGCAATGCAAGTATACCATCAATGAGCGCAGCATCTGCGCTCGACACTTCCACTCACTATCAACGATAGTGAATCGATGAAACGGCTCATCGCTCTCGCCGGACTCCTGATTTGCGTCTCATTCTCCACCGCTTGCTCGCGCAAGACGGTGCAGACCGCTCCGCCGCCGCCGGAAGTTCTGGTGACAACGGTGACGCCGCAGGATGTGCCGCGTGTATCTGGAACGCGTGGCCACGCTCGATGGCTTCATCAACGCCAACATCAACGCGCAGGTGCAGGGCTACATCGTCTCGCGCGATTATCAGGAAGGCAGCGTCGTCAAAAAGGGCGATCTCCTTTTCCAGATCGACCCGCGTCCGTTCGAAGCTGCATTAGCACAAGCCAAGGGGACTCTGGCAAAAGATAAAGCCAACCAGGTAAAAGCAGACGCAGACGAAAAGCGCGCGATGGATTTGTTTAACAAGAAAGTAATCAGTGATCAGGAGCGAGATACAGCCACTGCAGCCGCCGACTCAACCAGAGCAAATGTGGAAGCAGACGAAGCGGCGGTGAAACAGGCTGAGATCAATCTCGGCTACACGAAAATTACCGCCCCGATTGATGGTGTCGTTGGATTTGCCAACAATCAGGTCGGCGATCTGGTCGGGCCAAATGCGGGACCACTCACAACCATGTCGCAGATTGATCCGATCAAAGCTGTCGTGACTGCCGGCGAAGGGCCGTTCACCGATTTCGTTTCGCGCCATCCCGATGCGACGGAGCGCAACGCCTATATAAAAAGCCTCGACTTCGAACTTGATCCTCGGCAACGGCGAGGTGTATCCGCATAAAGGAAAATTTTATGCGCTCGATCGCAGCCTTGACATCAAGACTGGATCGATCCGCTACTATGTGACGTTTCCGAATCCGGGGAACATTTTGCGGCCCGGACAGTTTGGAAACGTGCGGTTCGTCGCCGACATGAAAAAAGGCGCGATGGTTATTCCGCAGGAAGCGGTGAACGAGTTGCAGGGCAGTTATCAGGTCGCAGTTGTCGATGAAAACAACAAGGTCAGCATTCGTCCGGTGAAAATGGGCGAACGCATCGGCGCGATGTGGGAAGTCACGGAAGGTCTGAAGCCGGGCGACAAAGTTGTTGTGCAAGGACTCCAAAAAGCGCGCGAAGGATCGACAGTCACAGTCAAAGACTGGACGCCGCCCCCGATGCGTTGGTTTCAAAAGCGGACCAGCAAAAGAAGCCCTAACAAATGTCGGAGTTCTTCGTCAGGCGGCCCGATTGTCGCGATCGTCATCGCGATTCTGATGACGCTCATCGGCGGCGTGTGCATTCTGGCGCTGCCGATCGCGCAATATCCGCAAATCGCTCCGCCGGAGATTCAAGTGCAAACGCACTACACCGGCGCGGACGCGCTCACGATCGAGCAAGCGGTCGCGGCGCCGATCGAGCAGCAGATGAGCGGCGTGGACAACATGAACTACATAGCTCGATCAACTCGAACAGTGGCGACATTCGATTGATCGTCAATTTCGACGTCGCAACCGACCCGAACATCGATCACGTGCTGACGCAGATCCGGGTCTCGCAAGCGCAATCGCAATTGCCCGCCGACGTCATCAACTACGGCCTGACCGTTAAAAAATCGACAACGGCGCCACTGATGCTGATCGCGCTTTATTCACCCAAAGGCAGCTACGACGGAACCTTTCTCGCCAATTACGGCTACATTAATCTCTTCGATCCACTGACACGCGTGCCGGGAATAGGGAATGTGCAGATTTTCGGCGCTGGCCAATACGCTATGCGCCTGTGGGTCAAGCCGGATCAGCTCGCGAAGCTCGGCATCACTGTGCCGGACATCATCACCGCAGTGCAAAAGCAGAACACGGTGAATCCCGCCGGCCAGGTCGGCGGCGAACCAATTCCAAGCGGACAAAAATTCACTTATACCGTGCGCGCTCAGGGACGACTGCAAACGCCGGAGGAATTTGGCGAGATAGTCGTTAGGGCGAACGCGGACGGTTCGTTTGTGCGGGTCAAAGACATCGCGCGCATTGATCTCGGCGCGCAAACTTACAACTTAAGAGGCAGGCTCAACGGACAACCCTCGGCGATTCTCGCTGTGTATCAGCTGCCCGGAACCAACGCCGTTAAAGCCGCGCAAGGCGTGCGCAAGCTAATGGCGGAAGCGAAGCAACGTTTTCCGGCGGACATGGATTTCGTCGTCTCGCTGGATCAAACCCTCTCGGTTACTGAAGGATTGAACGACATCGTTAAAACGTTGTTCGAGGCGCTCGTGCTGGTCGTCATCGTCGTATTCGTTTTTTGCAAGGCTGGCGCGCCACGCTCATTCCATTGTGCGCGGTGCCGGTGTCGTTGCTCGGCACGTTTGTAGTGTTCCCGTTGTTCGGATTCTCGATCAACACGCTTTCGCTTTTCGGACTTGTGCTCGCCATCGGGCTTGTGGTTGACGACGCGATTGTTGTTGTCGAAGCAGTTGAGCGTCACATTGAAGAAGGAATGTCGCCGCGTGACGCGACACTGCAGGCGATGCGCGAAGTCTCAGGAGTGGTAATCGGCGTCGCACTCATGCTTTCGGCCGTGTTTATTCCTACCGCATTTCTTCCTGGTATCACCGGCAGGTTGTATCAACAGTTCGCGCTCACGATTGCTATCTCCGTCATTTTCTCCGCGTTCAACGCGCTCTCGCTGAGCCCGGCGCTTTCAGCCATGCTGCTCCGCCCGCGAAAGAAAACGCGTGGTCCGGTTGGCTGGTTTTTCGATCGGTTCAATCGCGTCTTCGGCATCGCAACACACGGTTACGTGAACTGGTCGCGCATCGCCATTCGAAAAGCGGTGCTCAGCTTCGCGCTGCTCGCGGTGCTCGCGGTCGGCGCGGGACTGTTTGGATCGCGATTGCCGAGCGGCTTTTTGCCGGAAGAAGACCAGGGCTACGTATATCTCGCGTTGCAATTACCGGACGCCGCATCGCTTGAGCGAACCGATGCCGCGTCTCGCAAAATCGAAGAGATTCTCAGCAAGATTCCGGGCGTCCAGTACACGACCAGCGTGGTCGGATTCAGTTTGCTCAGTCTCGTGCAAAATACTTATAGCGCGTTCTTCTTCGTCACGTTCAAGCCCTGGAGCGAACGGACCAAGCCGGAAGAACAATACGCCGCCATCAAGGCGAACATTAACAAACAGCTCGCCGGGCTTACCGAAGGTATCGCCTTCGCGTTTCCGCCGCCGGCGATTCCGGGCGTGGGCACTTCCGGCGGATTCCAATTCATTTTGGAAGATCGCGCCGGCAAAGACGTCGCCTTTCTCGCTCAAAATCTGAAGACGTTTCTCGACGCGGCGCGTAAACGGCCGGAGCTAGGCACGCTTGATTCCGACGTTTCTGCCGAACGTTCCGCAGGTTTTCGTCAACGTCGATCGCGACAAAGTCATCAAGCAGGGGATCGATCTCGGCCAGGTCTATCAGACCCTCCAGACGTTCATGGGCGGTTTTTTTGTGAACTACTTCAATCGGTTCGGGCGAACATGGCAGGTATATATAGAGGCCGAAGGCGATTATCGCACCGACGCGAAAAACGTTGGCCAATTCTTCGTGCGCAACGCCAACGGCGACCCAGTCCCGCTCGATGCCATTTCAACTATCCAGAACATCGCCGGTCCGGAATTCACGTTGCGTTACAACGAATACCGCTCGGCCCAAATCAACGGTTCTGCCGCGCCTGGTTATAGCTCATGCCCAGGCGATGAACGCGCTCGAGGAAACTTTTCGCCAAACAATGCCTAACGAGATGGGCTACGACTATCTTGGCCTGTCGTTTCAGGAAAAGAAAGCGCAGCAGGGCGTATCCCCGACTGTCGTGTTCGGAATGTCGCTCATTTTCGTGTTCCTGATCCTCGCTGCACTTTATGAGAGCTGGTCGTTGCCATTCAGTGTGCTGCTCGGAACACCGGTCGCAGTGTTCGGCGCGTTTGCAACGCTCTGGTTGCGCGGAATGCAAAACAATATTTACGCGCAAATTGGTCTGATCATGCTAATCGGCCTGGCAGCGAAGAACGCGATCCTTATCGTCGAATTTGCCAAGGACGAATACGAGAAAGGCAAACCGCTCCTCGACGCTGCCCTCGAAGGCGCGCGCCTCCGTCTTCGCCCGATCCTGATGACTTCCTTTGCTTTCATCTTCGGCCTTCTGCCGCTTTGGTTTGCCAGCGGTTCAGGCGCCGTCGCCCGCCGTGTCCTCGGCTCAACCGTGATCGGCGGAATGATCGCCGCCTCGGCGATCGCCATCTTCCTCATCCCGGTAACGTTTTACGTGATCGAGCG
>ERZ1370068.8137-contig-7015_pt1 | contig 41274 bp, 52 predicted proteins | sample MGYA00561227_ERZ1370068 | MGnify/ENA primary metagenome ERZ1370068 (study PRJEB38410, sample SAMEA6850437) | metagenome | study: Metagenomic assessment of the ecological functions of the soil: analysis of the soil microbiota associated with the... | reverse complement strand
TTGCTTTTCGTTCAGTTCACGTATTGCTAGCCGCGGTCCTGCTCGTGCAGCTCGACGTGGGGCGTGCCTGCGCGCCCGCAGGCGCAGTCGCCTCGGGAGCGCGGCTGGCATCGAAAGCCGGCGCGGGCCATGGCGTCACCGGCTGTCGTGTCACCAGGCCATGGTGGGTATGGCGGCGGCGCGTCGAGCCGGCCGCAGGGCAGCGCTGAGCCGAAAGGAGCTGCCGTAGCGCCCCTCCTCATCACTCCACGCCGCAACGATAGCGGCCCGCCGGGGCGCCGCACCCGTCTCGCGGATGGCGTACGACGCACCTCGGGGCGGCAGCCGCCGACGCGCCGTCAGGCGTCGCCGCCCTCCGGCACCGTGTCGATGTGCGCAGCCAGTCACCGCGGGCGCCGTCAGCGCTGCTGGCGGCGGCGCCAGGCGCGCCGAAGATCGTTGCCCGGCGGGATCGACCCGTCGAGAGACCGGCGCTCTTCATCGCACGCCGAGCAGCCAAAGGCGCGCGCCTCCTCGATGCGGCAGGCTCCAGCACCGACGGGTGACACCACCTCCGGGCGGCGCGCCGAAGCGGGCGAGCGGCCAGGCGGTTCTGCGAGAGCCGGGATGCGAACTCGCGGTCGTCATGGCCGAGGGTATATGCCTTGACACTCCGAGCGCCCCCTCCACAGAGTGAACCGCCGATTCGGTCGGGTGGGGCGCGCACACCGTGCAGGGAGAATTGATGGACTTCACGCTGACTCCCGAGCAGCGGGCGTTTCGCTGAGGCGCGTCCGCGTCTGGCTCAGGCCAACATCCCGCGCGCGCGAGGTAGAGTCGATGGGGCGCAACCGGAGTCCCGCGGCCCCGGGGCCGTCGACTTCCTGCGCCGCTGGCAGAAGGGCGAAGCTCCACGAGGAGACGGCAAATCATCGGCCTCGCCCGGCCCAAGAGGAGTCACGGCCCGGGGCTGACGTTCATGGAGCGGAGATGAACCTGCATCAGCCGATGGCGCCCAGCCAGAAGGCTTGCCGCCGATGCTCAACGTGCTGGGTCAGTTGGAATGGCCGGGCCCCGATCGCTCGCGTACGGGACCGAGGCGCAAAGAAACGGTGGTATCCGGCCAGATCCTCTCCTGCGAGGAGATCTGGGTGCCGGGGCTACTCCAGCCGAACTCGAGGCATCCGACCTGGCCTGCGCGCACTGCAGACGCGGGCGGTGAAGGACGGCGGTACTACGTGATCAACGGCCAGAAGGTGTGTGGGACATCGCTCGCGCACATGTCCGACTGGATGATGCTGCTTTGGCCGCACGGATCCGCAGCGCGCCAAGCTACAAGGGCATCACCTACTTCCTGCCTTCGACATCGACACGCGCCCGGTGTGACGGTGAAGCCGCTCAAGCAGATCACCAGTGACTCCGAGTTCAACGAGGCTGCTTCTTCGACAACGTGCGGCCACGGCAGGTGCTGGTGGGCGAGGGTCAACAACGGCTGGGCCGTCGGCCTGACTACGCTGATGTTCGGCGCCTGGCGGGCTTCGAGCCTGCAGGTGCGAGCTACGCATCTCGCTGGAGTCGTGTCGACCTCGCGCGCCGCATGGAGAAGGACGGCCGCGTGGTCACGAAGCGATCCCGGTGATGCGGCAGAAGATCGCCCAGCTCTGGATCGACACCGAGGCGCTGAAGTACACGGGCGCCCGCGCGATCACCAAGCTCTCGCAAGGAGAGACTGCCCGGGCCCGGAGGCCTCCGCCGGCAGAGATGGGCTGGGTCGGAGACGAACCAGAAGATGCAAGAGCTGGCCATGGAGATCGAGGGACCCGTGCTCCCAGCTCACGCGGGGCTCCGATCGGGCTGTGGACGGCGAGCCATTGGCAGTACGCTTTCCTCCGGTCGCGAGCGCCCAACCTCGATCGAGGGCGGCACGACGGAGATCCAGAAGAACATCATCGGCGAGCGCGTGCTGGGGCTGCCGAAGGGTTAAGAGGACACCGCCATGGATTTCGGACTTCAACCAAGAGCAAGAGCTGCTGCGGAACACCGCGCGGAAGTTCCTCGAGAACGAGTGCACGTCGGAGTTCGTCCGCGCGCGCATGGCCGAGCCGGCCGGCGTCACCGACGCCTTCTGGGCCAAGCTGGCCGAGCAGGGCTGGACCGGCACTCGTCTATCCGGAAGAGCTCGGCGGCACCGGGCTCGGCTTCGTCGATCTGACCGTGCTCATGGAGGAGATGGGCCGCGGCCGTCATGCCCGGGCCGTTCTTCTCACACCGCTGCTCGGCGGCCTGACGATCCTCGAGGCGGGCTCGCCGCGCCAGCAGCAAGGAGTGGCTGCCCGCGCATCGCCGGCGGCGCGGCCAAGTGACGCGCTGGCCTTCGACCGAGCCCAACGCGCGCTGGGACGCCGGCGGCGTCGCGTCGCGACCGCGCGCGAGGCCGGCGGCGAGTTCACGCTCAGCGGCACCAAGCTCTTCGTCCCCGACGCCCACGTGCGCCGACGTCATCGTCGTCGTGGCCCGCACCCGCGAGAGCAGCAGCGCTGGAAGACGGCGTCAGCCTGTTCCTGGTGCCGAAGGGCACTCGCGGGCTCGACGGTCACGCTGCTGCCGACGATGGATCAGACGCGCAAGCTGTGCGAGGTCGAAGCTCGACGACGTGCGTGGTGCCGGCGCCGACGGCCTGCTCGGGGCCGCGCGACGGCGGCGTGGCCGCCGCTGGCGCGCGTGCTCGACCGCGCCACCGTGGCGCTCTGCGCCGAGATGTGCGGCGGCGCCCAGCGCGTGCTCGACGATGACCACGGAGTACGCCAAGATCCGCGTCGCCTTCGGCAAGCCGATCGGCTCCTACCAGGGGTCAAGCACCGCGCGGCCGACATGCTGGTCGAGTCGAGAACGCCAAGTCGCTGACCGTACTACGCGCGCGTGGGCGGTCGACGACGAACGCGCGAGGCGCCGCTGCGCCGCCTCGATGGCCAAGGCCTACGCCTCCGACGCCTACCGGCAAGGTCGCCGGCGCCGGCATCCAGGTGCACGGCGGCATCGGCTTCACCTGGGAGCACGACCTGCATCTCTACTTCAAGCGCGCCAAGTCGTCGGAGTTCACGTTCGGCGACGCGAGCTACCACCGGCGACGCGTCGCCCAGCTGATCAACCTGTAGCGCTTTCGATCTTCTCCGAGGGGCACGGTTCACCGTGCCCCTCGAGCTCACCGGACCGTGATCGTGGCTTCCCTTGATGTGCTTCTCCCGTGGCGCAGTTAACCCGCCCTTGACCTTAGCGGCCGCCTTCGCTTTGAGGTCCCGGACCCGTCGCTTGGCGGTGCGGACCTTCTTCGTCGCTGACTTGGCCATGGTCTCTTCCTCCTGCTCTGCGGTCGGCGCGGACTATCGCGCTACCGCTTCCCTCCGCAAGTCCCATTCCACGACCAGGCTTCCGCCAAGCGCACGAAATTCCTGATGTGGCGCCGCCCGGGCCGCGGCCCGGGTCGCGGCGAAACCGCCGAGGGGATTCTCCGCTGAGGGGCTGAGTCGGGCGGGTGGCCCGAATCGTCAGATCCGCTTGGGCTCGACGACGGTACGCTCGCTGGTCACGTTGCCTGTGTTCAGCGTGCCCTTGGGCTCGAGAAGGGACGACGTGGACCTCGTCGCTCAGCGCCAGCGGGCAGTGCTCGGTGCCGTGCGGGACGATGATGAATTCGCCCGGGCCGAGATCGCGGTCGCCGGAGCGCAGCTGCATGCGCAGGCGCCCGGCCACGACCAGGAACAGCTCGTCCTCCGTGTCGTGGTGGTGCCACACGAACTCGCCACGCAGCTTGACCACCTTCACGTGCATGTCGTTGAGGTCACCCACGATGCGCGGTGACCACGCCTCGGTGAACCCGCGGAACTTGTCTGCGAGGTTGACGACGTCCATGCCGGCCTCCGTGGCGTAGAGTATAGATCCCATGCCCGAACCCGCCGCCGCTCCGGTCGAGCCCGCCAGCCGCCTCCGTCGTGATCGTGCGCGACTCCGCATCCGGCGCGCCGGAGCCGCTCGAGGTCTGGATGATCCGCCGCCATCAGACGATGAAGTTTCTCGGCGGCTACTACGCGTTCCCCGGCGGGCGCGTCGATCCGGCCGATGGCGCCGCCCGAAGCGCTGGCCAGCTGCCACGGTGTGGACGTCGCGGCGGCGAGGCGACGTTCCCAGGCCACCAGGGCGGCCCCGCGCTCGCGTTCTGGGTGACGGCGGTGCGCGAGCTGCTCGAGGAGAGCGGCATCCTGTTCGCCTGCGACGCCGGCGGTCACGCCATCGACGGGCGTGACCGCGGCACGCGCGATCTGGTCTCCCGCGCTGAGAAAGGAGCTGATGGCCGGCACGCCGCTGCCGAAGCTCCTGACCCGGCACCGCTGGCGCTGCGATCTGCGCGGGCTACGCTATCTGTCGCACTTCATCACGCCGGCCTCGAGCCCCATCCGCTTCACCGCGCGCTTCTTCCTGTGCCGCGCGCCCGCCGACCAGCCGCCGGCGCTCTTCACCGAGGAGACGTCGGAGGCCTTCTGGATTCATCCCGGCGAGGGCTACCGACGCTTCATCACCGGCGAGATGAAGATGGCCGAGCCCGGCGAGTACGGGCTCGGGCTATCTCGCCCAGTTCCGCTCGGTGGACGAGCTGTGGAGCGCGCACGCCGACGGCCGGGAGAAGTTCTGCGGTGTTGGCCACCGGCTCGATGGGGCGTGGAAGGACTTCGACTGGAAGGCGAATCGGTTTCCCTCGGTAGCGTAGTCGTCCGGGCAACACGCCCGACTCTGGCCACTTCACCCCGGCCGCTGGCGTCGGGGCCCTCGAAAGTTCACAGCGTTAGCGCGGCGAGCGCCTGGAACGCCGTTTGCTCCCGGTGTTAGTCGCTGCAACGGCGAGTGCGGCCGGCGGCGAACAGGAGGGTGTGATGGCCAAGAAGAGTCGCAGACGGACGGCAGGCCGGAAGCGCTCGGCGACGGCGGACATGGCGACGAGGAAGGCCGACCAAGCCCGGGGCGGCGCGGGGGCGGTTGCGGGCATTCTGTACGCAGCGATACACAACAATGACTCAACGAAGCCCATCGACCCTGCTCGTCTCAAGCCGGGGACGTGACCGAGCAGTCAGACTCAGTCTGACGCCGGGCCGACAGTGCTGCCAGCGGGCTGCGCCGTCGGCCGGCTCACCCCAGGCCGGGCGGCGCGCGAACTGATCGACGCTGTTGGCCAGCGCGCCGTCATCCGGGACGTCGCCGTCAGGGGTCATGTGGTCGACGACCTCGGGAGCAGCTGGGAGAGGCCGCGCGACGCTTCGTCCGGACTGACCCCCGCCTGCTTCGAGATCTGCTCGAGCCCATCGCGTCCGAAGATCTGCGTCATCGCGTCCGGCGAGATTGGCTTGTTGGCTCCGCCGGCTCACCCAGGAGTCGGCCTGCTCGCCGAAGCCCGCTTGCTGTAGCTGCCCGAGGAGGCCGCCGAGGCCACCCGCCGCGCCCCGGCCTCCACCCGCGCCGCCGAGCACTTGCCCGAGCACGTCGGCGAGCCCGCCGCCGCCTCCCGGAGCGTAGTTCATCTGAGTCGGCGAAGCGCCCTGGGATCTACGGTTGGCCAGCATCCCGAGCACGACTGGCATCAGTGCGATGAGCACCTGGCTCATCCCGGCACCGCCGGATCCCATCTGCGTCGGTTGCTGTTGCGCGCGACCGCCCGTTGCCTGTCAGCCAGGCCGCCGAGAAGATCGTCGAGAAGACCCGCATGGGAACCTCCTGCAGCCAGGAACGATCCTGCGATACGACACGGTAACGGAGATGACCCGAGCGCAATCGCTCACCGCACGAAGCGCGCTAGGCGCATCGGCGGTCGGGTGAAGTATACAGGCCTAGCGAAGCCCGCCGATCCGCCGCTTCCCGCTCGTCTGGCGCCCGGGACCGATCGGCCGGGCCCGCTTCACTTCCCGCAGGTTCCGCACGTGCCGCACCGCCGGCCGCGCGCGTGGTGTCCGGCAGTACCAGCAATCGGCCAGGAGGCCCAGGTCGTCGAGGTAGGTCATCTCCTCTTTCTTGGTGACGACCTTGCCCATCTCGAAGATCGGGTTGTCGTAGGGAAGCAGACGGCAATCTCACCATCGACTCGTACAGATCGAAGCGTCGCTGATAGTGCCCCTCGGCCTTGTGGGTCCCGATCGTCCAGTGCGTGAAGGGCTCGGCGCCGCGGTCGTTACCGGATCAGGCCACGACCGCCGCCTCGAAGGCGACGATGGCCATGTCGTAGGGGATCCCGCGGTGCCGGCTGTGGTCGATGCGGCTCTCGGTGTACCCGAAGCTGCGAAGGGCCTTCAGCTTCGGCCGCAGCGCGATGCACGCGGCGCGCTCGGCCTGGCTGCGGCCTTCGCGATTGACGAGGTGCACGTGATGCGCGTGGATCTGGTACTCGGTCTCCTTGAGCAGGTACGCCAGCTTGAACGTGCTGTCGATCCCGCCGGACCACATGACGATCATGCGGATGTCGGTGTCGCCATCGATGAATCTCACGTCGCGCCTCGTCGTCCGGAGTGCGCGTGACTACCCGTGATAGTCGCCGCCGTTGACGTGGATCAGCTGGCCGACGATGAAGCGCGCGGCGTCGGTGGCGAGGAAGACGACGACGTCCGCGATGTCGACCGGCTCGGCGAGGCGGCCGCTCGAGTTCGCCCGCGCGAGCGCGGCCAGCGCCTCTTCGGTGTTGCCCAGGCGCGGCATCGCGGTGTTGGTGACGCCGGGCGCGACGACGTTGACCCGGATGCCGTGCGGGGCGAGCTCGCGGGCCATGCCGCGGGTGAGTCCCACGATGCCGAGCTTGCTCGCCATGTAGGCGGTAGCGCGCGTCCCGCCGCGGTAGGGCGCGCCGGACGAGAGATTGATGATCGCCCCGGCCGACCCGCAGCCACCATCCGACGCGCCGCCTCCTGCGAGCAGACGAAGGTGGACTTGAGATTGGTGTCGAGCACCGCGTCCCACGTCTCCTCGGTGAGCTCGAGGAAGGGAGTGCGGGGAAGATGCCGGCGTTGTTCACGAGGACGTCGATAGGACCGAGCGCACGCTCGGTGTCGTCCACGAGACGGCGCGCCTCCTCGGGCTTGCGCGATGTCGGCATGGAGCGTCGTGGCCCGCCGGCCGAGCGCGGTGATCTCGGCCGCCGCGGACTCCGCGCCCGGTCTTGTCGTCGAGGATAGTTGAGTGCGACGTCCGCGCCCGCCTCGGCGAACCGGACGGCAATGGCGCGCCGATGCCGCGCTGGGCGCCCGTCACGAGCACGACCTTCCCCGGCGCACTGCGGTTCGCTGTTCATTGCTCGGCCACGATGGGGTTGCGGAGCGTGCCGATCCCGCTGATTTCTACCTCGATGACGTCGCCGGGTACCATGTCACCGTCGGCGCCCTCCGTGCCCATCCAGAGGACGTCGCCCGGATGGAGCGTCGCCGTCTTGCTCATCTCGTGGATCCACGTGGCCGTGTCCCAGATCTGATCGGCCGAGGAGAAGTCCTCCCAGACCGTGCCGTTGTGACGGACCACGATGCGCAGTTGGCGGGGTCGAGCCCGGTGACGATCCACGGGCCGAACGGCTTGAACGTGTCGCAGTTCTTGGCGCGGAAGAGCGTGCGATCGGTCCGCTGCCACTCGCGCTGGCTCACGTCGTTGCCGATGCCGTAGCCCAAGCACGCACTCGAGCGCATTCTCACGTGAGACGTTGCGCACCGTCCGTCCGATCACCACGGCGAGCTGCCCTTCTGGCTGGACCGCTCCCCGTGGACTCCTTCGGCACCACGATGCTGTCGCCGGGCCCGATGATCGCGCGCGGGGAGCGGAGCTTGGAGCTCCGGTCGGGCGGGATACCGCGGCCGCTCTCCGCGCCGCTTCGCCATGCCTTCGAGATGGCCACGGTAGTTCGGACCGGCGGCGTAGAGGACCGGCGGGATCACGGGAGCGAGGAGCGTCACACGATCGAGGCGATACGTGGTCTCGGGTCACGGAGTGCTCGCCGAACGGGCTGCCGGTGACCTCGATCACGGTGTCATCCTCGACGATGCCGTGGCTGACTTGCGCCCCAGATCTGGAAGCGACACCATTTCCATGGCCGGCCAAGGTGTACCACAACCCGCGTCAGTCGTCGCCCCGGCCGGCCCGTCCTCGGTCCAGGTGGGCGGCTCCCGGCGATCGGGCAAAGCGGCCCGGTGTGCTGATCGGATAGCTCGGCTCGGGCGTCTGACGCAGTGGGGCGGCGGGAGGAGATGATGTCTTCCCGTTCTCGCGTCTACCGCCGAGCGTGGTAGGCTGCCGGCCGTGGCCCTTGAAGGCGAGCCCGGTCACGATGAGCACCCCCGCGTCTCGATCGTGATTCCGGTCTACAACGAGCGGCGCGACGGTCGAGGAGCTGCTCAAGCGAGGTGCGGGCGGTTGCCGCTCGACAAGGAGATCGTCGTCGTCGACGACGGCTCCACCGACGGCACCCGCGACCGCTGCCTCGCTCGGCTGCGGCGGCGCCCGCTCGCGCGTGTTCCTTCAAGATCGCAATCGCGGCAAGGGCGCCGCGCTCCGGCGCGGCTTCGCGGAGGCCCGCGGCGCGGTGATCCTCATCCAGGATGCCGACCTCGAGTACGACCCCGACGACTACCCGGGCCTGCTGGGCCCCATCGACCGGGGGTGGCCGACGTGGTCTACGGCTCGCGATTCCTCGGCGGGCCGCACCGCGTCCTGTTCTTCTGGCACTACGTGGGCAACCGGATGCTCACGACGCTGTCCAACGTCTTCACCAACCTCAACCTCTCGGACGTGTGGACCTGCTACAAGGTCTTCCGCACCGAGGTGCTGCGCGACATCACGTTGCGCGAGGATCGGTTCGGCTTCGAGGCCGAGGTCACCGCCAAGATCGCGCGCGCCCGCTGGCGCATCTACGAGGTGCCGATCTCCTACCACGGGCGCACGTATGCCGAGGGCAAGAAGATCACGTGGAAGGACGGCATCCGCGGCGTGTGGTGCACCGTGCGCTACAGGTTGTTCCGCTAGATCACTCGCCGTGAGCAATGCCGTGCTCGCGTTCCTCGACACGCCGGCCGCGGGCGGCGCCGCCGATCGCCCGGCCATCGTCACGGCCGACGGCACGACGACGTATCGCGAGCTCCTCGGCGCTCGCCGCCCGCGCCGGCAACGCCGCTGCGCGCGCTGGGCCTGGAGGCCGAGCAGCGGGTGGCGCTTGCTGCTGCCCGACGGGCTCGAGTGGGCGGCGGTGTTTCTCGGCGCGCTCCGCATCGGTGCGGTGGCGGTGCCGATGAACACGCGCCTCGACCGGGGCCGCCTGGGCGGCGATGCTGCGCGACAGCCGCGCCCGGGTGCTGATCGCCGACGCCGCGCTGCTGGCCGGGCTGCGCCCCGCGCTCGCCGATCTGCCCCACCTGCGCGCCGTGGTCGCGACGGGCACCGGCCCGGCCGATCTCCCGCGCGGCTGGCGGCAGCCGCTCCGGAGCTGACCGCCGAGCCGGTGAGCGGCGACGACATGGCGTTCTGGCTCTACACGTCCGGCACGACCGGAGGGCCGAAGGCGGCGATCCACCTGCATCGGGATCTGCTCGCCTGCCGGCACTACGGCATCGACGTCCTGGGCGCCGACGAGCGCGATCGCGTGTTCGCGACCTCCAAGCTGTTCTTCGCCTACGCGCTCGGCAACGCGCTGCTGATCCCGCTCCACGTCGGCGCGTGCACCTACCTCCAGGCGGCGTGGCCGGATCCGTCCAGCGTGCGCGGCGTGCTGGAGCGCTTCGCGCCCACGCTGTTCTTCTCGGTGCCGACGTTCTACGGCCATCTGCTGCGCGCCGATCTCCCGCGTGACGCCTTTCGCTCCGTGCGCGCCTCGCGTGTCGGCCGGCGAGCGACTGCCGGCCGAGGTCTACGAGGCGTGGCGCGAGCGATTCGGCGTCGGAGATCCTCGACGGCCTCGGCACGAGCGAGACGATCTTCATGGTGCTGGCCAACTCGTCCCGGGCAAGAGCCGCCCCGGCTCGGCCGGCACGCCGGTGCCCGGCACCGAGGTCCGCCTGCTGGACGCCGAGCGGCCGCGCCGGTCCCCGACGGCGAGCCCGGTGTGCTCCACATCCGCACGCCGTCGGCGAGCTGGCCGGCGTACTGGAACCGGCTCGACGTCAGCCGCCGGACCTTCATCGGCGAATGGTTTCGCACCGGCGACGTGCTGACCCGCGACGGCGACGGGTTCTATCACCACGCCAGCCGCGAGGACGATCGGTTCAAGGTGGCCGGCGATGTGGGTGACGCCGACCGACGTCGAGGCCGCGCTGCTGGCGCATCCCGGCGTGGCCGAGGCCGGCGTGGTCGGCATCGCGCTCGACGGCGGCCTCGTGAAGCCGGTGGCCTTCGTGGTGCCGCGCGAGCCCGGCTGCCGGCCCGGGCCTGGCCGAAGCGCTGGCCGCGCATCTGGACGCGCGGCTGCCGGCGCACCAGCGGCCGCGGCAGATCCACGTGGTGGACGAGCTGCCACGCACGGCCACCGGCAAGCTCCAGCGCTACATCTTGCGTCAGCGGGCAGCGCCGTGATGGCGGCGCGACGTCGGGGCGCGCGCCGCCGGCCAGCCGCGACGGGACAGCGCGTGAGCGTCGAGCACACCAGCACGGTGCAGGTGCGCTGGGGCGACGTGGACGCCGCCGGCATCGTGTTCTATCCGCGCTTCTACGAGTGGTACGACTACGGCTGCGAGGCGCTCTTCACCTCGCTGGGCTTGCCGTGGCCGGCAGACGTTTCCGAAGTACGGGATCGTCGGCGTGCCCATCCTGGAATCCGGCTCGCGCTTTCCGTCGCCGGCCCGCTATGGCGACACGCTGGCCATCCGCGCGATCGTGGCCTGGGTGAAGGACAAGACGTTCCGCATGGAGTACGAGATCTCGATCGAGGGTCGGCTCTGCGCGGCGGGCTTCGAGGTGCGCGCGTGGGTGAAGCGGCCGACCACGCCGGCCGAGCGCCTGCAGGCCGTGCCCATCCCCGACGAGGTCGCGCGTCGGCTTCGGGGCGCTCGGCGTGAGGTGTTTGCCGGCGCGCCCGCTACGGCGCGCGTCGAGCCTGACGCCGACCGCGCCGGCCAGCCGCTCGGCGCGCTCCACCAGGCAGGCGGCCTGCATCTGGCGGAACGCGTCGCGGGCGCTGCGCAGCTCCTCGCGAGCCTCGTCGCGGGCGTCGCGGGCCGCGAGAACCTCGGCCAGCGCCAGGCGCGAGGCGCGCCACCTGGCAGCGGGCGTCGACCGACGGCGAACGTCTGGATCGCACGGCGGAGCTGAGATTCGCCCTCGGTGCGATCGCCACGCGCCATCGCGACGAGCGCCAGCGCGCGCTCGGCATAGCCCACCGCGACCGAAAAGCCACCGACCACGGCGGCGGTGTGCGCGCGGCTCGCCAGCGCGGCCGCGCGCTCGAGATCGCCCTTGATCAGGTAGGCCTCGCCCAGCAGCGCCGCGAGGAGCCCGTCCATCTGGCGGCCCCGATAGCCGCCGCTGACGCGCAGCGGTTCGAGCTGGCCGATGGCGTCCTCGAGGAAAGCCGATCGCCTCGACCGGGTCGCCGTTCTCCAGATGGGCGGCGCCGAGCCAGACGGTCGGCGGTGGCCCGCGCGACCGGATCGGCGGCGAGCGCCACGCCGCGCCGGGCCGCGGTGATCGCGCTGCCGCCATCGCCCATGACCGTGTGAATGCGGCCGATCATCCACGCCGCCGAGGATTGCAAGCGCACTTCTCCGATGGCCTCGCCGAGCTCGGCGAGGCGCTCCATGGCTCTGAAGGGCCGGGACGAAATCGCCGACGTGCAGGAGATTCCACGCCAGCACGAACAGCGCCTGACCGAGCCACCAGCGCTCGTCGCGATCCTCCAGCAAGGCAATCGCTCGGCGGCCGTGGTCGATGCCCTCCTGGGCGCGTCCGGTGACGTAGCTCTCGCGGGCCAGGGCGAAGCTCGCCTGACCCATGGTGAGCGCGTCGTCGCAGCGCGTCGCCTCGTCGAGCGCGCGCCGGGCGTGTTCCATGGCCCGCTCCGACTCACCGAGGTTGCCGCACGTGATACGCCATCCAGAAGTAGTAGGGCCCGCTGAGCGCCGGGATTGCGAAGGCTCGTCACCGTCGGCTCCTGACGTAGGAGCAGCTCTTGCGCCTCGGCGGAGCGGCCGAGCAGGCGCCAGGACGTGAGCCAGACGGTAGACGACGTCCAGGCGCCGGCGCTCCCGCGTCTCGCTCGGCAGGCGATCGGCGTAGCGGAGCGCGTCGTAGAGACCGCGCACCGCCTCCGGGCAGGGCGCGTAGCTCCGTGCCGCCTTGTCGGCCAGGTGCACGAGATAGGTGAAGGCTTTCGCCGGGCTCGTCGGCCCGCGAGAAGTGATAGGCGAGCCGGTCGTACACCTCGTCAGGCGTCCGGCGTACGCACTCTCCAGCGCTTCGCCCACGCCGTGTGCAGCGCCAGGCGTCGCGGAGCGAGGACGGCGTCGTAGATCGCGTTGCGGACGTGGACGTGGGTGAAATCGAAGCGCTCGCCGACGGCGTCGAGGAGACGTCGCCGCACCAGCTCCTCGACGCCCTCGGCGGTCTCGCGGCGCGGTGAAGCGCGCGGCCTGCTGCAGGAGCGCGAAGCTGAACTCGCGCTCGATGACGGCGGCCACCTCGGCCAGCTGGCGGCTGCGGGCGGTGAGACGCTCCAGGCGGGCGGTGATCATGTCGCGCACGCGTCGGGGCAGCGCGACCGGTCGATTTCTCGGCGTGGCGCGCCCGGACAGCGCCCGCATCGTCTCCACGACGACGAACGGATTGCCCTCGCTGACCGCGAGCACCTTGCGGACCAGCCGGGCCAGCCGGGCATCGGTGCTGCCGCCGCGGGCCAGCGCGCGGACCAGCGCGGTCGTGGCGTCGGTCGACAGCGGGCCCAGTCGCACGTGCGTGACGTGCGCCTCGCTCGCGAGCTCGGCGAGGAGCTGGCGCAGGACCGGAACGTCGACCAGCTCCTCGTCGCGGGCGGTGACCACGACCGCCACGGCACGCGATGCCAGGCGCCGCGCCACGAACGACAGCGAGGCGCAGGCTCATCTCGTCGGCCCAGTGCACGTCCTCGAGCACGAGCAGCAGGGGGCTGGCGGCTCGCGAGGTGACCGACGAGACCGTCCATCGCCTCGAACAGTCGGAGCGAGGCTCTCGAAGGTGATCGGGGCTGACCGGCGCGCTTGGCCAGCTCCGGGAAACACGCGCGCCAGCTCGGTGCGCCAGTGGGAGTGACGTCGCCACACCGCGTCGACGTCGGCCAGGGCGAGCGCCGCCCGCAGTGACTCGATCAGGGCCGGAAGGGCAGGACCTGCTCGGTCTCGTAGGCCTGGCCGGTCAGGATCCGCGCCCCGGCGCGCGAGGCCATGGCGGTCAGCGCTTCCACCAGGCGGCTCTTGCCGATGCCCGCTTCCCCGATGCACGAACAGCGCGCGGCCATGACCGTGTCCGACGTCGCGCAGGAGCGCGTCCCACTGGGCGAGCTCGGCTCGGCGTCCGACGAATGGCGTCTCGGCCTTCTCGGATTCGGCCCACCGTCTCACGGCGACGGGGCGCTCGGCACCGCGGTCCCAGGCGCGCCCGCCGCGGCCGGCGAGTGCTGCAGGACGTCCTGGTAGGGCGCTTGGTCTCCGCGTCCGGATCGATCCCGAGCTCGCGCTGAAAGACGGTGACGCAGGTCTGGTACTGGCGCAGCGCCGCGCCGCGTCGTCCCTGCCGCGCATACACGCCGATGAGCGTGCGGTGCACCGATTCCTGTAGGGGATCGAGCCCAGGAGTCGCACCGCGGTCTGGGCCGCGGCGGCCAGCGTGTCGGCCTTCGTCTGCGCGCCGAGCAGCCGGGTCAGCGCGTCCACCGCTCGCTCGCGCAGGCGGGCGCGCTCGGTGAGCAGCCACGTCTCGAACGGCTCCTCCCGCACGTCCACGCCTTCGAGAAGGTCGCCGCCATAGAGCGTCGCGGCCTCTTCGAGCGTCGCCGGCGACGCCTCTTTCGCGAGCTGCTCGAAGCGCACGACGTCGACGTCGACCAGGCGAGGGTCGGGGGCGATCGTCTTGCCCTCGGCGCTGAGGCACGATGCGCTGCAGGCCAGGGCCGGCGCAGCGCGAGAGGTCTGGCTGAGGCTGTGCCGGGCTTGCTCGGCGGGGAGTCACCCCAGAGCAGCGCGATGAGCTTCTCCCGGGAATGGGCCTGCCCGGGACGCAAGCCGAGATAACCGAGCAGCGCCCTGGGCTTTCTTGCTGGGCAACACGACGGGGTCCGCGGCGCCGAGGCGCGCCTGAAACCCACCGAGCAGCGTGAGACCCAGGCGAGGCGGCGTCGAAGCCCTCGCGCGCTGAACCTGGCGCAGTCCTGTTCGAGATCGCATGGAGCGCGGAGGAATATCTTAGCCGCCTTTCGCCGCCGGCGCTGCAGACGTCGCGGTGACGAAATGTTGATGCCGGCCGTGGACACTCGGCGCACCGTGCCCCGGCGCCGCGTGACGTCACCACGGGCAGCCGCGCCGCTCGACGCCAGGAACGTGCGCACGGTCTGCCGGCCGGGCGCTCTTCGCGCTCGCGAAGCCGCCCGGCCGCCGTCAGTCCAGCCGTTGCTACTCGTGCTGAGAATCCCGCCACCATTTCGCCTGAATTCGTTCGTTCTGAACCGAAGGAGGCCACCGTGCGCACATTCAGAGGAGCCCTTCTCCTCGCTCTCGTCGCCGGCCTGCTGGCGGGTCCCGCCCGCGCGGCCGACCCGCTGAAGATCGGCTTCATCACCTCGCTGTCCGGTCCCGCCGGGCGTCATCGGCAAGCACATGAAGGACTCGGTCGAGCTGGCGCTCGATCACCTCGGCCGCAAGGTCGGCGGGCTCGGACGACCGAGGATCATCTACGGTGACGACCAGCGCAAGCCCGACGTGGGCAAGCAGCTCGCCGACGAGATGCTGAAGAAGCACAAGGTCAACTTCGTCAGCGGCGTCATCTGGTCGAACGTGATGCTGGCCGTCGCGCCGACGGTGACCGGGGCGGGGACGATCATGGTGGGCACCAACGCCGGGCCGCACGAGCTGTCGGGCAAGATGTGCAACGAGGCTGTACTTCACCACGTCGTGGCAGAACGACGAGACGCCCGAGGCCATGGGCAAGCACATGCAGGACCAGGGGCATCTCCAACGTCTACGTCATGGCGCCGAACTACGCCGCCGGCAAGGACATGGTCACGGGCTTCAAGCGGTACTTCAAGGGCAAGATCGTGGACGAGGTCTACACCAAGCTCGGCCAGCAGGACTACCAGGCCGAGATCACCGCGCTCCGGGCGGCCGCCCCAAGGCGGTGTTCGTCTTCTACCCGGGCGACATGGGCATCCAGTTCCTCAAGCAGTACGCGCAGGCCGGGCTGCAAGGACCAGATCCCGCTCTACTCCGTCTACACGGTCGACGAGACCACGCTGCCGGCCGTCGGCGACGCCGCGCTCGGCAGCTACGAGGCGCGCTACTGGAGCCCGGACCTCAAGGTCGAGGCGAGCCAGAAGTACGTGGCCGACTTCAAGAAGAAGTTCGGCTACACGCCGTCCTACTACGGCGCCCAGAGCTACGACGGAATTTTGTTGATCGACTCCGCGGTGCGCGCGGTCAAGGGCGACCTCTCGGACAAGAAGGGCATGGTCGCCGCCATGCGGAAAGCCGACTTCAAGTCCACGCGCGGCAAGTTCACCTACAACATCAACCACACGCCGATCGAGAACTTCTACCTGCTGAAGGCCGTCAAGGGCGCCGGCGGCGAGTCGAGATGCAGATCAGAAGACCATCTTCGAGAACCACAAGGATTCCTACTATCAAGAGTGCTCGATGAAGTGGTAGTCGCGCCAGCGTCGACGGGCACCTGGTCGTCGAGCAGGTCCTCAACGGCCTGCAGTTCGGCGTGATGCTCTTCCTGCTGGCGGCCGGGCTCACCCTGGTCTTCGGCATCATGAACCTGGTCAACCTCGCCCACGGCTCGCTCTACATGGTGGGCGCCTACCTGGCGACTGCCGCGTTCGGCTGGACCGGCTCCTTCGTGCTGGCCGCGCTGTTCGCGCTGGCCGCCACCCTGGCCGTCCGGCATGCTCGTCGAGTGCTGACGCTGCGCACGCTCTACGAGCGCGACCACCTGGACCAGGTGCTGGCCACCTTCGGGCTGATCCTCTTCTTCAACGAGGCGGTGGCCATCGTGTGGGGCCGCGCCGCGCTGTTCACGACGGTGCCGCCGCGCGCTGTCCGGGCAGATCACCCTGCTCCCCGGCCTGCGCTATCCCGCCTACCGCGCGGTCATCATCCTGGTCGGCCTGGCCGTCGCGCTGCTGCTCGTACCTCGTCGTCAGCCGCACGCGGCTCGGCATGCTGATCCGCGCCGGCGCCAGCAATCGCACGATGGTGGCGGCGCTCGGCGTCAACGTCCGCGTGCTCTACACGGTGGTGTTCGGCTTCGGCGCCGCCGCTGGCCGGGCTCGGCGGCGCTGATGGCCGGGCCGATCTACGCCGTGCTGCCCGGCATGGGCGAGGAGATCCTGATCCAGGTGTTCGTCGTCATCGTGATCGGCGGCATCGGCTCGATCCGCGGCGCGCTGGTCGGCGCGCGTGGTCGTCGGCATGGTGGACACGCTGGGCCGCGCCTTCCTCAAGCCGATGCTGAGCACGGTGATCGCGGCCCGTCGGCCGCCAACGACGCGGGCCCGGCGCTGGCCTCGATGCTGATCTACCTGCTCATGGCCGCGGTGCTGTTCTTCCGTCCCGCAGGGCTTGTTTCCCGCCGTCCGCGGCTGACCATGGACTCGCGGGCGCGTGCGATCGCCGTCTCTGCTGGGCTTCGTCGCGCTGGCCCTGGTGCCGGCGCTCGCCGCGCATCCTCAACCAGCCCTTCTACCTCGACCTCTTCCGGCGGATCATGATCTTCGCCATCGCCGCGCGTGAGCCTCGACCTCATCCTCGGCTACGGCGGCATGGTCAGCTTCGGTCACGCCGCCTACCTGGGGCTGGGCGCCTACGCGGTCGCCATCCTCGGCGTTCTACGGCATCCAGAGCGGCGTCGTGCAGTGGACGCTGGCCGTCGTGCTCTCGGGCGCTGGTGGCGCTCCTGATCGGCGCGGTGTCGCTGCGCACCAGCGGCGTGTCCTTCATCGCACGATCACGCTCGCCTTCGCGCAGATGCTCTACTACCTCGGCATCTCGATCACCGCGTGGGGCGCCGACGACGGCATGCGCCTGGCGCGGCGCAGCCAGTTCCGGCGGCGCTGCTCGATCTCAGCTAACCCGTACGTCTTCTACTACGTCGTGCTGGCGATCCTCGCCGCGCTGCTGTGGCTCGGCCACCGGCTGATCAACGCGCGCTTCGGCGTGGTGATCCGCGCGTCCCAGCTCCAACGAGCCGCGCATGCGGGCCATCGGCTTCTCGACCGTTCCGCTACCGTGCTGGCCGCCTTCGCGCTGGCCGGCTCCGTGTGCGGCCTGGCCGGCGCGCTCCTGACGAACCAGACGGAGTACCTGACGCCGAGCTTCATGCACTGGACGCGCTCGCGGCGAGATCATGATGATGGTGATCCTCGGCGGCATCGGCACGCTGTTCGGCCCCGTGCTCGGCGCCATCGCGCTCTTGTTGCTCGGAAGACATCCTCTCGCGCCTGGACCGTGCACTGGCAGGTCGATGCTCGGGCCGATCCTCGTCCTCGTCGTCCTCTATGCCAAGGGCGGACTGTGGAGTCTGCTGCCAGGCGGTGCGCGCCGCGATGGCTGACGCGCTGCTCGAGGTGCGCGGACTCACCAAGCGTTTCGGCGGCCTGCGTGGCCAGCGACGACATCGCGCTCCAGGTGGCCGAGGGCGAGACGCTGGCGATCATCGGCCCCAACGGGGCGGGAAGACGACGCTGATCGGTCAGCTCTCGGGCGACCTGCGTCCCGACGCGGGCACCATCCGCTTCGCCGGCGAGGACGTCACCGTGCTCAGCGCCCGCGCGCGCTCGCAGCGCGGCCTGGCGCGCTCGTTTCAGATCACGAGCATCTTTCGCGACTTCACCGCGCTCGACAACGTCGCGCTGGCCGTGCAGGCGCACGCCGGCCACTCGTTCCGATTCTGGCGTCCGGCGCGCGAGGAAGCGGTGCTGCGCGAGCCGGCGCGCGCCATTCTCGAGCGCGTTGGCCTCGGGCGCTCGCGCCGACGTCGCTGGCCGGCACGCTGGCGCACGGCGAGCAGCGCCAGCTGGAGATCGGCATGGCGCTGGCGACTCGGCCGAAGCTGCTGCTGCTGCTCGACGAGCCGGTGGCCGGCATGGGCGTGGACGAGTCGCAGCGGATGGTGGAGCTGCTGCGCGCGCTGCGCGGCCGTCACACGCTCGTGCTCGTCGAGCACGACATGGACGCGGTGTTCGCGCTGGCCGATCGGATCACGCGTGCTGGTCTACGGGCGCGTCATCGCCTCCGGCGCGCCGAGGCGATCCGCGCCAACCCCGAGGTCCGCCGCGCCTATCTCGGCGAGGACGATCACGCGTGATGCGGGGATCGCCTGATGCTGGTGATCGACGGTCTCGAGGCGGCGTACGGGCTCAGCCAGGTGCTGTTCGGCGTCACGCTCGCGCGTCGACGCCGGCCGGCTGGTGACGCTGCTCGGACGCAACGGCATGGGCAAGACGACGACGGTGCGCGCGTTGATGGGGCTCGTCCCGCGTCCGCGCCGGCCGTGTGCGCTTCGAGGACGCGGCGCTGCAGCGGCTTGCCACCGTCATCCAGATCGCGCCAGGCCGGGCTGGGCCTGGTGCCCGAGGGCCGCCAGGTGTTCCCGAACCTCACCGTGTGCGAGAATCTGGTGGCCACCGCGGCGCAACCGCTCGGCAGGTGACCGAGCCGTGGACGGTCGAGCGCGTGTACGAGCTGCTTCCCGCCGCTGGCGCGCGCGCGCGCGCAGTCTCGGCGGCACGCTCTCCGGCGGCGAGCAGCAGATGCTGGCGATCGGCCGGGCGCTCATGACGAATCCGCAGCTCCTCATCCTGGACGAGGCCACCGAGGGGCTGGCGCCGCTGATCCGGGCCGAGATCTGGCGCTGCCTGGCAGCGCTGAAGGCCGCCGGGACTGTCGATTCTCCTCATCGACAAGAACGTCGAGGCGCTGACCCGGCTGGCCGATCACCACTACGTACTGGAGAAGGGGCGCGTGGTGTGGGAGGGGACCTCTGCCGAGCTGCGTGCTCGCGCCGACGTACAAGCATCGCTATCTCGGGGTATGATCCGCGCATGAGCTGGATCGATCCGAGCTTCCGCGCACGGCAACGCTGACGGGGCTGGTGGGACGCGTGCTGGGGTTGAACCCGGGGATGATGACCGGGCCCGGCACCAACACGTATCTGATCGGACGACGCGACCCGATCTGCTCGACACCGGCGCCGGGGTGGACGACTACGTGCCGCTGTTCGGACACTACCTGGACGAGCGGGGCTGGAGGCCAGCCGTCGCGCGTCGTTCTCACGCATCGTCATCGCGATCACCTGGGTGGCGTGCCGCAGCTTCGCGAGACGCTACCGCGGGCTGCGCGTGGCCGAAGATGATCTACCGCGACGACGAGCCTGCCGGAGGACGTGGAGAACCTGGCTGACGGCGCACGGATCGAGGGCGACGGCGCGACGCTGGTCGCCATCCACACGCCCGGCCACGCCTCCGACCACCTCTGCTACTACCTGGAGGAAGAGAAGGCGGTCTTCACCGGCGACGTCGTCCTCGGCGGCTCCACCACCGTGATCCCGGCTGAAGACGGCGACCTGCTCGACTATCTGAACTCGCTCCGGCGGTTGCAGGGCCTCGACGTGCAGCGGATCTATCCGGCCCACGGCCCGGTGATCGACAACGCCCAGGCCAAGCTGACGGAGTACATCGAGCACCGTCTGGACCGGGAGCGCCAGATCCTCGAGGCGCTGGGCGACGGGCTGCGCACGATTCCCACGATGGTCGAGCGGATCTACGCCGAGGTCCCGAAGAACCTCCACCCTGTCGCCGCGCAGTCGGTCGCCTCGCATCTGAAGAAGCTCGCGCGCGAGGGGCGCGTGCGCGAGCACACCGAGCGTGATGCTCCGTCGCGCTGGGAGCTGGTCCGCTAGTCTCGGGAGGCTCGCTCAGCCCCGGACGCGGCGGCGCGCGGCGTCGACGATCGCGGCGAAGAGGTTGCGGGCGGCCTGATCGCGCCCCACCAGCTCCTCCGGGTGCCACTGCACCCACCACACGAACCGATCGTCCCCCGGCATCTCCACGCCCTCGATGATGCCGTCCGGCGCCCACGCCACCTCGCGCAGCCCCATCGCCGAGGCGCTTGATGGCCTGGTGATGCATGCTGTTCACCTCGACCTCGCCCGCATCGAGGATCCGCCCCAGCCGTGATTGCCCTCGCCCATGACCTTGACCGTGTGTGTGGGCTGATCGCGCAGCTCCCTTCTGACTGTGCGTCAGCGCGTCCAGCCACTCGCTCGGGATGTCCTGCACGAGCGTGCCGCCCAGCGCCACGTTGAGCACCTGGATTCCGCGACAGATCGCGAACAGCGGAACCTCGTCCTTCACCGCGCGCAGGGTCAGGCCCGAGCTCGAGCGCGTCGCGGGCAGGGAGACGTCGTCCACGGAGGCGTGCCGCGCCTCGCCGAAGCGCGCCGGCTCGATGTCGCCGCCGCCGGTGAGGACGAGGCCGTCGAGCCGCGACCACAGCGCCGCCTGGACTTCGGGCGTGAAATGCGGCGTGAGCAGGACGGGAATGCCGCCGGCCGCCTGCACGGCTCGGATGTAGGTACCGTTGACGTACGCGCGCTCAGGCGTCTTGTCCGTGACCGAGGTGGTGATGCCGATCAGAGGGCAGTCATCGATGAATCATAGCCCACGCGCGGCGCCGGGCGGCGAGTGCGCGGCGCGCCACGTCCACGTCGAGGCGGCCGTCGCCCGGCGACCGATCACCTGCACGCGCTCGACCCCTTGCCGAGCAGCATCACCACGTCAGCGCCGCTGGCCTCGCCGACCGCGGCCTGGATGCGCGCCGGTCAGCTCCACGCGCACGCGCGGCCGGGCGGCCGGCGGAATCCCCGGTAGGATCGCCTGCGCGATCGCCCGTGGGCTCTCGCTGCGCGCGTTGTCACTGGTCAGCACGATCGGAGTCCGGCCCGGGCGCGCGGCGACGGCGCCCATCAGCGGCCGCTTGCCGCCCAGCGGCAGTCGCCGCCGCAACCGAACACCGCGTGGACGCGGCCGCTCGGCCACCGGGCATGCGCGGCCGGACAGGGCGGCCTCGGAGGCTCTCGGGGTGTGGGCGTAGTCGACGACGACGGCAGGGCGGCCGCGGCGGCCCGCCTCGACAATCGTGAAGCGGCCGGCCGGCGGGTGTCGGCCGGGCGGCGTGCGCGACCGGCCCGTCGCGCGAGTCTCACCCCAGCGCCACCGCGCAGGCCAGCGCCGCCAGCACGTTGGAGACGTTGAAGTCTCCGTGCAGCTGGGGTGTGACAGGCCAGGGGACGGGCGGCGAGCGCGTGGACTCTGAACCAGGTGCCAGTCGCGGCGTGGACGATACGGGAGGCCCACACCCGGCCTCGCGGCAGTGGTTCTTGCCGTGCGGCCCCGCGCGCGTACGTCAGGGCGCGAACGCCCGGAGCGAGATCTCGTCGAAGCCGCGTCCGCGCAGGTCGTCGGCATTCACGATCGCCACCGGCCTCCGGGCTGGCCGGACGCACCCGCAGATCGCGGAACATGCGCCAGCTTCCACCCGCCATGTAGTTGCGCAGGTTGCCGTGATCCGCAGATGTGGTCGGTGCCGATGTTGGTGAGCACACCGCCGCGTCCAGGTCGAGGCCGCGATGCGCGTTCAGAGCCAGGGTCCAGGAGCACAGCTCCATGACGAAGCACTGCACGCGCGCCTGCCGGCACCGGCGGACGAAGGCGCGAAATCCGGGAGGTAGTCGCACGGAGGGAAGCAGCCGGGTGGCGATGACGCCCGGATTCCCCGGTCAGAGATAGCGGTGCGCAGCCCGCGCGCGACCACGAGCTGGCCGATGAACTCGGTGGTGTGAGGTCTTGCCCTTGGTCCCGGTGACGCCGATCGTGAGGACGCCCTGCAGATCGCGGCGCAAGCCGGAGAAGGCGCGCGCCAGCACAGCAGGGTCGGGCGTCACCCGGTAGTAGGGCACCGGTGGCGCCCGACCCGTACGTCGTCACTCCTCGCGTCTTGAGCCCGCCCTTCACGGAGCCGCCCTTCTTGACCGACAAGTCCCGCATCTTCTTCTTGCCCTTAGCCGCCTTCTTCTTCTTCGCCATGTCCGTCCTCCTGGGTTGGCCCCCGCATTGTGCGACCCGTGGATGACCAAAGTAACCGGCGGACGCCTCGACGAGCAAGAGACCCGCGATGCCGGCCCGGCGAAGGCAGAGGCCGGCGTTCGCGGTATCATCATCGAACCATGAGCCTAGACTCCGCGTCCTCCCCAGCTCCGCGCCCGTCCACCGTCCAGACCTCGACCGTCCAGACGATCGGCACTCGCTGGGCCGTAGCCGCCAGCCGCTCCGCTCGCCGCCGAGGCCGCCGCCAGCGTGCTGACCGCAGGGGGCAACGCCGTCGGTGCGAGGGGTCGCGGGGATTCACGCTCGGCGTGGTCCATCCGGACATGGTCAGCGTCGCGGGCGTCGCACCGATCCTGGTCCACTCGCCCGGACGGGCGAGACGTGGCGATCATCTCGGGAGTCGGGCCGTACCCGCGCGCCTCCAGCCGCGAGTGACTTCGTCCAACGCCACGGCAGCCAGATCCGGCCAGGGCTGCCGCGCATCATCGTGCCGCGCGGCGCCTGACGCGTGGGTGCACGGCGCTCGAGCGGTGGGGGACGATGTCGTTCGCCGACGTCATCGCGCCGGCGCTCTATCACGCCGAGCGGGGCTTCTCGCGGTCTCCGCGTTCTCCGCGTACCAGATGTGGCGCCAACGTCGACAAGTACCGCCGCTGGCCGAGCTCGGTCGCGCTCTACCTGCGCGACGGGCGCGCCTACCGGATGGGTGAGGTGCTGGTGCTGAGCGAGCTGGCCGACACCCTCAAGCGGATGGTGGCGGCCGAGAAGCGCGCGCAGGTGGCTCGCGCGTGGAGGGCATCCGCGCGGCCCGCAACGAGTTCTACCGCGGTGAGACGGCCAAGCGGATCGCCGAGTTCCATCGCGCCAACGAGGGGCCGCTGGCCCTCGCCGACCTCGCCGACTTCTCGGTCGAGGTGCGGGCCGGCGCTGCGGACATCGTTCGGCGCTCTATGAAGTCGCGGTGCGCGGCTTCTGGTGCCAGGGCCCGGCGGCTCCTGCAGGCGCTCAACATCGCTGCGATGGTATCGACCTGGCGGCGCTCGGCCACAACTCGCCCGCGTACCTCCACAAGATCGTCGAGAGCATCAAGCTGGCCTTCTCCGATCGCGACGCCTACTACGGCGATCCGAACTCTCGTGAAGATCCCCGCCGAGCGCCTGCTCTCAGGCCTACGGCGAGCTGCGTCGCGCCCAGATCCGCGAGCAGGCGTGGCGGGAGATGCCGCCACACCGGCGACGCCGAGCTGCGCCGCACCGTGCTGCCGCTTGGCCGTGGCGGCTCGACCGACGCGCTCGACACCAGCTACGTGGCGGTCATCGACGCCGAGGGCAACGGCTTCTCGGCCACGCCGAGCGATCCCAACGTCGGCTCGCCGGCGGTGTCTCCGGCGTCGGGCCGCGTGGTCTCGCCGCGCGGCTCGCAGGGCTGGCTCGATCCCAACCACGCCAGCGTGGTGGCGCCGGGCAAGCGGCCCCGCCTCACGCGCCCGCGCCGGCCAGCGGCGCTCGTCCGGCGGCAAGCTGATGATGCCGTTCGGCACCCGGGCGGCGACGTCCAGCAGCAGGCGATGCTGCAGGTCTTTCCTCAACACCACCGTCTTCGGCACGCCGCCGCAGGAGGCGATCGAGGCTCCGCGCCTGGCGTCGCGCTCCTTCCCCGATCCCTTCTGGCCGCACGCCTACTCGCCGGGCAAGCTCGAGGCCGAGCGCCGCATTCCGAAAGAGACGCGCGACGCGCTGGTCGGCATGGGGCACGAGGTCGCCGAGTGGCCGGACTGGGAGTGGCGCGCGGGCTCCGGTCTGCGCGGTCAAGGTTGGGGCGGAGGGCGCGCGCTGGGGCGGGCGCCGACCCCCGCCGCGGAGCCCTGTCGATCGCCCGCTAGCACTCGCGCGTGGTCGGCTGGCTCGCGCGGCTCGCCGCGGGCGACGCTGGTCCGGGGTGGGGTCGTAGGGACCACGAGGCGGGAGGTCGCGCTTTGGACCGGCCTTGGCTGGGCTCCATCCGGCCAGGGGGCGCGCGGTCGCACGCGGCGGAACGGGTCCTACGGACCCCACCCCGGACCAGCTGTCGCCTGGGCGGCGGGAGACTCCGCCGGCGACGCCGACGTAATAGCGCGACGACGCCCTACCACGGCAACCAGCGCCTACAGCAACAACGCCCTACGGCAACAGCCGCTGCGTGCGGCGACGCTGGCGCGCGCCGCGAGCCGCCGAGTCGGTCGACGGCGCGCGGCGCGGAGCTGGTCGTCGCGGTCGCTGGCTGGAGCGGGCGAGCGTTGATGGGCTCTTCGCGGATCATCAGGGACATGGCGGTGGCGAGGAAGGTCCATCAGCGCGGCGGAGACGAACGCCGGGCCGTACGATCCGGTCGCCTCGTAGACCCAGCCGGCCAGCGCGGCGGCGATGGCGGCGCCGACCTGGTGCGCGAAGAAGATCCAGCCGCTGAGCTCGCCGACGGAGAAGCGGCCGTAGATGTTGGCGGTCATCGTCGTGGTCGGCGGCACCGTCAGAGATGTAGTTCAGGCCGAAGAGCGCGGCCCAGAAGTGCAGCGAGGAGACGTTCCAGACGTGAAGCAGGAAGATCAGCGACAGGCCGCGGACGAAGTAGAAGATGGCCAGCGGCACCCGGCGGTCGACCCGGTCGCAGAGCCAGCCCGAGCCGACCGTCCCCACGATATTCATCGCGCCCATCACGCCCAGCGCGGCCGAGGCCTGCATGGCGGTGAAGTTGTGCTCGAGGGCGTGAGGAATGAAGTGCGTGCCGATCATCCCGACGCTGGTGTAACCGCAGACGAAGAAGTGTGCCCATCAAGAGCCAGAAGGGCAAGGTCTGCGCTGGCCTCGCCGACCGTGCACGCGGCCGGCCTGCTCGCTCGGCCTTGACCTGCGCGGCGGTCAGCGCCACCCCGACGGCGCTGTACGCGCCGCACGCCGCGCTCCTCGGGGAGTGTTGCGGACGAGCCAGGCGGCCAGCGGGAGCACGACCACGAGCAGCCCCAGCCCGAGCCAGAGGCGCTCACGCGCCAGCCCTGACCGAGGACGATCCAGCTGGCGAGCGGGATGATGATGAGCTGGCCGGCGGACATGCCGCCGGCGGCAGAAGCCGATCGCCGTGCCCCGATGGGTCTGGAACCAGCGCGCGACGACGGCCGAGCCCGTGCTCAGCGCGGCCCCTCCGCGCGCCGAGGGCCACATGATGATGCCGGCCGTGAGATAGAGCTGCCACAGGGTGTGCACGAACGACATGGCGATCCCGCCGATGCCAATGCAGGGCGAGCGACGTCACGATGACTCACCGCCGTGGGGCCCCAGCGATACAGCGCCAGACGGCCAGCGAGCGGGCCGCTGGCCCCGAGCAGCAGCAGCGAGATCGCGGCGGCGATCGACAGGGCGCCGCGCGACCAACCCATCTCGGTCTCGATCGGCTTGATGTAGACCGCGAACGTTGCTCGCAGCCCGGTCGAGGCGCAGCAGGCAGATCGTCACGGCACGCGAGCACGATCCAGGCGGGTGAGACGGCGACTCGTCGTGGTTCGTTAGACGTGTCGACACAGCGGGCGGGCGATTCGGCGAGCCAATCGGCGTCGCGAACCGCCGCCGATTGGCTCGGATACAACACCGTGAGGCGGTGTTCTAGCTCGCGACCTCCGCGGCGACCTCTGCCGGAAGACGACCTGGTCCCCGGTCGCGTCGACCACCACGGAGTCGCCCTCCAGGAACTCGCGCTCGAGCAGCTTGAGGGCGAGCGGGTCCTGCACCAGCTTCTGGATCGTCCGCTTCAGCGGCCGGGCGCCGTACGTCGGGTCGTAGCCTTCGCTGACCCAGCAGCGCCCTGGCCGCGTCGGTCACGATGAGGTGGATCCGCCGGTCCTCGAGCCGCCGCTTGAGGTGGGCGAGCTGGATCTCCACGATGCGCCCGATCTCGTCCCGGCCCAGCGGCAGGAAGACCACGACCTCGTCGATGCGGTTCAGGAACTCCGGCCGCAGCGTGTTGCGCAGCTCCTGCATGAGCAGCGGGCGCAGCCTCCCGGCCGCTCGTACTCGCGGAACAGGTGGCTGCCCGATGTTGGAGGTCATGATCACCACCGCGTTGCGGAAGTCCACCGTGCGGCCCTGGCCGTCGGTCAGACGACCGTCGTCGAGCACCTGCAGCAGCACGTTGAACACGTCGGGGTGCGCCTTCTCGATCTCGTCGAACAGCACCACCGTAGTACGGCCGGCGGCGCACCGCCTCGGTGAGCTGGCCGCCCTCGTCGTAGCCGACGTAGCCGGGCGGCGCGCCGATCAGGCGGGCCACGCGTGTGCTTCTCCATGTACTCGCGACATGTCGATGCGGATCATCGCCCGCTCGTCGTCGAACAGGAACTCGGCCAGCGCCCGGGCCAGCTCGGTCTTGCCCACGCCGGTCGGGCCCAGGAACAGGAACGAGCCGATCGGCCGGTTCGGGATCGCTGAGGCCGGCCCGCCCGCGCCGCACGGCGTTGGCCACCGCGTGGATGGCGTCGTCCTGGCCCACCACGCGCTGCGCGAGCCGCTCCTCCATCCTCACCAGCTTCTGGATCTCGCGCCTCGAGCAGGCGCGTCGACCGGAATGCCGGTCCACTTCGCGACGGTGGCCGCGATGTCCTCCTCGTTGACCTCCTCGCGCAGCATCCGGCCGCCGCTGACTCTCGACGGCGAGCTCGCGTCGAGCTCGCGCCAGCTCGCCGCTCGAACCGGGAGTGACGCCGAAGCGCAGCTCGGCCGCCCGGTTGAGATCGCCCGTGCGCTCGGCCTCGGCCATCGACTGGCGCGGCGGCCTCGACGTCCTCCTTGATCTTGCCGATGCTGAGTGATGCCGCCCTTCTCGGCCTGCCACTGGGCCTTGAGGCCGCCGGACTTCTCCTTCAGCTCGCGCCAGCTCGGCGTCGATCCGGCCGAGACGCTCGCCGCGCGCCCGGATCGTCCTGGTCGCGGGCCACCGAGCACCCGCTCGATCTCGAAGCTGCATCATCCGCCGCTCGATCTCGTCGATCTCGCTGCGGCATCGAGTCGATCTCGCATGCGGATGCGCGCCGCCGCCTCGTCGATGAGGTCGATGGCCTTGTCGGGCAGGAAGCGATCGCCGATGTAGCGGTTGGACAGCACGGCGGCGCGCCACCAGCGCCGCGTCCTTGATCGTCACCTTGTGGTGGACCTCGTACTTGTCCTTGAGGCCGCGCAGGATCGCGATGGTGTCCTCGACCGAGGGCTCGCGCACCATCACCGGCTGGAAGCGCCGCTCCAGCGCGGGGTCCTTCTCGATGTGCTTGCGGTACTCGTCGAGCGTGGTCGCGCCCACGCAGCGCAGCTCGCCGCGGGCCAGCGCCGGCTTCAGCATGTTGGCGGCGTCCACCGCGCCCTCGGCGCGCGCCCGCGCCGACCAGCGTGTGCAGCTCGTCGATGAAGCAGATGATCTCGCCCGGCCGACTCGGTGATCTCCTTGAGCACCGCCTTGAGCCGATCCTCGAACTCGCCGCGGTACTTCGAGCCCGGCGACCATGCGCGCCGATGTCGAGCGCCACCAGCCGCTTGTCCTTCAGCCCTCCGGGCACGTCGCCGGCCACGATGCGCTGGGCCAGCCCTCGACGATCGCGGTCTTGCCGACGCCGGGCTCGCCGATGAGCACCGGGTTGTTCTTGGTCCGGCGCGAGAGCACCTGGATGACGCGGCGGATCTCCTCGTCGCGGCCGATGACCGGATCGAGCTTGCCCTTGCGCGCCGGCTCGGTGAGGTCGCGCGAGTAGCTGCTGCGAGCGCCTGGTACTTCTCCTCGGGGTTGGGATCGGTGACGCGCTGGGTCCCGCGCACCGTCCACCAGCGCCTTGTAGATGCGCCTCGGGCGTCGACGCCGGCGGCCAGCAGCGCGCCGGCCGGCGCCGTCGCGGTCCTGGGCGATGCCGATCAGCAGGTGCTCGGTGGAGACGTACTCGTCCTGCAGGCGCTCGGCCTCGCGCTGCGCCCGATCGAGCGCGGCCCGCAAGCCGCTCGCCGAGGTACTGCCCGCCGCCGCCGCGCACCTTGGGCATTCGCGCCAGCTCGGCCTCGAGCTGCGCTCTGCACGGCGTCGCGTCCGGCGCGCCGAGCTTGCCGAGGAGCGGGCCGACCACGCCCTCGCGCTGCTCGAGCAGCGCCAGCAGCAGGTGCTCCGGGCTCGACCGCCTGGTGGCTCGTGGCTGGTCGGCCAGGGACTGCGCGGCCTGCATGGCTTCCTGCGCCTTGACCGTGAACTTGTCCAATCGCATCGTTCTTATCCTTCGGCGCGTATCCGCTGCGAGGCGGACTTCGCTGCGGAGCGCCTTCAATTGTTCGTACAGGTCTTTCTCGTCGGCGGTGAGGTCGGCCGGCATCACGATCTTCGCGCTCACCAGCTCAGTCGCCGGTAGCCGCCGCCCTTGAGACGCGGCATGCCGTAGCCCGGCAGCCGGAACGTCCGCCCGCTCGACGTCGCGGGCGGGATCTTCATCGAGACCTTGCCGCGCAGGGTCGGCACGTCGACCGCCGTTCCCGCAGCGCGGCTTCGGGCGCGGTGATCGGCAGCGCGACGATGCAGGTCGTCGCCCTTGCGCTCGAGCTGCGCGTGGGGCGCCACCGTCACCACCAGATAGAGGTCGCCACGGGCCCCGGCGCTGCCGCTGCCTTCGCCCGCCACGCGGACTTTCTGACCGCTGCGCACGCCGGCGGGGATCTTCACGTCGACATCGTGGCGACGCTGCTCCCAGCCGCCGCCGTGGCACGTCGCGCACGGCTGGCCGCCGACGTGGCCGGCGCCGTGGCAGGTCGCGCAGGGCTCCTCGACGTCGAACCCGAAGGTCTTGCGCGCGCCGCTGTAGGCGTCCTCCAGCGAGATCGTCGACGCTGGCCTGCACGTCGTGCCCGCGCGCCGGCCGGCGTGCGGAGGCCGCCCCGAGCAGATCCTCGAGGTCGATCGACCCGCCGCGCCGCCGAGCGGCCGGCGCCGCGCGCCGCCCAGGTCGCCGAAGATCGACCGGAAGAACTCGGAGAAGTCGCCGGCGCGTCGGCCGTACTCCATCCTGGACGCCGCCGGGCTGACCGGCTCGGTCCGGGCTGGCGCGTAGCGCTGCCAGTCGGGACCGAGCGTGTCGTAAGCGGCGGCGCTTCTCGGGATCGGAGAGGACCTCGTAGCGCCTCGGAGATCTCCTTGAAGCGTTCGCCGCCGGCGTCTTTGCCCTTCGCGACGTCCGGGTGGTACTCGCGCGCCAGCCGGCGGTACGCAGACTTGATCGTCTTGTCGTCGGCTGACCGGTCGACGCCCAGGATCGCGTAGTAGTCCTTGAATTCGACGGCTCATTCTATAAACCTATGGTGAAATGTAGCAGACTATCTTTAGTCTCTGCCACTAAGGTTCATACACAATAACCTACAGGGCTAGGATCAGCTCCTGCGGATTGGGGGTTTAGCCTCGTCCTACGGTGAAGGCCACATAGAGCGACATCTGGCCCCGCTGAAGCAGGACGGTGAGGCGGTCTCCGTCCTTGGCCTCGCGGGTGAGGCGTTCGTAGTCGGCCAGGTTCCTGACCTTCTGCCGGTTGACCTCCCGGATGACGTCCCCGCGCTGGATGCCGGCCTCGGCCGCGGAGGTGCCTCCTCCACGCCGCGAGACGATCACGCCCTCGTTCGTCCGGAGGTTGAGCTGACGAGCCACCTCCGGAGTGATCGGCCGGACATCCATCCCGAGCGCGCTCGGCGTGGCGCGGCTGCCGGTCCGCTGCTGGGCCTCGCGATCGTCCGGAGCCTCGCCGATCTTCAGCTCGACGATCTCTCTCGGCGCTGATCACGCCACACCTTGATCTTGACCGTGCTGCCCGGGAGGACTAGTCCCACCGCCCGCTGCAAGTCCGCGGGCCTCCTCGGTCTTCTTGCCTTCGAACTCGAGCAGGATGTCGCCTCGGCTTGAGGACCCGCCTTGCTGGCGGGGCTGTCGGGACCACGTCCGATATCAGGACGCCCTTGGTGTCCCTGGCGCTCGAACGCCTTCGCCAGCTCCGGCGTCAGCGGCTGCAGGGCGACTCCGAGCCACCCCGGCCTCACCCGACCGCGGCTGGTCAGCCTCGGTGGAGATCTTCCGCGCCATGTTGGAGGGGATCGCGAACCCGATGCCGGAGCCGCCGGCGACGATCGCGGTGTTGATGCCGATGACCTCGCCCTGCATGTTCACCAGCGGCCCGCCGGAGTTGCCGGGATTGATCGCCGCGTCGGTCTGCAGGAAGTCGTCGAAGGGCCCCTGGCCGATCTGCCGGGCCTTGGCGCTGATGATGCCGGCCGTGACCGTCGACCTGCAGGCCGAACGGCGAGCCGACGGCGATGACCCAGTCGCCAACCTGGATCCGGTCGAGTCGCCGAGACGCGCGAAGGCGAACTTGCCCTTGCCGTCGTCGAGCTTGCAGCACCGCGAGGTCGGTCTTCTTTGTCGCTGCCGATCATCTTGGCCTTGTGCTTGCTGCCGTCGAGCAGTGATGACCTCGATCTCGGTGGCCTTCTCGACCACGTGGGCGTTGGTCGAGCGCGATGCCCGAGGCGTCGATGATGACGCCGGATCCGAGACTGCGCTGCGGCATCCGCTCGGGCGCGTCGCCGAAGAAGCGCCGGAAGAACTCCTCGCCGAAGAACTCCTCGAACGGCGTCCGCCGGCCGGCCTCGACCGGTCCCGCCGCGCGAACGGTGTTGATGTTGATCGACCGCGGGCTTGATCGCCTCGGCGATCGCCTTGGCGAAGGTGCCCGTGGTCGGCGGCATCTGCACCGGGCAGGATGGGGCAGCCTGGACTGGCGGGGCCTGCGCGCAGCAGGCGGCCGAGCGCCGCAGCTCGGCGGCCCGGCGACGCCGAGCACGCGCCGAGGGCGATGCCCCGACGTCAGCGCCGGCACCAGCGCTCCGACGAACGGTCTTCCGCTTGCAGCTGCATGGCGACGCTCTCCTGAACTCTCCCGTCAGCGCCTCGCCGGCCAGCGCCGCGCGCAGGCTTCTCGCCGTCGAGCGTCTCGACTCGCTTCAGCTCGCCGGCCGCGTGACACCAGCACGGCCTTCTTGGCCGTGAGGAGTCCCGCACGCGGTCGTGCGCTGCGCTCGAGGATGGCCCGCACTTCCTCGTCGATCGTCCGGGCTGGTGGCCTCGCTGTAGTCACGCGCTCCGCCCCCGCCTCCGCCGTACCCTGCAGGAACAGGCGGCGTCCGCTCGCCGTAGGTGGCCAGGCCCGATCCGCTCCGACATCCCGTACTTCGTGACCATGAGCCGGGCCAGCTCGGTGGCGCCGCATCCAGATCGTTGTGCGCGCCGGTGGAGACCTCGCCGTAGACGCAGCTCCTCGGCCGACCCGGCCGCCGAGCAGCACGCGCGATGCGGTCCTCCAGCTCGCTGCGGGTGCATGCAGGAAGCGCTCCTCGGTCGGGAGCTGGTAGGTCATGCCCAGCGCGGCCACGCCGCGCGGGATGATCGTGACCTTGTGCACAGGATCGGCGTGGGCGCACCGAGTACGCGCACCAGCGCGTGGCCCATCTCGTGGTGGGCGACGATGTCGCGCTCCTTCTCGCTGACAGCACCCGGCTCCTCTTCTCGAGCCCGGCCACCACGCGATCGATCGCCTCCTCGAAGTCCGCCATCTCGACGGCGTTCTTCCTCCTTGCGCGCCGCCAGCAGCGCGCCGCCTCGTTCACGATGTTGGCCAGGTCGGCGCCCGCGAAGCCGGGCGTGCGCGCGGCGATGACGCCGCAGGCTCGACCCCGGCGCCAGCACCGACGCGCGCGGGCGTGCAGTCCGCAAGATGGCCTCGCGCCCGCGGACGTCGGGCTTGTCCACGACGACCTGGCGGTCGAAGCGCCCGGCCGCAGGAGCGCCTGATCCAGGACCTCGGGCCGGTTGGTGGCGGCCATGATGATCACGCCCTTGGAGGAGTCGAAGCCGTCCATCTCGGCCAGCGAGCTGGTTGAGCGTCTGCTCGCGCTCGTCGTGGCCGCCCACGAAGCCGCTGGCGCCCGCCCGCGACTTTGCCGATGGCGTCGAGCTCGTCGATGAAGATGATGCAGGGCGCCTTGTCGCTTGGCCTGCTCGAAGAGGTCGCGCACCCGGGCCGCCCCGACGCCCGACGAACATCTCGACGAACTCCGAGCCGGACAGCGTGAAGAAGGGCACGTCGGCCTCGCCGGCGACCGCGCGGGCCAGCAGGGTCTTGCCCGTGCCCGGCGGGCCCGACCAGCAGCGACGCCCTTCGGGGTGCGGCCGCCGAGGCGCTGGTACTTCTTGCGGGTTCTTGAGGAAGTCGACGATCTCGCATCAGCTCGGCCTTGGCCTCGTCCACGCCGGCCACGTCGTTGAAGGTGGTCTTCAGCTCCTTGCGGTCGTAGATCTTGCGTGCTTCGCTGCGGCCAAAGGACAGGGCCTGGGTGGGCCCGCCGCCCGACCCGGCGCATCAGGAACATCCAGATGGCGACCATGACGGCCGAGCGAAGTCGACCCAGCCGAAGACGAGATCCCGCCATGAAGGTCGTCTCGATCCAGAGCCGGCGAACTCGACCTCGCGTGCCTCATCGAGGCTCGGCGACGAGCGGCGCCAGTCGTCGACCCGGGGATGCGCGTCCACCGTGAACGACGCCGCACCTCAGCCGTCAGGCGCGCAGCCATCTGGCCCGCAGGCGATCACGCCGGCGCCTGCGCGGCCCGAGCGGGCAAGCGCTCCGGGAAGCTCGGCCAGACCGCTGGATCACCGCGCCACTCGGTGAGCCGCGACAGCCTTCTCGATCTTGTCGCTGCGCGCACCCGGCTCGAGGAACAGCGACGTCGGCGGCTCGACCGAGCCGGGCCGAGCCAGGACTGCATACCACGCACGGAGAGTATGACGGCGGCTGGTAACCAACGGACGTAAGCCAGCGGAGGCTGGAGGCGCTGGTTGACAGTCGCGCGGCCTCATCCGGGATCCCTCGGGCCGCCGTGCTAGCGTCGCCGCGCGGGGCCTGTCGGCAAACCTCTCCCGCAGCGCTGTCGCCGCGACAGGCTTCGGGGCCTTTGCCCTCAAGAGTTGGCGCTGAAGCAGCCTCTGTGACCTAGGTAACAAGCGCATCTGCCCGCGAGGACTCGGCCAACGCCTGCCTGCAAGCTTCGGGTTCGGCAGCGCGGCCGGTCAGGGAGTAGCCACGTGTGGCCTGCGGCGGGCGGGCGTGACCGCTTGCTCTGTACCGCGGCCATCGTGCTCCTCTCACGGTCATTCTCCGCTTCCGGCGCTGGCGCCGCGGGACGCGGCGCGGAACCCGCGCACCACCCGGCTCCCCGTCCTTGGCTCGCGGCTCGTCGGTCTGGGCCGTCGCCCAGCTCCACCTGAACTTCGCCGCCTTCATCCTCGGCGTGCCCGATCGCCGCCCAGTCATCATCGAGATCATCGGCTGGCGGACGGGCGACGCGCGGTACGAGCTGGCTCTCCCCGAGCTCGTGCAGCGGCATCTTCGCCGCGCGATCTCCACGACCGCGCTGCTCGGCGCGCTCGCTGCTCCATTCCTCTTCGTCGGCTGCTGTCCGACGCTTCTGGGCGTACATGACGTCGATCTTCTACCCGACCTACGGGGATCTACGCCCTCCTGTTCTTCGCCGAGGACCTTCGCCGTCTACCTCTGGTACTCACGGGTTTGGGGACTGGCTGAGCGGTACCTGAGGAAGCCGATCCACGTCAAGGGCTCAGGGGGTCCTCGCTGCAAAAAGTAGCTCTTCGGCACCACGGCCGTCGCGCCCCGGTCGCCAACTCCTGGGTCACCTTCGCGATCTCGCACGGCCGGCATCGACCAGGTCGGGCGCCCTCAAGGAGCGGTCGTGGCCAGGCGGTCAACAACTTCACACTGGACGTGCCGCATCCAACGTCCACCGGCTGATCGCCGAACATCGTCTTCGGCGGCACCGATCGCCGCCGCCTACGCCGCCTTCCGCTTCCTGGGCGCCGACGACCGACGAGGAGCGCGCGCGCTACGACTGGATGGGCTACGTCGGCAACTTCATCGCGCCTTGTCGACGTTCATCGTGCTGCCGTTCGCCGGCTACTGGCTGGGCCGCAGAGATCTACGTTCAACCAGACGATGGGCATCACGATGATGGGCGGCTTCATGTGCTGGCTCTGGATCATCCAGGCGGTGCTGATCGGCGATGCCCTGTTCCTCGGCGTCGAACTACTACCTGTGGCTGGGGATGGGTATCCCCGGCTCAGGGCGCTATCGAAGTCCGTCCACGTCGATGGTGCTCGACTGTCGTGGCTTCATGAGTTTGGGCGACCCGCGCCGTCCATGGTCATCACGCTCGACGAGGCCCGGCGATATGGGCGGAACGCACCATCCGGTGCTCGGGTTCCTCGGGCGTAGATGTCGGCGAAGAACACCGCCGTGAATCCATGATCCTCACTGACCTTCCTGTCGTTCCGTACTCTGTACAGCGCGTCAACCGCGTGTCCACCGAAGGTGGACGGGGATGCGGCATGCTGGTGCAGTGGGTGGCCATCGCTGTGGCCGCGCCGTCGTCGTCGTCGTTCTACGGGGTGTACGGCTACTTCGTCGAATCCGATGGTTCGCATCGGCTTCTCCGTCTACCAGGTGCTGGCGGTGCTCGGCGCATCGTGGTGGTTATGGCCATCGACATCCCGATGTTCGAGGGCGCGCGCTCCACGGGGACGATCCGCGCTGGGGCACCATCGCGCCCGCTCGCAGTACGTGCTCATCCTTCTCGCCGTCACCTTCACCTGGCTGATGGGGCTGATGGGGCTTCGCCCTCCGGCATCCGCCAGCGCTGGCTGCAGTGTCACGGCGTGCTGCGCGACAACTCGGTCGACGCGGTGACCGCCAGCCCTCGGCTGCGCCGCCAACGTCGATCACCGATGGTCACCATCGCGCTCTTCGCTCTCGTCACGTTCATCTTCTGGCTCAGCGGCTCTAGCCGAGAGCGCGGCGCAGAACCGAGGGGTCCTGGCCACGTCGCCGGCGCCGGTCATCGCAGGTGCAGGGCGAGCCCTAGCATGCGCCTGCCGGTCGGCGTCAAAGGTCGGCACCGTCGTTCGCCGATCGTCATGTGGCGTATCGTACCTGCTACGGCGAACTCAATCCGCAGATCGAGTCCAAGCCGCCACCGGAGCTGCTCGCTCGGGGGCGGCAACGTGACCCCGCCCAGCTCGTCGAAGGCCGGCGAGGAGATCTTCAAGACCAAGGGCACGTGCGAGATCTGCCACCGCATCGGCCAGAAGGGACCCGGGCGCCGCTGACCTGCGGCATCGGTGCAACGGGCGCGGCAAGCATAAAGCCGGGCATGAGCGCCAGAGCAGTACATCATCGAGTCGCTCGATCAACCCTCGGCGCCTACTCGTCGAGGGGCTACCCGCGAACATCATGCCGCGCCGCGTCGACAAGCCCGCCGATCGCGCCTGAGCCGCTCGGAGCTATGGGCGCTCACCGCGTTCCTCGAGTCGCTCGGCGGCACCGTCGACGTGCCACGCTCAACGACATTCCGGCACAGCGGTGGCGCCGCGGCGGCGGGCGGCGGCGCGCGGCCAGAGGTCAAGATCCCCGGCGACCCAAGGCCGGCGAGAGGCCGTCTTCGCCGGGCAAGGGCGCTGCATCGCCTCGCCACAAGGCGGCAAGGTCGGCGCCCCGTCGGCCCCGACCTCTCGCAGATCGCCAAGATCCAGACGCCCGACTACATCGATGGAAGAAGATCCTCGATCCGGCAGGGTCGGGCACGGTCGCCGGCTTCCCGAAGGGCGTGATGCCGCAGACGTTCGGCCAGGCGCTCACGCGCCAAGGAGTACACGGACCTCGTGGCCTTCCTGCTGACCCTCAAGTAGACGCGATGAGCTTCTCTGCGCTCGCGCTTCCTCCAGGCCGTGCCTGATCCTGGTCGTCGCGTTCTGCCTCGCTGCGCTTCGGGATCCGGCGTCGACCCGCGCCGTGGAGCGTGCTGACGATCTACATGACGATCGTGCTGCCTCGCCGTCATGGTCTACGTCTCGTCCGACGCCGACTCGTGGCGGAGCTTCGCGAGCCCGATCCGGTCGACGCTCGTCGACCCCGGACAAGCGCTTCGCTGCGGCTCGGTGCTCGATGATCGTCCTGCCGCTGCTGCCTCGGCTACTACGCCTACAGCCAGGCCGCGGCCGAAGCCCCAGGCGCCTCGCCGGGCTGCGCGCCGTGCACCCCGCGCCGCCGGGAGCGATCCAGTTCCGCGGCAAGGAGATCAACATCTCCGGCGTGGAGAACCCGCTCCGCAAGGACCCGGCGAAGTTCCAGGAGCACGTCGCGACAGGGGCGCCGAGATCTACATCCGCAACTGCATGTACTGCCACGGCGACAACCTCGACGGCCAGGGCCACTTCGCCAAGGCTTCAACCCGCCGCCCGCGAACTTCCAGGATCCGGGGACGATCGCCATGCTCCAGGAGGCGTATCTCTTCTGGCGGATCGCCAAGGGCGGGCCCGGGCTTCCCAAGGAGTCTACGCCCTGGAACTCGGTCATGCCGGCCTGGGAGGACCGGCTCACCGAAGAGCAGATCTGGCGAGGTCATCATGTACCTCTACGACGCCACCGGGCAGCAGCCGCGTCGGTGGGAGACGTCGGACGCATGCGGTGGATGCGTAAGCGCGTCTGCGCGGAGGTCGGGCGACTGGGCGCACTCGGTCGCTCAGGCGCTGCACGGCGTTGCTACCTCGTACTCTCGGCGTCGGTGCGCCGACACTTCGCGCAGCCGGGACGCGGGGCGAGGAAGGCGCTCTACGAGCGGAAGTGCTGCGGGCTGTCACGGGGTGAAGGGCGACGGCAAGGGGGCGGCGGCGCCGAGCTGCTCGTGCCGGCGCCCCGTGACTTCACCGTCGGGCATCTACAAGATCCGGTCGACGGCGAACAAGATGCCCACCGATCAAGGACATCTTCGAAGTCATCACCGACGGCATGCCGGGGACGTCGATGCCGCCGTGGTCGGTGCTGCCCGAGAAGGAGCGCTGGAACCTCGTCGCCTACATCAAGACATTCGCCGCCGACAAGTTCAAGGAGGCGCCCAAGAAGCTCGAGCTGCCCAAGGAGGTCGCGTCCTCGGACGGAGTCCATCAAGCGCGGCAAGGAGATGTTCGAGGCGATCGAGTGCAACAAGTGCCACGGCAGCCGACGGGCCGCGCCGACGGCCCGTCGCGCCCGAGCTGAAGGACGAGTGGGGCCACCCGATCGCGCCCGCGAACCTGACCAAGCGCTGGACGTTCCGCGGCGGCGCCAGCCGCCGAGCCGACATCGCCACGCGGCTCGGCGCACGGCATCCTCGGCACCCCGATGCCGTCCTTCATCGACAGCGTGGAGAAGCCCGAGGACATCTGGCACCTGACCAACTACATCGCGTCGCTCGGGCCCGGAGTCGCCCGCGCTACGCCACGCTCATCACGCGCGGGCTCGGTGAAGGACGCGATCCCCGACGATCCGAACGCCGAGTTCTGGAAGAAGATCCCCGCCCAGAGCATCCGCTCATGGGCCAGGTGATCGTCGGACCCGCGCAACTTCAATCCCGCGATCGACCTCGTGTCCGTGCGGGCCGCGTACAACGACAAGGAGATCGCCTTCCACCTGACGTGGGACGATCCGACGCAGTCGCAGCCCGACGGCAAGGACGTCTACGCGCGACGCGATCGCGCTCCAGTTCCCGCCGTCAGGTGGGGACGGGAACCGAGCGGCCGTACTTCCTGATGGGCGACGCCTCGGACGCGCGTCTACCAGCTCCGCTGGGAGAGCGGCAAGGGGCCGCTCGAGGTGACGGCCAACGGTCCGGCGAAGATCAGCGGCGCTCACCGGCGTCGAGGCGACGGGCAAGGGGTCTTCCAGAACGGTCAGTACCGCGTCGTGATCAAGCGCCCGCTCGCGTCGAAGGACGCGAATCGCGCATCAGCTTCAGCCGGCGTGTTCACGCCCGATCGCGTTCCAGGCGTGGGACGGCGGAGCAGGGGAGACCGGGCCCAAGATGTCGCTGACGTCGTGGTACTATCTGCGGCTGGAGGAGCCGCAGTCGAATCGACGTTTCGTGATTCCTCCCGTGGTATGCTCTCCTCACGCTCGCGGCGATGGTGCTGGTCGTCGCGTGTGGCGAGCAGCGAACAGTCGATGACGCGCGCGCTCTGATGCGTGAACGAAGGACCGGACGACGATCGCGACAGTTGAATTCAGCAGGACGACGAGTGATGCGTCAGCGCTGATCGCGGGTCGGCGATCGCGCTGGTCAGTCGGCGCTCGTGTGGCCGGCGGCCGACCGCGACGGCGCAGGGCGGCGGCACCATCGAAGCCGAGGTGAAGTACAACGGCGCGCCCGTGGTCGAGAAGCTCAAGGTCAACAAGGACGTCGAGAAGTGCGGGACGGAGGCGACCATCGAGAAGATCGTGGTGGGCGGCAACAAGGGCCTCGCCAACGCCGTGGTGTCCGTGCCCGAGGCCAAGGGCGCGCCGACCGCGAAGAAGATCACCGTCGATCCAGCACGGCTGCAAGTTCGTGCCGCACGTCAGCGCCACGACGCCGGGCGAGGTCGAGCTGAAGAACTCCGACGACATCCTGCACAACATCCACACGTACTCGACGGCCAATCCCGTCCATCAACAAGGCCCAGCCGAAGTTCAAGAAGGTGATGACGGAGAAGTTCGAGAAGCCGGAGATCATCAAGCTCACCTGCGACGTGCACAGCTGGATGCTCGGGTGGGTCGCCGTCATGCCCAACCCGTTCTTCGGCGTCACCGACGCCAACGGGGTGCGCCAAGATCGAGAACGTGCCCGCCGGCAAGTACAAGGTCGAGGTGTGGCACGAGACGCTCGGCAAGCAGACCAAGGACGTCGAGGTCAAGGCCGGGCAGACGACGAAGGTCGCGCTTCGAGATGAAGAAGTAGCGCAAGAGCCAGGAGGCTCGGACCAGCATGCTCAACTGGTGGCTGCCGGAGAACGTCTCGACGTACGGTCGGGACATCGACTGGCTGTTCCACCTCATCTACTGGATCACCGGCATCACCTTCATCCTGGTGGCCGGTGACCATGCTCGCGTTCCTCGTGATGTACCGTGACCGCCCGGGCCGGCGCGCGCTACACCCACGGCAGCACCCGCTGGAGATCGCGTGGACCGATGGTGCCCGCGCTGATCCTCGTGGTCCTCACGCTCCTGAGCGTGCCCGCGTGGTCGAAGATCAAGATGACCATGCCGCCAGACGGACTCTCGTCGTGCAGGTGACGGCCAAGCAGTTCAACTGGCAGGTGACCTATCCCGGCGCCGACGGCAAGTTCGGCACCGCCGACGACAAGACGCTGCCTCGACGAGATGCACGTGCCCGTCAACAAGGTGGTGCGCGTCAACCTCAAGTCCCAGGACGTCATCCACAGCTTCTTCGTGCCCCAGTTCCGCATGAAGCAGGACGCCGTGCCCGGCCGGGAGATCGCGCAGTGGTTCGAGGTGACCGAAGCCCGGCAAGTACGAGCTGCCGTGCGCCGAGCTGTGCGGCTTCGGGCACTCGGGCATGCGGGGCTGGATCTACGTGCACACGCCGGAGGAGTACGCGAAGTGGGCGGCGGAGAACCTGCCGGCGCGGCCGCGCCGGCCGCGCGCCGGCCGAAGGCCGAGAACAAGCGCCGAGTCGACGACGGAGGAGGAAAGCCAAAGTCATGAGCGCCACCAGCGCACCGCTCACGCGCACCGCCGGCGCACGCCGAGCACCACGAGCTCGGCTTCGTCCGCACCTACATCTTCTCCACCGACCACAAGATGATCGCCCGCCAGTTCCTGTTCCTCGGCCTGTTCATGATGATCCTGGGCGGGCTGCTGGCGCTGCATCGTCCGCTGGCAGCTCGCCGTGGCCGGAGACGGCGGTGCCCGGGACTGGCAGATCCTCCTACAGGAGACGGGCGGCATCCTCGAGCCGTCGACCTACAACATGGCGTTCACCATGCACGCCACGATCATGATCTTCTTCGTGATCATGCCGATCCTGGTCGGCTGCTTCGGCAACTTCTGCATCCCGCTCATGATCGGCGCGCGCGACATGGCGTTCCCGCTCCTCAACATGCTGTCGTTCTGGGTCGACGGCCGCGCCGGCGTCATCATGCTCTCCGGCTTCTTCGTGGAGGGCGGCGCACGCGGCGGCGGGCTGGACGTCCTACGCGCCGCTCTCGGCGGTGCCCGCCGTACACCGGCGTCAACTGGGGCCAGAACCTCTGGTGCATCAGCCTCTTCGTCATCGGGTATCGTCGCTCCATGATGGGCTCGATCAACTACATCACCACCATCATCAACATGCGGGCGCCGGGCATGACGCTGTTCCGGATGCCGCTGGTGATCTGGTCGCTCTTCATCACCGCCATCCTGCTCCTGCTCGCCCTGCCCGTGCTGACCTCGCGGCGCTGGCCATGCTGCTCTTCGACCGCATCGCCGGGCACGCAGCTGGTTCCAGCCCTCGGGCGGCGGCGAGCCGCTGCTCTGGCAGCACCTCTTCTGGTACTTCGGCCATCCCGGAGGTCTACATCCTGATCCTGCCCGCCATGGGCATCGCCTCGGACGATCCTGCTCGGTGTTCTGCGCGCAAGCCGATCTTCGGCTACCACGCGATGGCGTTCTCGATGATCGCGCATCGCGTTCCTCGTCGTGGATCGTGTGGGGCCACCACATGTTCGTGAGCGGCATGAACCCGGCGCTCGGCATGAGCCTTCATGATGACGACGATGGTCATCGCCGTGCCCGTCGGCCATCAAGACGTTCAACTGGCTCGGCACGCTGTGGGGCGGGCGACATCAGCTTCACCGATGCCCATGCTCGAACGCGCTGGCCTTCGTGTCGATGTTCGTGATCGGCGGGCTCTCCGGGCATCTTCATGGCCTCGACGCCGGTCGACATCTTCATCCACGACACCTACTTCATCGTCGCGCCACATCCACTACGTCGTCTTCGCGAGCA